>JAABUW010006657.1_pt1 | contig 14297 bp, 8 predicted proteins | sample 5560081 | NCBI WGS metagenome assembly JAABUW01 (sample SAMN10711882, study PRJNA513363) | rock metagenome | isolation source: Antarctica rocks | place: Antarctica: Victoria Land, Knobhead sud
GCGCCCTGTTTCTCCCACTTGTCCATCTGATCCGCATACAATCGGTCGCGCTTAGAGTGCCTACAACCCAAAAACAGATACGCAGGCGCGAGCCTGGTCCTCGTACTACCTTCGAGCTGTGTAGCGCGTTGCTCGATGAACCCTCTGAACGGTGCCAGACCGGTGCCGGCAGCGAACATGAGTAATGGTGTGTTCTCAGCATCGAGAGGCAGGCGGAAACCTCGCTTAGCTGTACGGCGGATTGCGATTTGAATCCTGTCGCCAGGTTTGAGGGTTGCCAGATAGTTCGAGGCGACGCCGTAGAAGGGTCGCTGGGCGTCCTTTTCGTCTATGAGGACGCTGTAGGTTATGGCGCAACGTTCTGGGTTTGGTAACGGGCTGGATGAGATACTGTATTGGCGGATGTTGAGCTGTGGGAGACAGGATAGGAATTCGGGAAAAGGCATGTCGATTTGAGGGTGTTGCTTAAGGATGTCGAGGAGGGACATTTGGGCTTCTGTGATCTCCTTACGGAACTTGTCGTCGTCGTCGAGCCATGAGCGGAGTTGCACCTTCGTTACCTCGTGCGAAGTGTGCTTCTGTGCGAGAGACAGACCACGCCTTGATGTTGGTTTGGCGAGCTCGAGATAATTCCGTAATAGCTCTGTCACTGATAGCGATGTTCCGAGCGGCAGTGGTGCGAATGATTGGGATTTGAGCGTGATCGTTGCATCGTTCGGCAGCTTGAAGTGTGCCATCACTGCCTTCACATTGGGCTCCGGAGACTGCGGAAGAATAGCGAGGTAGTCACCGCACTCGTAAGACGAGCCTTCGGGGAGGCTGACCTCCATGTGTCTCTTCTCGGGCTGCTCGCCCTTCGCAGTCAAGACCTTCACATCTCTGACGGTCCCAACTTGCAGATCCTGGTGGAGGAGAGCAACTCGCTCACCAGTAGATATATCCGCTTCTACAGCAGCAGCGTAGGCATCCAGCGCAGCTTCACCTGCTTTTGGAGACAGCTTCTTCAGCTCGGGTAACAGGATCTTATCCATCCACGACTCGAAGTCAGCGACCGGGTTGCCCTGCGATACATCCGACAGTCCCATGCTGGCAAGACACTCAGCTCCGTGTGTCTCCATGGCGCCATCAACGAGTCTCGGGATCCGGTGAAGCGTGGCGCGCCAGTCTCGGTGACCGCAGCCGAATACGGCATACTTGATGCCTTTGAGTTGTGGACCTTGCATCGACTGAAGATACTGCGCGAACTGTAATGCATTATCTGGTGGTTGGCCTTCGTAGGAAGATGTGATGATGATCGTTGGAGACGTGGTCGATAAGCGACCAACTGCCGCGTCCATATCTTTGACCTCGGGATCAAACCCATAAGTAGAGGCCGCTTCAGAGGCCAGTCGCTGAGCCAGAGCCAGACAGGTACCGGTGTTCGTGCCGTAGAGGATGGTCAACGGTGCACCGCCATCGCCGTTCCCTACTTTCTGCTGCTTCGAGCTCGCTGTCTTCGGCCTTGCAGGCGCTTTGCCACTGTGTAGTCTCTGCTCGACATCTAACGGCGTCATCCCATGCCTGAGCATAGCCTTCACTGACAAACCCAAAGGCTTGACAGTCACGGCTTGCTTGATGCGCATATTGTACATGGGATCTGCCAGCCTCAGATCAAAGTTCTGCAGGATCAACGAGAGCGCGATGACTGCTTCCTGGAGGGAGAACGGTCGACCAAGACAAGCTCGGCTACCTTCCGAGAACGGTCGCCAGTACTTCTCGATCTGTTGGTAGCCTGGGTCACTCTCCATCATGCGGTCCGGCTTGAACTCTCGTGCATCCTCGCCGAATACTTTTGGATCTGACATGCACTTGCCTAGTAGGAGGCGGACTCGAGTACCTTGGTCGATCTTGTATTTGCCACCCAGTGTCGTTACTTGGTCCTTCCTGTGAGGGTGCGGGATCTTAGAAATGATCGGAGCAGTCGGGATAAGTCGTAATGTCTCCTGCAGCACCGCATAGATGTACTTGAGCTCTCGGGTATGCTCGAGTGTGATCGCACCGCCTCCGAGGACGCGGTCAACCTCGTCCTGGGCCTTTCGGTACGTTTCCGGATTCTGCAGCAGCTTGATCACAGCAAAGGAGAGGAGTCCAGAAGTCGTCTCATGGCCAGCAACCAAGAATGTGGACATCTGCGCTTTGATCAACTCGTCTCGCATAACCTCTCCGGACTTGGGATCCTTGCCAAACAGCAGCATATCGAGAAAGTCATTCTTCCTCTCTGTGCTACTTCGGCGCGTCTCGATGATCTCTTGCGCGGTTTTGTTCATTACCGATTGTGCCTCGTGTGCGGTCTGAGCCGTGATCGGAGCATCGCCACCGAAATATGACATTGTCTTGGTGATGATAGGCTTTGACGTAAGATTCTGCGTGACATGGCCCAGAACAGTATTCATCGCCGCTACATAAGGATGTGCGCCGTTCCGATAGAAGCTGTTGAACCGGAAGTCCATCGTGCACAGCGCAATAGTGTCCAGTGTCAGATTCGAGGAGTCCTCCGTAATGGCGATCTCCTCGTCCGGTCCAAAGCGAGCCCACTTCATGATCATCTGGTGTCTGCGAAGTATCCGCATTAGCCCAATATACCAACTCCCACTCGGTCGTACATACGCAACATCCTTCATCCCATCAAACATATCCTCGATCTTGATCGGCCCAAACGCCGGCCTCAACATCCGATGTCCCTGCTCCCAATCCGGATCCAACGTCCCGGCAATAATGACCCCAGACGGTTCGCCCTCTCTCGATAACCCAGGGATCGCGGTCTTCATAAACCGCTTCTCATCCATGATCTCCTTCATCATCGACGCGGACGAGACGACTAATGTCTCCTTCCCCTGGAGTCTGAGCCGGTAGATAGGGCCGTAAATATCTGCCATGCGCTCCATAGCGCGCAAGGGAGCTTCCTCGTCGCGCAGGTCGAGCATGTTGCCTAAGAGGGGAAGGCCTCGGGGGCCAGGGATGGGCTCGAGGTCCATTATATTTGAGGTTTTGGATGAAATGGAATGTGGTTGTGGGATAAGGAGATGAGATACAGAAGCAACGAAACAGCAAAACAGTCGTAGCAAAAGTTAGTGATGTGGAACTCACTGCGCGGCGAGAGGGATTGAGATCACTTTTATCAGCGCAACTGACCTACCTGAACGCACCACGTCGCAAGGACATCAATTCGAGGCATTTGGCACGAGGCTACAACCTGCCATCCGGATGCGGCCAGCAGCGCGCTGGTGCTGAAGTCCAGCTTCCAGGTTGAGTGAGGTGTGGTCAGAAAGTCATAGTCGGAGGTCGGAAGCGAATCGCGGTCGTTTCCCCGTTTGGCCACGAAGCCAAGCCTGGGTGAGGAAGGCACAAGGGTGATCGCAAGGCTCAAGTGGTCGAGAAAGGTACTTGTATAATTGTACATCGGCGCGGTACACACAATGATGTCCGAGACGGAACGTCGTGTCGACTCCACTGACCAATGAACAGCACCTGAAGCTCGGAGCTGCCAGATGGCTAGGTGTCGGCAAAGCACGCATGCTCGCTCATACAACAGAACTATACACAACACACTCCCAAAGGCTAAGTGGAGCATATGCCACCCTCCCTCACGACTTGGGTCCAACAGCCCTATCCCCATCACAAAACCCCAACTTCTCCCCCACCTTCACCAACTGCCCCTTCTGAATATTCCACCTCCAGCCCCCCTTCCTTTCCACCTCCCCATGCGCATCCACCGTCACACCCTCGTCAAAACTAGGTCTGATGCCCTTCGGTGCCTCAAACACCATAACAATAGTGCTTCCAAGCTGGAACCCGCCCATCTCCTCCCCTCGCCTTAGCGCGTGGCCACCGAGCACAGGGCTGGAAGAAGCGTAAGTAGCTTCCGCGTACCCGGCATACGGTTCACCTTTATTCTGCGCCTCCTCCGCGGCGCGATCGGCAAGGGTGTCGGTAAGTAAGCTATTGGTGCGTAACTCGCGATCGAAGTTCACGACGATGGAGCCGACGTTTGTGGCGCCGACGGGGGTGTAGGAGAAGAAGCCGTATTTCCACCTTCCTAATAATACCACCCTCTCGTTTAGGGTGAAGAGGCCGGGTAGCGTGCGTTGTAGATAAGGCGATACAGAGTAGAGTTCACCAGCGAAGTGCCGTCTGCTTTCGACGACCCAGCTGACGGGGCTGTGGAAGCGGTGGTAGTCTCCCGGAGCGAGGTAGACGACGCAGTAGTAGAGGCCCATAGGCACGTCGGCGGTTGCAGGGTAGTACCATGGTTTCGGCGCGTGCGGGGATAAGGCGAGGTCGGCGCTGACTTCGGCTTCAGCGCCGTGGGCTGGGCGGGTGGATTGATCGACGGGCCCGCCGAGGAGAGTATCGGAGCCGGTATTGGAGGCTGGACCGCCTTCGCGGTGGCGGTTCATGCGGTTTTTACTGCTGGTGTCGCCGGAGAAGAGGTTGGGGAGGGTGTAGGAGATGCCGTTGACTTGGGCGAATTCTTCGTCTGAGCGGATGACTTCGCTTTCGCCGTCTTCCTTGCGGCGGTCTTTGCTGGGTTGAGGTGAATTTGGCGAATCGGCGATGTTGGAAGTGTGCTCGCTTTGGTGTTGGTGGTGGTTCGTGCCTGTGGTTGGCTCGGCACCTAGGAGAGCGTCCACGGAGTAGGTGACGCCTTTCACTTGTTCGACTTCGCCGTGCTCGATGTAGCCGAATTGAATCACTCTGCCGTCTGCCGGGCTCAAAAGGGCGTTCGGATGGGGGTCGAGTGGCCGTAATCCGGGCTTTAGTGTGCGGTAGAAGAACTCGGCTAGGTTTCGATAGGTATGCAAGTCCGGCTCGGATATCTCGTCGAAGTTGACGCCAAACACGAACCCATACAACTTGAACCCCGGAACCCGCAGATAGTACGGGATCGTCAACTCGTTGAACTTGCCCCATATCCTGCTCATGAACTTCAATGGTAAAGTGCTCATGATCTGAACCGACCAGGGACCCGAGGGGCGAATGCGTGGTCGCTTCTTAGGCCGTGCCGAACCCGCCTCGCCATCTTCGCCGCCGTATTCTTCCCGCTCGCGCAGCCATTCCTCTTCCTGTTTCCTACGTTCGCGCTCCTGGATGCGGTAGAATTGGAAGACGCCGAGGAAGGCGACGCCGAGGGCGATGGGGATGGGCTTCCATACTATCGGAGTTCCGCGCCAGGCCTTGCCCGCTCTTGTGCCGAATGACTCTTTGCGGTGTGGCGGCCGGCGACTGAAGGCTGAGCGTTGACTATTTGTAAATGTTCTTCGTTGCCGCGGGAAGATGAGGCGTGGTCGAGATGTGATGGGTGAACGGAAGAGCGTAGGTCGAAGGACGGCTCTCGCTGACGGCGGCATGATGGGGCGTGTCTATCGTCTAGGCGTAGGGTTCATCATAGGAATGTACAGGTCGTTGTCCTCCTTCGCGCCTCTATCATACAGGTGTATCTACAAAGTACGAGGCAGATCGTGTGCCTTATGCCCCAGAAAAGATATCGTTTATGACGTCGGGTGGTTCCGTTCGCGTACATGTAGCCCGAAACGCGCTGGTTCACCTTTGAAGATGACACCTCGCTTGAACATCCTTCGATCTTCAACAAACTTCTCCGTGGCGATGATGAATCCCGATATCCTACAACCACGATAGTATTATCCATCACATCTTCGACAACGTGAAACCGCACGATGGCACCAGCACAACCACCCGAATCGATCAACCTCAAGATCAAGGTCCCGCCTGGACACCTTACACTGCCAGCCATACCCGACGGCGGCAGCGCGACTGCGGAACAAGGCTCCTTCGATCTCGGCTCCTTGCCAGTCTCCACCACCGTTGGCGCCCTCCGACAGCAGATTCAGACCTCTATCCCCACCAATCCTGCACCGGAGCGACAGCGACTACTCTATGGCGGTCGAGCATTGATTGACAACGAGCAAACGCTGGCAGATGCCTTCAACACCAAGCGAGATGTCAGTCAGACCGTCTATGTCGTTCACCTCCTCGTTAAGGGCGATGGGGCGAATGCTGGACCACATGGGGCCCCCGCAAGCCTGAGCTCGGGGGTGGGAACTGCGGGTACACCACAAACAGCTCCACAGCCAGGGCAGGGTCCACCATTAGCGGCGGAATTGCGAGAAGCAGCGGAGCGGCTACGTCAACAGACAGCGGCGTTCCAAGCAGCCCATATGCCGCCACAGCATGCGCAGGCAAATCAACAACAGGGTGCGATGCCTCCATTCACCGCCCCGCATATGCCAGGACAGCCGCCAATGATGGGAGGTGGCATGCGGATGCCTATGGGTATGAACTTTTCACACGGCATGCAGATGCCACCGCAGATGCCTTGGCCTCCGCAACAACAGCAACCAGCTACCGGACAAGCTCCAGGACATACTGACGAACAGAATACCTCTGCACAAACGCCGCAAGGCACACAACCACAGACGACCGGTCTCGATCCACAACAAGCACAACAGCAGGGCCAGCGCCGGCCTGTCAGTGGGCAGGGTTTCCACATGCAAGGTGTAGGGCCAAATGGACAACGCTTCGAATTCCACCAGCAAACAATCAATATCCCGCATATGGTTGCTGGTCAGCCAGGCCAGCAAATGCCATTCGGTCTGCCCATGCCACACATGCAACCGGGCATACCGCAGGGGTTCCCAGGCCCGCCCGCGATGCCATTGCCACGTCAAGCACAAGTGCCACCACCTCGCCAGCCAAACGGCCCATCGGCTTTGGATCGCGCGAGAGAAAATATGACTGAGATGCGACGGATGCTGGCAGAAATGCGTGATCAGACTGACGTACCCTCCGAAGAGGAGCGTCGCACGAGGTTAGATGCGATGGAGCAGCGCGTTATTGGCGTGAACAACTACATCGATCCACTCAACGCGATACCCACCAACACTCCTACTCCTACAACTGGTAATGACACGACTGGCAGGCGGTCCGCCCCACCGAACGCTCGACCAGAGGCCTATCAGCGCCTGGCGCAACGACTAAATGGATGGCAAGCACAGCAACAGCAGCAGCAACCGCGGCAGCTATCAACTCGTAACCCAACCGAAGTTACTGCCTACCTCCTATCCGGTCCTCAAGGTCCGCATGCGCTGCTCTTCTCACCCCAGCATGGCACTTTCCAAGGTGCACTTCAACCAACACCTACTCGCACCACCGGCATCCGCCCAGTTCAAGCCACTGCGAATCAGCAAATTCAGCAGGGCCAGCAGCCTGTGCCCGGACCCCAAGAAGCCGGCCAGGTCGCCGCACCAGGTGCTGTCGCACAGCAAGGTGCAGCTGGCGAAGCAAACCCCGCTGCTGCGCAAGATCCGCTTGGCCCACTTCAGCCTATCCTTGCGCATGTGTGGATGCTGCTAAGGATCTTGATCTTTGCTTACTTCATTTTGGGCACGAACATGGGATATACGAGGCCGATGATCTTGGCTGGGGTTGGGATGGTGTTCTGGGCTATCCGCATGGGTGCGCTGGGTGACGGAGCGGCAGTTCGCAGATGGTGGGACGGTGTGGTTGGTGCTCCCCAACGCCCAGTCGCGCAGGTAGCTCAGGGACAAGATGGCGAGAATCGGGATCACGCACAGAACGACGGTGCGCCTGCTCAAGCTGGCCAAGACGGCGTACAGAATCGCCAACCAATGCCTACGCCGGAACAAGTCGCGCAACGTCTGCTTAACGAGCAGGCCGAGCGAAACCAGGATCGTAGGGGTTGGTTGCGCGAGCAGATCCGGCCTGTGGAAAGGGCGGCGGCGCTGTTTGTTGCGAGTCTGTGGCCTGGTATTGGTGAGGCGCATGTGAGGGAGCAGAGAAGGCTGCGGGAGGAGGCCGACGCCGAGCGCTTGCGGGAGGAGGGGGAGCGGGAGCGGGTGAGAAGGGAGGAGGAGGAGGAGAAGAAGGCTGCTGACGACGAGGTTGCGAAGGCTGCGGAGGCGGAGGCGGGCAAGACTGATGCCGTTGCTGCTGGTGGCGATGGAGAGGCCAGTGGTGGGCAGGATGCGGGAGCAGCAACGGCCACTGCGAGCTCGAGCGCTGAGAAGGTGGAAGGTAGAGGTAGTGGTGCATGAGCTGACGGAGCTTGACATAGAGATAGTCGTATGCAGTCGTCAGATGCCGAACCTCCTGTTTCATGCAGTCATGATTCCGCTCGGATTCGTATACCGTAGCAGTTGTGCCAGTTGCCCCTCTGGACCACCTACCGTTACGACGTATCCGTGGGATGGAGTCCTCGTGCTCGGCAATGAGATGCAAGATCTATCAAGGCAGTGTGCACTTTTCAGCCCTTCCGATTGTGGTTGTTTGAACCGCTCGTATGCTACAACCACAGAATTGTACATCCTCCGCCGTAGTCATACATCAAGCCGAGTCGGAGCGACCTGTATATGAGATCCTGCCGTTCGCACTTCCAGGTTACTTCTTACCGGGCTTGACGCGGTGCACGTAGTCTCCAGCATAGCCTATGCGCAAAACTAATCAACGACGACATACCGGCGACTTTTTGACTAGGTCAGTAATCACTAACAACCGCTTCGAGGATGAGGGTGAAGTCACGGAGCGCAGGAGACATTCCTTATATCTACCCTCCGCTCCCGCCCCAGAGCGCTGAGGTCCGAAGGCCGAGAACCCTTGGTGGTGTTGGTCTACGGATCTCTGCACCAAAAGTCCTTGGGCGAACCGTGCGCAGGTGAACGGGAGCTATTTTATAGCGTCGATATGGCCTTCAAAACATGATTAAAGGCTATAGTTGATCCGGTTCAAAGCTAGGATAGTTGTCTAGTCAACTCCCTTAACATACAGCTGTCGAATTGATTAAGATCGGGAGCGCTAATATATAGCTACCGCCACTGCCGCCTCCCTACGCGCATAGGCCACCCAAGGACTTTTGGTGCGGAGATCCGTAGACAGGGCACCGTCCGCGCGCAAAACGTGCTCGATCTGTTCACGAGGCGCTTGAATCTTTACTGCTGACAAAGGGATGTGCCGGCTCCACTATGGTATCCAGTAGTGGCAGAGCCCGTGGGGGAGGGCCGGAACAATTTTGTAGGGTGAAGTCAGGAGAGAAGGCGGACGGGGGAAAGAATCCGCCCGCTTCACTGCGCTCGCGCCGCTCTCGCCTGGTGAGCTTGGTGATTGCCTCGTGGTAGCGGCTGGGTTCTCTATTTGTGGTGTTGAGACGAGACTACGACTGGGTACTCCGGGCTGTGGAGCGAATGGGTTGAGCTGTCTTGAACAGTGAAAAGACTTTATAAAATGATTGTGGTGGTTGTAGGCCTCGTCCAGGGCTGTGGTACCCATCACTTTTTCAGCCAAACTGCCATCACCAGCCTCACGAGCAAAGAATCTCAATGTAGTATTTGCTCGCAGAAAAGTGCGAGCATGTCATCGGAATTCAAACATGATGATTACGATATATTATGCAGGAAACTCTAATTGAACCTCCCAATCGCTTCCACGGAGGTGGGTCGTGCGGCCGATGATGAGACAAGACTCATCAGTTTTCTTCTTTTCCACCCCTTCCTTGCGCCTTACAAGACACACATGTAACCCTATTAGGACATCGCCGGAGACATAGCCTATCCCAACGAAGTATTCGCATCGCGGACGCCTCGTTTGATCCGAGTGCCACCGTGTTATTTACCTTATCGCCAGTAAGGCAGCGTCCGCCTCCACCCTAATGCACGTTTGGGCATTTTTCGGACTTCAGCGCACCAATGTCGCCGTATCTCCCTAGAGCCACCGTGCTTGTTGTTTGTCTCCAGGCATGGACCTTCACGTGAAGAATGATTCATAATAGATGTCCGGCACATGGCAAAGGTTGCGCCGTGTGATCGATGTACTAACCAGAGTCAAACACGGCCTTCGGACTTTGGAGGGAGATGTCAGATATATAGGAGAAGTCATCGTGCCACAATTACACTTACGGTTTGTGTTCACATGCTTTCACTACTTTCTTGTTGATACCTTTCTCACTTTGGTCTCTTCACTGATTGACCGCATCACCACGCCAAGATGTCTCCATACTTGGGCGACGACAAGAAGGATCTCGACGACACAAGCACGGTCGTGCCAACACCCCTCTACCGCTCCACAACCACCTCACTTCATAGCAGAGAGGAGAAGGAAGGTCTTCACGAGCCAAAAGAAACCGAACGATCAAATGCCACCTCCACTCACAGCATGGAGAAGCCAGAGCAACAGGAAGATGGCGGCCCACTTGAACCCATCGAAAGCAGCATGTATCCCGGCCCGAGAAAGCTCATTCCCATCCTGGCCGGCATCTGCATGGCCATGTTCCTCGTCGCCCTTGACATGACGATCGTTGCGACCGCAATTCCCAAGATCACAGACGAGTTCGGATCTCTGGACGATGTGGGCTGGTATGGCAGCGCGTTCTTCCTCACCATCGCCGCCTTCCAGTCCTCCTGGGGCAAGGCTTACAAATACTTCAACATGAAATGGACTTTCATGCTCTCGGTCTTCATCTTCGAGGTGGGCAGCTTGATCTGCGGAGTCGCACCTAACAGCAAGGCTCTCATCATCGGCCGTGCCATCGCCGGAGCTGGCGGTGCTGGAGTGGCTAGCGGTGTCTACACCATCCTCGCATTCTCCGTGCCACCAGCCAAAGTGCCAGCATACACCGGCGTTCTCGGTGCAACCTACGCCATAGCTTCCGTGGTGGGACCACTCATCGGCGGAGCCTTCACGGACAACGTGAGCTGGCGTTGGTGCTTTTATAGTGAGTAGCAGCCTTTGCATCTGAACCAAACGTGTCGGTTACTAACAACGTGCACAGTCAACCTTCCCATCGGCGGACTCGCAGGCGCCATCCTGCTCTTCCTCTTCGTGCCTCCAAAAGGAGCCAAGCCACAGCCTGCACCCGTAAGGGAGAAGCTCCTCCAGCTTGACCTCGGCGGTGCCTTGATCTTCATGTCCTCTATTGTCTGTCTCATCCTCGCTCTCCAGTGGGGCGGCACCACCAAGCCATGGTCGCACCCAGACGTTATCGGCACGCTGGTTGGCTTCGTCGTCATCCTCGCTGTCTTCATCGCCAACGAGTCGTGGATGGGCGAGCGCGCGTTACTGGTTCCTCGCTTGATGAAGAACAAGACGTTCGCGCTCATGTCAGCGTATGTGATGGTACGTCTGCTGCCCTTATTATGGAGATTGGACGACCTCCTGCTAACTGCCTGCACCAGTTCAACTGCGCCGCCTTCTTCATCCTCATCTACTATCTCCCAATTTACTTCCAGAGCATCGACGACGTCTCCGCCGCGGGCTCCGGCGTCCGAAACCTTCCCTTCATCATCGCTATCGCGCTGTGCACTGTTCTATCGGGTGTCGTCATCTCGATCAACGGCCACTACGTCTCCTGGATGGTCGGCGGCTCTGTCCTCTCCACCATCGGTGCTGGCCTCATCTTCACTCTGGATATCGGCACCGGAAGCGGAAAGTGGATTGGTTACCAGATCCTTGCTGGTGTCGGCTCTGGGTAAGTTCAGTAGCCAGAATACTCTCCGCCGAGACACAGACTAATCTATCCATTCATTCTTGAAGCGTCTCATTCCAGATACCTATTATCGTCGCGCAGGGTTGTGCCGACCCAAGTGATGTCTCCAGCATCTCCGCCATCATCCTATTCTTCCAGACCATAAGCGGCGCTATCTTCATCTCGGTGGCGCAGGTGCTGTTCACGAATAAGTTGCTCTCCGAGGTCGCATCGAAAGTGCCAGGCGTGAACCCAGCCATGGTCGTCGTCACTGGCGCCAGCGAGCTGCGGAACCACTGGTCGGGACAGCAGTTGGCAGGTATTCTGAGGGCCTACATGTCTGGGCTGAAGGATAGTTACAGCCTTGCTATCGCGCTTGGAGGCGTGGCGGTATGTGTTGCTGTGGCGGCGGCGGTGTTTGATAACCGGAACTTGAAGGTCAAGGAGAAGATCCAGGAGGATGCTGAGGCGATGCAGGAGGGCAAGGTATGAGACTGCCTCGTGATCTGTGGTTTTAGCGAGCATTGGGCGGCGTCGAAGTCGAAGTTGAAGCAGAATTGCACGACTGGCCAATGAACGGGAACACGCCGATAGAAATAGAGCTGTGTGTAGTAATAATGGATGACCGAGCCTGGCGGCCCTTGCCTCTCTATCTAGCTTCTCTATGCGTTGGTGCTCCCGTGTATCACAGAGCTCATGCAATCTAGGTCTATGGTGCGTACAATCCTTAACGCAATCTCGCTGAATGACTAACAGTCGTCAATCGATATGGCTCGCTGGCCACCGCTCGCCACCATCACCTTCGTCGATTACTTCCGCGGCATCATATTGCCTTTTTCAAACCTTCCATCCGCCGAGCGACCGACACAGCTTCGGCCGTCCGCGTTACACTCTGGTACACCAATACTGCGAATCTCATCAGCATCTGTGACGACCTACCATAGACCCTGCATCTCTCAACTTACCTGCTGGAATAAACAACCTACAGACAAAAAGGCACAAGGGTTAGCGGTCGTCTTAGACAAGGTAGGGTTTTGCCCATCACTTTCGTACCAGAAAGAATTCATCAAAACAAAATAGCACCAGTAATAAGCAGCCTCCGGTCTCGAATAGCGCACCCCCGTCACCACCTCATCGAAAATACTCGTGGCATAGTACAGCGCATCACCATACAACTGCCCAACACTCACAACTAATTGCACTGGAAACCTCTCCGGCCGATCCCTCACAATCAACCAGGCCACGAGCAAACATCCCGGTCCCCAACATACCGCCGTCATAGTCTCCAGACACAGCACCATCGAGTTCCGCGTCAGATACCGTGAGTCTGAGAACGCGTACTCCTTCCACATCTGGCCTATGAGCGTCTGCTTGGAGCCGAGGGTCGACCAGTGCAAAGCGTAATAGCCTTCGAAGAAGAGGTGGATGGAGCCAGACAGGACGAACCACATTATCGTGATGAGGTCGCTTCTGCGGAGTTTGGGGTTGAGAGCGTTAGCTACGAAGTAGGTGCTGGAGAAGAGGGTGGTGCAGACGCCGAAGAAGACGGAGAGTAGGGCCGGGACGGACCAGGAGTTGGGGGCGTAGTTGGGGATATGGGAGTCCTGGGGGTGGTAGGGGTGGTATTGCGTGGCCAGATCGGACGTTGAGTTGGCCATGAAGTGGACAATTTGGGAACCCATGGTGGCGGTTGTGGTTGGCTAAGCTGAGGACATGAAATGTCTCTTTTCGCTACATGTAGGAAGACAGAAAGAAATGAAATAAAGTAGAAATGATGAGACGACGAACCGGGAAGGCACGCCTGATGTGAAGTGTTCATGTCATGATTGCGGAAGTACCGGAAGGTGCAAACTTTCTTCCTGCCCTGCTTGAGCAGCTCATGTTCCCTCGTTGGCGCCGCATCGGTAGGCCGAAGTTGGGACCGAGAAGCGAGTATTGATATTTTACCGTATCATTACTGTGGTGCCGGTTTCATTTGGCTGTGCGAGGCGAGATGGATGTTGTTGAGTCCGGCACCATTTGTGGTATACGGAGGCAAGTCCGATCATGACTTCACCACCTCGTAGGTTCAACTAGCGCGGCGACAGTGTTTGATAACACATAGGCATGAACGACTCTTGCCGTCCGCTTCTCGTAACCAAGATCAGCGTACCATCGCAGTATCATGAGATATGTAAGGTATGGACAGAACTCATATCTTCGAGAATGGTCCAGATGAAAGTGGCAGCCAAGCAGCAGCTCGATGATGCTGCAGTGACGTGAACGATCTGCTGGAGGTACAAACAATTTCAATCGAGCACGAGACACTTTTCATTGCGACCTCTCAACTATTTCGAAGAGTCTCAATTTCACTACTTCACCAAAGCAACACTACCAATACCAACATGTCTTCAGGAGAGTTCCACGCCAAAGTGCCAGGTGATGAGCCACTCATGAAGTCGGGCGTAGGTCCACCCCCTCATCATACTCATGCGATTGATCTAACACGTTTTGTAGCATCAACCCGGCAAGCTCGTAGGCAACGACAACGTCCCCGAATTCGAAGCCCACACCGTTGCCCCCGGCTCAGCACCAGCAGATCGCACGTTCAAGCCCAACAACGCTTCCGACATCCCACCCCAGGCAAATATGTCCGACAATGCCGACCCTGAGTCCGAGCAGGCTCATGCGTCGGACACGATCGGTGGAGCAACCTCTGGTGACGTGCACAAGGGACTCGGTAAGCCAGTGCAAGGACAGACATCGAACGAGCTCCGTCACGATGGCG
>JAABUW010006665.1_pt1 | contig 14284 bp, 19 predicted proteins | sample 5560081 | NCBI WGS metagenome assembly JAABUW01 (sample SAMN10711882, study PRJNA513363) | rock metagenome | isolation source: Antarctica rocks | place: Antarctica: Victoria Land, Knobhead sud
TAAGTTTTTGATGGTCTTTCTCGTGATTCGTAAAGCGCACGTTGGATTACGAAATGAGGCATCGTTTGATTTACGATGTTTCCGAAGATCATCATCATCAAGAAGATGGAGAAGAGTTGATTCTGGAGGCCTTGTAGACTGAGGGCCGAATCCCAGAAGGAAAACCCGATGAAGAGTGAAGTCGTGGTGCATAGAAGCGTTTTGGAGTAAAGGTAGGATGGAGTTCGCCAGTATTGTTCGAAAACACGTGTCGTGACGGCCAACAACTGGACAGTGAATGGCTCCGCAAATTCCCGCAGAGCTGTGGGGTCGTTGTCTACGGGCTCACTCTTGAGATTCGATTTCATCTCCGAGAGTGTTTCCCTAATGGCTAATTTTTCATCCGACTCTCGCCACAATTGGGGCCAATCGATGGTATTTTGTGATCCTGGAGCTGCGCCGATGACATCTAACATCCACTCAGCCGGGTTTTCGTCGACACCGCATCTCCTCGCCCCATTGCGTTCGAAGTAGCTTGTCAGCGTCTGCGACCTGGGGCCGATATCTCCGAAGTAGACAGTTCGACCACCACTTGCGAGGAACAGCAAGCGGTCGAACTCCTGGAAAAGTATGGCAGATGGCTGGTGGATGGTACAGAGGATCGCTTGTCCGTTGTTGGCCAATTTACGTAGCAGATTGCAGATCGACCATGCTGTTTGGCTGTCAAGTCCAGAAGTAGGTTCATCAAGGAAAAGTAGCAGTGCGGGTTTTGCAGCCATCTCGACGCCAATGGTTAAACGTTTGCGTTGTTCAACATTAAGTCCTTCGCCTGGCACACCCACAATGGCCTCAGCGTAGCTGTCCATTTCGAGGAGCTTGATCACTTCATCGACATATTCTAGCTTTTCCTTTTTGGGCGTCGTTTTCGGTTGCCGGAGCAGGGCGCTGAAGTTCAAGGCTTCTCTGACCGTTGATGTTGCGAGATGAAGGTCCTGTTGTTGCACGTAACCTGTCTTACGTTGGAAGCCACTGTCACGTTGTCGACCATTGACTAGCATCTGACCAGTGACAACACCCATCGTAACGCGGCTTGCCAGCACATCTAGTAAAGTAGTCTTGCCCGCTCCAGAGGCTCCCATCAACTGTAATAGTTGTGTCAGTATATGTCCCTAGACTGAGCTTGTGGTATTGAAACTTACCGCCGTCAGAGTTCCAGGCTTCACCCAGCCATCAACATCGTCCAGAAGCCTTCTTGGCTCGCTCTTAATCTTGATGTCATAATGGACAGCTTGCCAGTGGAAAATGGCAGTCTGCTTTTGAATGTTCACTGGAACTTTAGTGGTCTTTCTCTCGGCGACGATGCCTTCAGCGGTGGGCCGATCATCGATGACGCCCTCTTCGTCACCCTTGTAGGCTACAGCGGGCGTGTGACCGCGACGGAACAGCAACACTTCGCCCTTGGACCGTGCGGCCGAGATGAATTCCGAAGCTGTCAAATACATCGCGCAGAAGCCTACCATAATTGCAATGATGATTCCTAGATTCCTCCACAGGTGTGCCCGGTAGTAGTCGTAGCTTGTGTTAATAAAAGCGTCTCCGTTAACAAAATTGGATCCAGCCACGGAGCCCACGGTGCTACAAACCCTCTCAAGCGGCGCCACGTTGCTGTATTTACCACCTGAAGGTACGAGATTTGAGCAAGGAAAATCACGGTTGTGGAATTCGTTAATCATCAAAGCCTCAAATGCGTATGCAACTGGGTCGAAGTAGTTGATCCAACGAAACCCTGAACACTGATTAGTAGAAAGATTGGCGAACCAGAATGGAGTACTGACATGGATGCATGTCTCTGATTGGAAGGGTGAAGCCGGTGTAGATGATAAACCCCAAAATAAATACCGCTGCAGGAGCCATAGCTTGGGCGAGCGTCCGAGAGAGGGCGCCGATGGTCCGGAACATCATGGACATAGCCAAGACACAAGCGAAAGAAAACAGATAGAACGTAAAGAAAGCTGATGGCGTCCTCCGAAGGTTCGTCATGAAGTAGAGTGTACAATTGAAGAAGATTGAGGTGAGAATCTTATTCGGCAAGTCGCATATCATGGAAGCGATGGCCTCCGAGAAAGGGTGATAGAACGCATATTTGGCTTGTTTCTCCACGATACTCCTTTGCGCGTACAGCGTCAAGATCTGTTTGCAATCCTTAATCAGATAACTTGATAGAGCAGCCTACGGATGAACTCACCTCAAGGAAACTGCTAAACGCGTTGAGCAAGATGGCGAAAAACAAGAGTACGGTTCGACTGTAGAAGCTGCCAGTGTTGGAAGGGAGGTTGTAGAAGACACTGCCTATGATCAAGGCCATGACGAAGTTACCTATCATGCCTGACAATGTCAAGCTCATGTCACCCCTAAGTCTCTGGAATCCTCTTTCCATGCAGAGTCTAATCTGCATCGGTACGGAGATTGTATACGGTGATTTGATGCGCCTGCACCCTTGTCAGCAGGATTCTCCTCCAATTGTGTGACTCGTCATACTGTGTTTTCGCCTGCTGAGCTTTTCGTGATTGCTTGAACTTTTCTAGATGCTCCCCACCCAATGGGTAGTCTCTATCGAATTTTTCAATGTCTTGAATAAGTCGAGCCCTTTCCTCACTTTTTTGCCACACCGCCGCGAACTCATCTGGCGTTCTTGGAACGCGGTGCTCAAAGCCTTCCCGAACAATCCTCTCTGCTGGATTCGTCAATGATGTGAGAAAATCCCCGGTAGTGGATCTCTCTGGGCAGGCGAAGCCCATGTTCACGAAGAAGGCTTTGGCTGCTCTGGTATGGCCGAAGTATATCTGACGGCCTTCGTACAAGACGACGACTTTGTCGAAAATATCATATATACTTTGTGAAGCCTGATAAATGGCTACGGCAGCAGTCGATCCCGCTAAGCTGGTTGATATTCTCAAGGTTTTGACGAATTCCAAAGCAGTGGCACTATCCAATCCACGGGTACTGTTATCCCAGCATTGGAGCGGACTGCCACCCAATGCCGCCTCGGCAATACTAACTCGTTTCCGTTCGCCTCCGCTGACTCCGCGAACGAAGTCATTGCCGACTCTTGTGTTGTAGGTATGTGAAAGGCCGAAGACCGCCATGATGACCTCAGTCATATGTTTGGCGTACTGCTTTCGGGTTACTCCCGGTATTCGGTTCCGTGGCGCCCTAGCCTGAGCTGCGAAATTGAGCGTTTGACCGACCGTCAACTGCGGGAAATGTACATCGACTTCGGCTTGATACATGCACTCCCCTCGGAAATCCTTATGCATGGTCTCCTTGGGAACACCCTGGTAGTTGATATCTGACTTTTCGTCGATGTAGAAACCATGGGTCTCCCCAGATATGGTCTTTAAGAGAGTAGAACAACCGGAGCCCGGACGGCCAAGAACAACCAACATTTCTCCGCTGTGTACCAACCCTTCGAAGTCGCGCAAGATCTGTATCTTTATTTTGCCTCGACCAGTGAGCTTATTGAATATAGAACCGAGCTCGAGAGGATAATTTCCAAATGTCCTGCGAGTCAATCGTTAGCCACTAGCATCAACCAGCTAATCTCGATCCTAGATCACATACTTTTGGTAATCGGTGAGACTGCCGAAACCGTGTACATTGAGATTCTTGTATCCAATGCCTGCCACACGCTGAGGATACCTCTCAGGGTCTCGCGACTGCAGCCCTATCAATGTCCGGACCCATACCTCAGGCTTAAAATGTCCAGATCCCGGATCCAAAACAGGATCGCTGGTGTCTATGAAGGAATTCCGGTACTCTCCTCCCCCAGTTTTGATAGAATTTGCTGTATCTATTCTTCCAAGCTTGTGCTCATCTTGAGACGATTTGAGGGATTGTGAAGTGAGCTGCCGAGCAAGTTCAGCGACTCCTTCGGTGCTGCCGATCTTTTCAAGATCGCTGGAGATATCTGTGTCAGTAGACGAGCCAGTTTGGTCCCTGAATGATGGTCGATCTTCAACATTGTGTGATAGATTCCCCACAATCTTCTCGGCCGCCTCCTCCACGATGTTGGCGACGCCCTTAGATTGGGAGACGGCGCCCCATACCCCGGCTGATGGTGCGCTGGTCATCGGGACCCCGGGCGCTCGCTGAGAATGGGCACTGTTATGCCGGTCAGGATAGCAATGTAGCTTCGTTGATATCACACGGGCCGGCAGATTTGATTTTCATGGAGGAAATCAGCACGTCGAGGGTGGCTAAAGTAGGTGTTTGACTGAGTGTTTGAATGATATCGGGTCGGCTTCGGATAACCTTGGTCCGAGCTATCTTAATCCTCCGATAGTGAGTCTTATGCTGACAGCGGAACTTTAAGCGACCCGGCGACTCCTCAAATTACCTTACCACCAACAGCATGGGTCCTTTCTTATTCCTCTCTTTTCACTGGCTGTAATCCCTTGACTGGATTATGCTAACCATGTGAATGCCCCTGTCGGGCACTTGCACGAAGCACTTTCAAGGTTTCAATCTATTGATGCTATTCTAATGCTTGGCATCAGCTCGTAATACGTGACTACCCAGTAGAAACGGCTCGGATGCGGACATTCCGGCACTCCATTGCTGCACAAAAGACGAGTCAGCAACATCGCGGACTGGATATCCTGCTCCCGAGCTCACAGTCATCACCTCGTCTTTACATTCACTTGGCTAAGCTCATCTTGGCTATACTAGAGCTGTGAAACGTTGCTGCCTGATTCTGCCGATGATGAGAGGCAGAGGTATGTCAGTGCTCACCCGGATGGTCCGGATGCATAGCAACGCGCACACCAGGAAACCATATTTTGCATCGTGTTCATTCATTTTGCAAGTACTGCGGAGCTTGGTCATACTTGAGTGAGTAACAATCGCTTGTCCAATGCTCGAAATTCATTGGAGGCACTTTCGTAATTCATCATCGCTGGTAATGTGGGATACATTTGTGCTTGTAGGATTGCTTAGCACACCGAACTACATACTACATTGCACCCATCGATCCCGCCAAAACAAGGCCCTCAGCTCCTCCATATGACCAATATCAAATATGTCCTGCCCCTCTTTGAACACGATGTTTTGTAACAGACCTACCAGCATGTATCTCTCCCCACCAAACAACAATCCTGGTGAAGGTTTGTGGGAAACTCCTAGAAGAATGCGATGTGCTAAATTTGTCAGGCGTGTTGTCATGCCTGATGCGCTTATTGGGCAGTTGGGCCCTAGCATTTCCATTTGCGGACGTCAACTATATCCGGATTGGCAAGATGTGAATGTAGACCAAGAGGTGGAGATCACAATATTCCTCATGATCATTAGGATGTGAATTGTCTGAAGTCGCGCGAAGAAGATTTCTTACTAGCATTAGATGTCGCCTTCCTTCGTCTCTTGAGCCACAGATACAATTCTCAAGCTTCACTTCCGCGCCTGAACAAATAGCAGCTTCATTATATAGCAATGGCACCCGTGACCCTCATCGTGTGAATCAAAAAATCACCATTCACCAGGACAGATAAACGACCTCAATAGCGCAAGCACCGTTCAGCCTGCAAGTTGGGAAGTCCTACTTCATATCGTCAGAGGTTATGTCCTCACAACCGAAATCGCAGTGACCCTCTCGACTGTTCGCCAACTCCTCGACAAAAGCTTCATGATCGATGTCGAGCGGAGCCCAGCAAGAATGTTTGATGATAGAGAGCTCGAAGATGTCCCAGGTGTACCATGGTGCCAACAAGCTCATAGTCGGATGCGCTAGCTCGGTATGATCCTCCGTTCCGCGGATCAAGTATCTGGTAGGCGCTATAGCTGACACTTGGATGATCGACAGCACATCATCATGGGCCTGAAGGAATTGCCTGAAGGAAGCTGTACAGTCCTTGGCCTTTCTCACGGTTGCGTCGGCAAGCTGACAGATCGTACATAGTCCCACTGAAACAGTATGGACCCTGAACCGTCCTCCCTACCATCGATGCTGATCTGGTCTTGTCAGCACGCACATACAATTTTGAAAAGGCCAAGCTGGTTGGAAAAATTTCCTATCTCGCTTCTCATCTGGCGGTAGATATTGTATATACCTGTCGGCCGATATCCCCAGATTTGTCACCGAAGAATTTCTCCAAGAAGGCAGGAGACCATTAGCTGTTGCTTGCGATGTAGCTGTAAGTCACATGCCTGAATGCATTCACCTGAATAAATTTGAACACTCTGACTCATCCAATTCACAAGGCGAGACAAGAAATCCTAGAAATCCGATTCCGTTCTGTAACAAGGCTACATGTTTAATTCTCCAAACATCGCCATTCCAGGCTTCGGGAACCCTCCGCTATCGTACATCACAATCAGTCACATCCCTTTGCTACTCCCAAGAGTAAGTGTAAACTCTGTTGGGTCGATTCCCGAACCTGGAGGATTTATCCGAGACTTCTAATCCTATTCTGGATTGGGGATACTTTAATCCCAAGAGAGAAATCGCTGACACATAGAGTTAGGAAACTTGTAAGGCATTCTCTATGGCGCTGTTGCCGAACCTGCTAGAGCTAAAGGACCGAATGATTGCACCTACATGGCGAGGAGCTGGAGATATATTCACGAAAAAAGTAGCGGAATTGGACCAGGAGAATAAATCTGCGACTGGCAGTACTACACCTGCTTAAAGGCAATAGCGGGGTAGTGTGCTCTGAAGACAAAGGATCGTGACTATTTAGAAGCGTCCTTGGTCGGTACCTGTCTATGTGTTCACGGAGCAGACTGGATATAGTTCTTCCGCAGCACGTTTGTGTCGTCCCTCTTTTCTGCGTCTCGGAGATTCACTTCTCCAAGCATCTTGAGAATAAGACCCGACATCCACCATTGAACCAGCCTCAATAGGAATCGAATCAAATTAGAAGTATATTGATCCGGCTAACATCTTGCCGTTCTGGACAAAGCCAAGGCGCTAGGCATCATTCAGGTTAGGCAATACGTGAGTGGAGATAACCAGAACTCCCAGATAACCTATCAACCCAGAGAGCACGACGACATTTGCATCAGCATAAGGAATTACCAAGATCATTAAGATGGCTGGTGGTGCACCAGTCCCGATACCAGTCTCGGACTCGGGGACAGCCATCCTTTCCATTGCTGATATGAAGGAAGCCGCTTCCAAGAAGCTTCCCAAGAGTGCACGAGGTAATCATGTCCACGTTTTTCATGTGACGAATCCTGAAAAGCTACGGGCTTTTAATCTTTCGTCCTTGTTTGGAACATAATACTGAATACTGGAAAAGTCGATATTCAGAGGTGTAAGCTCAAGATGCAGGTCTGGCTACTTTAGTCACATTGCTCTTGATTTGTATCATATTGACCACATTTTTCGATACCCAGAATTTTACAACTCAGGATCCACTGACCAGCTCACTATCCATGAAAACTCGAGCGCCTTTTCCAGATACCGGCTACGACCACGTGTCCTCGTCGATGTCTCTGGCGTAGACACATCGACTACGTCATTGGGTCGCAAGATTTCATTTCCCCTTTCCGTATCTCCAGCAGGCCTGCAAGCAATGGCGCACCCCGACGGCGAACTAGCAAACAGCCGAGCATGTGCAAACGAGGGCGTCAACATGGCAATAAGTTCCTTCTCAAACTACTCCATCGAAGCCGTTCGCTCTGCCGGACTCAGTATCGGGCCAATAAACCATGCCATACAACTATACACTATGAAGGACCGGGCTTTGCAGGAAAGCATTATCAAGCAAGCCGAAGCCGCCGGCTGCACCGCCATATTTCTGACCGCCGACTCACCCGTCCTAGGAGTCCGCTACAACGAATGGCGCAACGATTTCCGCACTCCTGAAGGTCTGGAGTTCCCAATCATGAACATGACTACCGAAAAAATAAGAAGCCAGACGCATGATTCTGGATTCGTGGCTTTCAACGACGATGCGCATAATTGGGCGCGCGACATACCGTGGTTGAAAAGCGTTACGGATTTACAGATATGGATCAAAGGTGTGCTGACGGCTGAAGATACGGCGTTAGCTGTGGCGTATGGATGCGATGGAATCATTGTGAGTAATCATGGTGGACGGCAATTGGATGGGGTTGTTGCCACACTTGATGCGTTGCCGGAGTGTGTGGAGGCTGCGAGGGGGAGGATTGGGGTGCATGTTGATGGTGGGTTTAGATCTGGTACGGATGTTTTCAAAGCGCTGGCGCTGGGGGCAGATTGTTGTTGGGTTGGGAGACCAGCGATTTGGGGATTGGCAGTAAGTGATCTCTTCTCTGGCGGTAGCTTCCCAATCTCTGAGCTGACGCTATGCTTGCTCGGTAGTATGATGGTGAAGCTGGGGTGAGATTCATGCTGGAAACGATGCATAATGAATTTAGAAGATGCATGCAATTAACAGGTTGCAGGACGGTGAAAGATATATCGAAGGCTTCCCTTGCGAGGACGAACGCTGACGGAGTCATGAAACGACTATAGATGAACATTTTTCATTACGAAGCATTTTCCATGCATCAGTGTCCATATCAGCAATGTATGCGAAGGCCATTTTCACCGCAAGGATCACGTTGCGTGAATTCATATCGTTCATGACTCATCATTGCCTAAGCAAAAACCCAAGCAGCTTCTCCAACCCCTACTGGTGGTTATTATTCGAGGATGAGATTTCCGCTCATTGGAATTCCACAACTCTAGCTACTCACAGGCCAAATTGCTTTGGTGTGTCAATGCTCCCGCCATTCGCTGGGCTGGAAGTCGTCCAACCGAAGCGATGGATTTGTCAAGGACCCCATGACAGTCTCCCCGATCGCCAAGACAGCCAACAAAAGCTTCCAAGGAAATGCCCTGCAGAGCCATCAGACCTCTTCTTTCATTTCCATCATGACACACTGGTTGGCTGATATGCTCGGCGAGTGCAGTGCAACCAGGTATGGCATTTCACCAAGACGTGGGGTGGTCGAAGGAAGCAATTGAGGCAGTCATGCAGGCGAGCATTTGAAGTTCAAGCGATGTCACCACATCGGTCCAGATTAGGTTACTGATACTGGAAACTACATGATGATTGTGATTTATTCGGACGACTGGGCGACCAGCAAATGCAATCTGGGATGCAGGATCCAGAATTCTAATCTTACCTGCATACTGTTCTATGCCAAGCAAATTTTCCACCCACGGAAAACCGCTTTGGGTGGACTTGTCAACAGCTGTGATATTACCTAACCAATTACACCGCATTCAAGGGGCCAACGTCTTTCAGCCACGTATCCTAGGATCGAAAGGCTGGCCGAGACTTCAAAACACAAAACAAGGGCTCCCACTCAGATACGAGTCATCCCACATTGCAATGTGTCGCGCCCACCAGTCACCCGGAATTGCTAGCGTCGATGGTATGACCTAGCTCAGCGGCAACGCATCGTTCCAGAGAAAGGAGGAGAGCCCCACACTTTCGAGCCAATCCAAGTCGCTGGTCGAATGCTCGTCGCTGCCGCCGGCTGCAGGGTGATCCTTCAAGCTGACGCTCCCAATCGAGGTATGGGAGCGTGATTGGCCAGCAGATGACAGCCTTGGAAGCTGCAAGCTGAGGCTATACACGCTGGAACAACATCTTTCTATTGACGCTGCATTTCCAATGGCCGACGGCTTCGAGGCTTCCAGCTACCACTGCCGAAAGCGGGGAGGCACGCGATTATCATATCGTGGTTCGGTCGATCATACGCTAGAAGGCCGCTAGAAAAGCCATAGAAGGAAAAAGTGGAGCTCCGAAGGCACGGTACTAAGCTCAGCGGACTTTAGGGTATTAGCGTCGAATTATGTTGACGTTTCTGCTTGTCCAGAGTCGCCATCGTCGCGTCCAACTGCTGCACTTCGAATTGGGAGAACAATGCGTGGTCCATGTATTCGTCTACTAGACAGTGTAGAGCAAGGGTCACATGCTGGCATCGAAAGGGAGTGCCAATGTCGTCTCGGTTGCTGGGTCTTGGCAGTCTGGGGTAACCTTGCAAGCCCGACACTGTTGTCTCTGGGGGTCTTATTTGACCAGCCAGGAGTCAGCTGTGCCTTCAGCAAGATCCGCAACTGGACTCAAGGTTTGTCTTTCCAGCAATCCTATGGAGCGCATGGCAAATTGCATAAATATGTCCTGCGTGCCGGCAATATAAATGCGACGTCGCGAGAAAGCAAGGGTTGAAAGCTTCCGACTCGATCACACGACTCAACATACTTTGAGACTATGTCGATACTGCCGCCGTTATATGCGACCCAATCCCGACTGTGATAACAATGCCATATCCCAGCCAAGGGTCGCTCTCTGGCCCTGCACGACAGGCACTAGCGGGCCGTTCAGCCCCCAAACGGCAGCACAATGTGGGGATTCGCAGCATCAGATTATAGTTGTATCCAGATCAACGTCACGCAGCGCACTCGACCATCGTCCTGCACCGGGCTGGTCCAATGGCAGCCCGCAGCCAGGATCTCCTTCGTCTCAGCATTCTCCTCCCTCTCTTTGCGCGTGTCGCGTCTAGCTCACAGTCAATCATGCAAATCCTAGCCCGGCGGAGGCTGCAGTGGCGTACTGATCTACGCTTCCTTCGATAGCTACCGTGGGCCAATTTATTCCTCCATCGTCCCACCTTCGATCTCTCTTCTCCATTCTCCTCCCCTCTCTCTCTGCCATATTTGCGCGTGCGCACACTCTCGAATCTTCCGATCCTGCTCGTTCGCTCTACCCCGCCTGCGTTGTCTACAAGCATGGAGAGAATTTCAAAATTCAACGTCGCCCGCCGGCTCGAGGGGCGGTCGCTGCTGATAGCCATCAATGCCGTGGCCTCGCTGTCCATCTTCTTCTTCGGTTATGACCAGGGTGTCATGGGTGGTGTCAACAACAATCGCAACTATGCGACGACCATGGGCTTCGGTGATTGGGATGGAAAAGAGGTCACCGTTGCGAAGCCGCTTCTTCAGGGAGGCATTGTGAGTCTCCGGCTTGAACTCGATGCGGAAAACTTGGACTCATGAGGCCTTAGGTCGCAGTCTACTATCTTCCAGGAACCCTCTTCGGTGCCTTCCTTGGAGGTTGGTTTGGCGATCGGTATGGACGTATCAAGACTATTGCGGTTGCCTCGATATGGGCCATCATTGGTGCAACCCTTCAATGTTCTGCTCAGAACAGCGAGTGGATGTTCTGCGGTAATGCTCAACCATCTCGACTACGTTGCAGCCTTGAGCTAATTCACCTCCAGCTCGTGTATTCAACGGTATCGGTACTGGCATATTGAACGCTATTACTCCTGTTTGGGCTACCGAGACAGCCAGTCACACTTCGCGAGGTCAATTCGTCGCCATCGAGTTCACGCTCAACATCTTTGGTGTCGTTGCTGCCTACTGGATTGAATAGTACGTTGCTTAGGTTGTTCCTTCTGGCCAGCGCTGACTTGAAGCTAGTGGTACATCATTCTATGGTGACGGTACCTCCTCATTCATCTGGCGCTTCCCCATCGCCTTCCAAATCGTCCCTCTGATATTCTTGTTCTTCGTCGTCTGGCTCATGCCCGAGTCACCACGTTGGCTGATCAAGGTTGGACGCAACGAGGAGGGACGTTTTATCCTCGGCCGTCTCCGTGGCGAAGGCGATGGCCAGGCAGAAGCTGAGTTCCAAGACATCTGCAACATCGTTGAATTGGAGCGCAAGACATCGAAACAGAACAGTTATCTGGCCATGTTCTTTGGTTGGGGCTCCGGGAAGCTCCATACTGGACGTCGTGTTCAATTGGTCATCTGGCTACAAATTCTCCAAGAATGGTGTGTACACCTACAAATGCTTTTGACCCTATTTACGCCGTTGTTCAAAATACTGTCGTTCAAACTTCGTGCCTTGCAATTCGGTCTGGATGTCACAGGGTAAAGCTGAATAAAGGTGCACACAGGATTGGTATCGCCGGTATTACCATCTACGGTCCCACAATCTTCGGTATCGCAGGTATCTCAGCCAAGGATCGCCAGTGGGTTTCAGGTCTCAATGATATCACGTATATGGTATGGCTCAGACTTTACTCGTGAACCGTCGTTTGGACCGTGACTGACAAACCCAGTTTTCGACCCTGCTCTGTGTCTTCACTCTCGATCGCATCGGCCGCCGCTGGACTCTCTACTGGGGTTCAATAGGCCAAGGAATCTGCATGTTCGCAGCCGGAGGTCTCGCTCGCGCTACCATCAATAAAGCCGCCAGGCACGAAGACGTATCAGGAGTCGGTGGCGCAGCCACTTTCTTCGTCTTCCTCTTCACCGCCATCTTCGGCGCAACATGGCTTACCGTACCCTGGCTCTACCCAGCCGAGATCTTCCCCCTGGAAGTCCGAGCCCGAGGTAACGCATGGGGTGTAGTCGGCTGGTCCATCGGCAACGGCTGGACAGTAAGCCATCCCCCCTCCCCTCACACGCACGAATGAACCCCATCACTAACACTCACCCCCCCCCCCAGGTCCTCCTCCTCCCCACAATCTTCAAAAAGCTCAACGAAAAAACCCTCTACCTCTTCGGCGCCGTCAACGCCGCCACCCTCGTCATAGTCTGGGCCCTCTACCCCGAAACGAACCAACGCACCCTCGAACAAATGAACCTCGTCTTCGCCTCCGACTCCATCTGGAACTGGGAAGCCGAGCGCAACTTCGCCGTCCTCGTCGAGCAGAATCCGGAACTCGTGCAGGCTGCGCATCGGGGCAATAGCGTCGTTGATCCTGAGACTGGATATCCCACTCATCGACAGGGGAGCTTGGTGCCGCGCAATATGAGCTTGGATGCGGGGGCTAAGGGGAAGCATGGGATCGATGATTCCGATTCGGGTGAGAAGGTGCATGTTAAGCATGGTTGAGCACCCCCCCCTTTACTTTAAAGCGCACTGGAAAGTCTGCTTCGTTTTCACTCGTTTTTGATATCCCTGCTTTAGAGCTTGTGTTGGCAATCTAAGATACAGATATAGTTGGTGGAAGCAGAGTTGGAAATTGCGCTTTTGGGATATCTCTACAATGTATGTCTTGCAACGGTCGATAGACTAGATCTCACATAAAATGATGGACAATATTTTCCACTCCCGTGGTTTTGCGTTGGTGAAATGGGTTCATGATCCACAACTCCAAACAGAATAGAAGTGTCTCTACACTGACAACATCAAACGGCCCAATACAGTAGTACAATCGGACGCAAGATCATGGTCCACCACCCGCACGTTCACATCACTCATCACCAATCACTCACCTCTCCTGCCAAACGTATAGCTCGGTTCGACACGCACATGCATGCGTGCCAAATGAGAGCTTCAAATCCAAGTTTAAGGTAGAAGTAGAGAGTCCTCACTCGCGATGGGGAGGGTAAGAAATTTGACCAAAAGAATAAATAAATGCAGATGATTTCGATGCTGTATATCGCAACAGCACAACTCTAAGCGACTCGGCCACGCACCAGCAGTCATCCACGCATCTCATCCCACAAAAGAGAACAAAACAAAACAAAACAGAAAAGACGTTTCATTACAGCATACATATCCCTCATAAAGTGCTTAACGGAAAGCTCCAACACCACCCTCATCCCAAAGCACTCGGTATCATCGCATTTCCATCAGTCACGTGCATATATACATACATAGCATCCCATTCACTTGTTCAATCAAACCATCTCTATCGCAACTGATTGCATTGTCATTCAATACTGTATCGAGACGTTCCCAGGTAGCTAGATAGATTATTCATGCTTCCTTTCATCGCTGAGATGAGATGAGATGAGGCTCGTGTTTGGATTTCCTATAGATGGGGGTTGAGGTATGACGATGTATTTGATGGTTAGGATGGTTAGGAATGGTGCAATGGGGAAGTGTTGGTTTGTGCGGAGGAAGGATCGTGATGGTGGTGTTGAGGGGTGGAAGTTTGTTGTGGGAGATTGACTTGTATGGTATGAGTGGATGGATGGATGGAGATGGGTGGGGGACGGAGGTGGGTGGATTGGGATGGTTTCAGGGCGGAGTGAGTGTTGCGGTAGCGCCATCGACATGAATTCTTCGCCGGATCATGCTGTTGAGGGCGTGGTGTTGGAGCAGGCGATTTGAAGTTAAGCGATATAATTCTGGTGTGGATTGAAGGATTGTGCGAGATATGTTGTATATCATAGGGAAGCTGTAGCCAGCGGATTGATGATGTTTTGGTGGGAAGAGGGCTGTGTAGACTCTTGACCACAACACAAAAGCAAGCCGATGGGTGATTCTGCAGTGTAGAGCATAGAGCAGGACGTGGAACGTCGCGAAGCTGA
>JAABUW010006667.1_pt1 | contig 14282 bp, 13 predicted proteins | sample 5560081 | NCBI WGS metagenome assembly JAABUW01 (sample SAMN10711882, study PRJNA513363) | rock metagenome | isolation source: Antarctica rocks | place: Antarctica: Victoria Land, Knobhead sud
GCTGATTAGTCGGACTGGATCTGTTGTAAGTGTTCTTTACGACCATGACGCAGCCACCACCGCTTCGCAATCGACCGAATCTGCATTTAGCGTTGACACAGCTCAATGGCTCTCCTCGACAACAAGGTCCAGGCACGCCGCTGGCAAGCTCCTCTTTGTCCACACCACATCACAGTCCCGCCGGTACCCCGTACGGCAAGACAGCCTACTCCCCTTACCGCTCTGCAAGCCTCAAGCTGCCAACACCATCACTATATGGAAGCCCAAGCCCGTTCACCCCCCGGCTCAACAGCTATGGCTCCTATGGTAATTACAAATGGTTTCGGATCAAACGCAATTTCGCCAGCAAGCCAGTATGGCTTTTGCTCATGGTCGCTGCGTTGTTTGTATGGTGGTTCAATGGGGGCAGTGAGGAGCTGGATCTTGCGAAGCTTGGGGCTAGTGGGTTGGGGAAGGAACTTATGAGTGAGAGGAAAATGGATGATTATCAGTTTTATCCTGCTTCAAATCCGAAGATTCACGTAGGGTGTTCTCCGCAATAGCGATTGTCAGACTGTGGGCGCTGCTGACAGTACATAGTATGTTGGCCGCTGGACGTCCACTCCAAACCGGTTGCGTAAAGATGGCACCTTTCCCGGTATTCCTGACTGTCCCTCGATCTGACTTCGCAGCTGACGATGTTCTTTTGTAGGTGTCTACTTTGACATCACAATCAAGAACACCACGTCGTTGCTACTCTCTCTCCACAACGCTCCAGAGCCAGAGTCGAACGCCGCTACTAGCGCCTTTCCAGCAAAGCCAACCACTCCAGGATTAGCTGATCAGCAACACTATCACTTTCACCCGCTATCGAACAATGAGAAGCCTGCACCTCCAATCTCCTTGCTCGCCCAAATCGATGATCAAGAGTATGTTCTACTACCGAACTCTTCTTCGCTAGTATCAGTTCGCCTCAATGATCTAGACCCAAATACGGAACACTACGTTCGCATTGTTGCACCAATGACTGATGACCATGGTACAGGAGTGGTCGAGCTGGATGGCTTGTGGCTTGGTAAAGGCGGAAAAATCGTGAAAGTGGCCGGGTCATCATTGGGCGAGGAGTACGTCGATGAAGACCTACTGAAAGCGGAAAACGACCTGATTGGCAAGAAGCATCGGACCGGACTGAGTGATATTGAGAAAGCTCGTAGCAGCAAGAGCGACCGGCAGGAAAAACCCGATGAGGAGGAAGAATTTTTAATCGTCGATCAAGATCGGAAGAAGATTCTTGAGATCATCACTGACTCTCCTGGCTCATTTACAGGAAAACACCGAGGCCGGCGCACGGGAGGCGCTGATGGCCTGCTGGCTGGTGTCATGGGCTGGGAGTATCTGCTTGGAGAGATGTTCGGAGCCGATCACGTCGGCATTGGTGCCGACGGCATGTGTCTCATTCAGGATTGTATTGGAGGTACAGGTCGTCCCGCTGGGTTGGGAGATGTGTTCTTTCGCAGGTGAATCTCATGTTTTACAACATAGCCGACTCATAGATATGGCTAAAATTGTTCGCAGCGGTCCCAGCGGTTCATCGTATTTCGATCATTCATGGATGTTTAGCGCTTACATACCCGATGTTCTAGTAGGTGGGAAATCTACAAGTTTTGAGACTTCGCAGTTGACGATTGCAGATCATTAACATTGGAGGCGCAGACGACGCGTCATTCCATGAGAATCTCACCGACTACAACAGCACACTGTTCGATTTATCAGGAAGTTTCGAGACTACCTACGTGTCTTTGATCAAAGCAGTCCGGAACCTAGCCTATCCGAAGCATCCAAACATCGTTCAAAGCGAAAGATTGGGTACGCCTGGTATGATTCCTAGTTCAGCGCCAGCCACCATACCCATCTTCGTCATGCGACCTTTACGTGGCCAGCTAGAGCAAGCTACCCAGAACGTTGTCGCCAGGCTTCGAGCCGACGGTGACAAGTCGGTTTTCTGGCTGGACACTTCCGGCTGGCTTGACCCCGACCCTGAAGTCGAAGACGGCGCAGACTTCTTCCTGGATAAGACCGCTACCCCTCCAAGGCACAGATTGACCGAGCAAGGCAACCAACGAGTAGCAATCTTCCTACATATGCATACATGCAGATATCTTGCTGGGGCTGAGAAGAAATGCGCGTTTCTACCGCATGAGGTTTATCAGGGTAAGGTCTTCAACAAGGAGGAGGCTAGATTCGACAAGTATCTCGAGGATGCGAAGGAATTGAAGCTAAAAAAGTTGTTTTGGGAAGACGAAGGGGTTGTCGTACAAGAGGAGGTGGTCACAGAGCTACAGGCCTAGTCACTGGATGGGCATTCATCCTATGGCTAAGCTACAGACTATTGGATTTGATAAGATGGGAGATGGACATGTCTAGGCTCCGAATCCTTGCAAAGTGGAAGCGACAACTTTACCAATGCTTCCTCCTTTTCCATACCTCTCTTACTCACGCGTCAGCTTGCCTTTATGTCGAGTATGCCCAGCTGAGTCGTGGAGTTTCCTAGAGTTCCCGGGTCAAATAAGACCATGAAGCCCTGAGTTTGCTATGGAACTCGCCCGCTGCACGTGACCAGCGGCTGCTTGAAACGAACTCCTTTTCAAAAAAACTTCATCAATGTCTATCATACGTCTAAGGCAAGCTCTGTGCTCTACTCCTGGCTGAGTTACCATGCTTCCGTATGCTTGTTCTTGAAATCTCCAAGACGGTGCGTTAGATATAGAGACAGCATGGGTGTACAACACATACTAGGAAAAGCGACAAAGTGATAACGAAGTGACTAGTAAAACAAAGAGTGCAAGCAGAGGCGCTGATAGGACCGTCGACCACAAAGGGGCAGTTGAGCGTGTGATGAATTGCTTGTCTGTGTGCGCCAATAGGTCGTTGATGTCCCGTCATCTGCATGTCACGCTGGTAAGCTTTGACATAGAGATACTAGGAGGGCTAACGAATCTACCAAGGGGTAAATCATCTCTTGCGTTCCCAGGCAGCAACAAAGAACTTTGCAAATCTTTGACGCACAGATTTCTGTACCGGAATTATAGTCTGACCTTCCGCCTTCAACTACAAGCGACTATCAGAGTCTGAAAGTGCATGCAATCAAGTGAGTCATTGAATTTAACTGGTCTTATAAGCATGCATACTGATCCTTTCATTATGATCTACAAAATTTCCAACCCAATCCCTCTATCCACGCATAGTAACGTCATCAATAATTGCTCTCCCAATCGGCCTTGTCACGACTACCGCGCCCATGATACGCTCTACCACGACGAATGCTTCGATTACCACGCTCGTGGTGCTCACAACCATTATGCAATCCTCCATCGCGACGGGATCCATGGTTGGCACGAGTCAAGCCATACTGGCCGCGTGACTGATCGATGCTAGCCTCGCGCAGCTGCCTTTGCGTCTCAATGAAGGCCTGCGTTGTCATATTCGGCGGCATACAGGTGGATGTTGGCCAGACGTTGGTGTTCTTGGAGGAAGGATTTCCAGTCTGTTCCACGGGGAAGCCGCTGGTGGGAGGCAGATTCAGTGGAGGTGGGGGCATTTTTGTTCCCGTTGGCCAAGAGCCAGTATTGAAGGGACCGAGACTGGTACGATCATCACATCCTAGACCATGATCATGGTGCCTCTGGCCGATAGAGTCGATGATGGGGTTTTTGAATGAATCGCTCGGCCGGGCGTGACCGGTTCCCATGGAAGGAGTATAGTAAACTGGTTGTGGAAATGACGACGTAGCTACATCTTTAGGCCTGAACTCGGTGAAGGAAGGACCATAGCTACTCGCTTCCACTGGACAGCACAGGGCGTTAGGGACCGATGGGTTGCGAATCGCCGGGGTACAATTAGTTGGAACCGAAGAAGTGGTTGGAGTCGCCCACGCATCGCTGTTGGAAGCAAGGATACGATAATTCAACAAGTCTCCTAACTGCGCTTGATGAATCTTCTCATTCGCCTGTTCTGGATCCTTTATGAGATTTGCTACCTGCTTTAGAAGGTCGATAGTCCTGTTATCCGTTGCTCTGTGTACTTGCACAGCCTCGGCTCGCCCACGATCAAAAGCATCGACTCTCTAGACCATTCTTCAGTCAGTAGGGATCAATGAACCTACCGGACAGCTACGACTTGCCTGGATCTGAGAGTGTTGCGCGAGCGACAAAGCACGAATTCTTTGTTCAATCAGAGCATCCACATTCTTCTCCAAGCCGTGCTTGTCAAAAAGGTCGCCTTTAATATCGCTCAAGCTCTCCAGTGCCGTGAGAGGGTCGAGATCGCGCTCCAGACCGGAATTGCTCTGTACGTCTATGGTCCGCATCAATCCTGCCATCATCTGATCGATCAATTTAATGGAATGTTCGCAATCTCCGTTCCAGCCATTGTGTTCCTTAGATTTCCATTGGGATAAGATGTACATTCTGATACTCGCCAAACGCTGGACGTATCTGACAATCGAGCTCTCGCGGTTCTCCATGCCAACCGCTGGTGCCAGGGATTCTATTTGTGTCCTGATAATGTCATCAAAAGCCTCACGGGAGTCAGGATTCAGCCTTTGCGGCAGCACAAGCATTCGGTCAAGATCGCTAAGCTTGCTGTCGAAAGAATGTTCCTTCTGGATGCTCGCGTTTTCATTCACCGCAGAGTCATCCATACGCTTTTCATCACTGGCAACTGCAGAAGCTTTTCTGGCCAGTACGTTGGCGTGACGAGTGGTTGGTGAATCAATGACTTTGGTATTGCCTGCTATTTCAATCGGCGGGTGAAGCATAGGCTGGCAGGAACCCAAGTTGGACTGGAGACCTCCCTCGTTCATGAGAGGAATTGGATCGTGACCGTGGATCACCATGTTGCTAAATCTAATCTAACGGACAACGTAATGAGTCAGCCCAAGAGTATCTTGACAGACGGACAATAATAAAAACCCTAGGGAAATGGAACGCGTGAGGGGTGACGAGATCACAACTCGAACGTTTCATCCATGATATACCTTTACTCCTTGGGATCTTAGTTTTAGGTCTCGAGGCCGAATGGTAGACCAAGTGGGGGTGTGAGGTTGTATCTGGAACCTTGTCAAATTTTCGGAGAGAGAACGAGTGCTGAGAAGGTCAAAGAAGGACCGGAGGAAGATATAATATCCACTACGTGCTTAGCCAGCATCGCCTTGACCCGAACTCAGAGAATCGAGTGGCCGACGTTGCACAGACCTCTATCTCAAGGCAAGATGTTTCATCCGCCAGCGTCTTGATTGCCTGGTTGGATGAGGAGCAAAGCCGAGGCATGAGCTATAATCCTTATCGAGGCAACGTTTTCGGAGATTTGACCCACATATAGACTCAGATTACGAGAGGCACCCAACGGCTCCATTGCCACCCTGACGCACCCGACATTGAGCCTGCGAGCTTCGGGTGCTACATCTCCCACTGGAACCGATAGCGGCTGGATGTTTGCCTATGGGGCGGAGGAATTGCTTTTGATTGTCTTCCAACCCACCTATTGCTCATAAATGTCAGCTCTCGCTCTTTGCACGACAGGGAATCGTGATTGAGAACGACAGTCTACAGTACAACACCACTCACAACACACAAAGACTGGCATACGAGCCATACTGAAAGCGGCCCTCGCCGACGAGAGATACCAATGACCAACACCACAAATGGGCCGGATGAAGGCCATCCTACGAAAGCTGACGGTGAATGCGAAATAGGCTCCCCTGAATCAAGTGCCGATATGCCTGCAGAAATTTCTTCTTCCGAAACTTGCAGTAGCAGCACTGATCTGTAGGCTAAGTAGCAGATTAGACTCATATGATTTAGACTGACCATCCGTTCTTTCAGCATGTACTACGCAGGAATGATCGAAACCCCTCCTTCGTACTATTGGACATGCTGTCAGTGCGCGAAAGCAATGGAACGCTGCTACAGAATGTGCCATGGCTTCGATGAAGATGGTGATGATTGTTTGCATCGGCGGTGTGGTTATTGCATCACTTGGGGCTAGGTTTGAGAACAGGGATGTGATGTGAAGGGTGATATGATCGTGTTCAAGCATGTGTAGTTTGTCGAGTTCAATATGCTGAGTCCATAGGATCATTTCTTGAAACTATGTGTCCAAGAAATGAAAGGCTTCATTCACAGAGGTAAAGGCGAACCTACCAGCTTTTCCTTGATCTTGTAAATCGGAAGTTTCTCCATTTGGTCGATGGCTGTTACCTGATAATATTGAAAGCTCGCAATTTAAGTGAAGAAAGCAGCGCAACAAAACGAAATTACCTGTTTCGGGTTATACCTTCCGGATCAACAATACTACACCCCTTGGGTCTTTGAGAACGCCTCGTAAGTGATAGCTCCGATGTCACGTCAACAATTTCGATAAGTGGTTCCTTGTTAGGATGTTTTGGTCTTGGCTTTCATGACTCCCAAGAGGAGAGGTAACTGTATTTCTCGCCGAAGAAGCAAAGCATCATTTCCACCTAAATCGCCACATTGACTGCCGTACATTGCACCCTTCAGCCTTATTTCCCCACCCCTCGTCATTGCTATCATGGTTTTCCAGATCGAATCTACTTATATTCATATTACAATCCTATTCTCGTCATTTGCTTGAGGGCCTCGAATAGGATATCTTCAAAGGGATGATTTTTGTCATCTGTGATGATTAGCTTTCTGTTTCTAGGCAAAACTTGACCATCTCACCCTTTCCGCCTTTCGGCGTTTTCGCCTTTGCACAGAGCTTCTCGACTGTCTTGAGGTATTCCTGGAAAGTTTGTGGTTCCTGGGAAGGTTTCACAAACTTGTAGAAGCGCGCCCAACGGTCGAGTTCAGTTTCGTTCATCGAGTCCAGGAAAGCTTTGAATGTTTCGGGGGCGGTAGCGGCCACCGGAGGATTCGTGCTTGAAGACATGATGAGGGTCTTAAAGTTGCTTGGAGATTGAAGGCTAGTATTTGATCTATGGAGATAAATAGGCTTAGGTTAGTAGTACAAAGCAGAGGATGGAGTGACCACCACTAGAAAGACTTACTTGGTTTGATGGTTCCCCGAAGACTGCAGTGCGGATCAAGATCGATTGGACTGTCTTGAGTGCTGGTACTCGTTGAAAGTTGAGAAGAGTAAGAGGGTAGAGGTACGGCCAGATCTTATGTAGGACACGATACGCACGTTCCCGGTTGTATCACCTCAGAACCTGTTCGGAGCAGAAAGCTATTTTTGCTTCGATGAGTCTGTCCCAAACGATATTTGTCATAGTCTATAAATTGATATTGTAGAGCATTTGTAGCACCCGAATATCAGCGTCTCGTGAGCAAGCTATGAATGTAAATATAGTTCCATGATCCGGTTCGATACGATAATAGCTGGTGTGATGGGTCGAGCAAATTGACAAATGGAACGGTCACAAGGCCTGGCGTTGGAGCTTTGAATAGTCGACATTGGCGAAAATAGATTTTACAGTATGCCGGAATGCTTGAGTTCGTACTACCTACTGTCACACGATCGAACGATGGTCCCAAGCATAGATTCTGGGGACGCACCCTCAACCGAAGGGTGTTGTGCTTGGACCCGTTACGATGCTTAAATTGTATCATCGTCGTCGTTTGAATTCCATCCAAATATATCCTTGAGTTTTTCGAGCTTTTCACAAAGCCTGTGAAGCCCGTGTCCGATCGCAGAGCCATGAGTGCATTGACTGTCCGTAAACAGATGATCTTTGTTCATACTGGGGGCAATCTTTGCGGACAGTGGAGTAGATGTGATCGAGGGCCCACTCTAGCAGGTAGATCTCCTGTGCAGTTATTGTCAGCATTCTTCTCACCATGTAATGCAGGCCTACATGGAGATGCTGATATCGTACATCTCTTGCCATTTGTTAACAGCGTCGGGAAAAGGATTTGGGATACTCCTGACCGGCAGCGCAATCGTCCTTCAGGTTGATTCCCGCGTACTGACTCAAAGTCTTCGTCAGGATTTCCACGGCTTCTAGAACTTTAAACTCTTCAGCTTTCGACTTTCAAACCCATTGACCGTCTTTGCCAACTGAAATGATACAATAACGTAATAGCATACTTACGCACTTTGAGACCGGCGATATGACTTGCTCACGTAGAGTTAGAAATTGGATATCACATCCATATTAGCGCCTTGGCATCATTTTAAACTCCGCGTCTTGGAACGTGTCTTCCTAAATAACCAATCAATCCATGATGTTGCTGCCGTTAATGGCCTACGTTTAACACGTAGTGACTAGCATAGCATCATGGTTGGAAGCCAGAGATCCTGGCATCATCAGTTCGCTTGACCATCTGGCCCCACTGGTACTGGCTTGGCCATTCTCGAGGAAGATAGTACAAGTATACAATATGACAGACATTCATACGACATAGAGGACAAATTTTGCAGCATTCCTATTTCTGCAGGTGTCTATACTTGAAATTGGGCGCCATACGCTTGACTTGGTGACAATTGCAAGGGATGTGATTGTAGGGGTATAATCTCGAAATCCTACACAATTGTTAGACGCTTTCTGGAGCTTCTCCCGGGATGTGGAAGTCTAATAACAATTTCCGAAATGCAAAGGCAATGATGAGCACACAGAGCATGTGGCTATTCATTGTCTTGCTCAAAACACAACGCTTTCTTGCGTGTTTTGCTACTCAGAATGGCAGTTTCGACTGTGGAAAAAGCCTTGCCGTGCAAGTATATCAATCTTGTAGATGATACGTTGTACGCAGGACGTCATAAGGCAGCTAAGAAAAATCGAAGAGTGGCATGAATAAGTTCCTCGTGGTTTCCAAAACCCGACGCTCTCCTCCGGGTAGAAGAAAAAACGATACGGGCAATAAGCGGCTTGGCAGGAGAAAGCCACCAAAGAACATCGCTTTTTCGACTGTTTTCTCTACCTATGGCGCGAACCACACGTTTAAAAAGGGCCTCTAAGCCATCAACCCCTAGAAATCATACGCGATTCAAAAATGACCCCCGAAAACACCTTACGACTCCAGAAGACTGAGATAGATCTGTATAATAATTTGTATGGTGTTCCCTGCCAAGCCGCTTATTGCCCGTATCGTTTGTTTTTTCTCATCGCCCTGGCTCTTTCGCCCAGCTCATGTGAAATAGTGCTGCTTGGGTCTAATTGAGGGCCACGTCCCGGCTTATACAATGATCAATTGCTGGCGGTACCTCCAAATCTCGGCGACCGCGTCAGGTATCCGACTCCATACCCTTCGCAGCTTCTTGCCTCCACTTAGTATTTGATGTAGTCACTATCATTATATAAAGTGGTGCTCGAGCAAGTAAGAAATGGAGCCGCCAAAACGTACTTCACTTTTCTCACGCAGCCCGACAACTCCTTCATCTTCGGAAGAAGATCCCTTCCGTAATTCACACCTTTGATATCTACTTCGAAATTTTCACTTGAAAGAGGTGGCGATATCGAAGTCCGTCATCGCTTCAAAGTGTGCCATTCCAGCGATCGATTAGCCAGACCATGTCTCCTCTATAATGCAAGAAGACGCGGCGGACAAGCCCATGCAGAGTCAAGTCATGTCCACGTATGCGGAAGTAGTGCATAGCCAATGGAACATCGAAAATGGGAGGGAGGTCGCGCGAAGGAAGGTGGATGCGAAATGTTCAGTAATCGGTTATTCGGTCTGGGTCAACGTCCGAATCCAGTAGCAGCTACTCAAAGCGGAGATTATACATTCAATGACAGATAGAGGTATTTATTTGGGAAACGGACTGCGGTGGTTCTGCTTTGAAAGCCGACAAATGCAGCTGTTGTGTCGTTGCCGCCGAGGCGCCTGACAGGGCCAGCCATTTGCAAACACTTACCCCTTGCAGCTTAGCTTTGGGGTGAATAATGGAAAAGGCTTGGCATTCACCCTGTGGCTTGGGTTATGGGCTTAGGTACCTCACTCTCTTGTAATCTCAACATCAACGACATCCGACTTGCAACGTCGTTTCGTAAATGTAGGTCTTGCTACCCCATTCTGCAGGAGGGAGAACTCGCGCGGGCTGTGACCCGCGGTGCAACGAGCTCTCCCTGGCTTTGCCATTTCCTGCAAAGGGGTCCAAAGCGATGCCTGTAGCCTGATGCAACTGACACCTGCTCCACGTGGCTTTCGCGAGCGAGGACATTCATCGCTCGCGCGCCAGACACTATTGGTTGGGACCGGCCCACTGCTACTCGGATAAGATGTCCGAGGTGACATCACGACGGTATCATTGGATCAGCCACTACCCGCAGAAGAAAGGCAGGCGACATAAGCAGAGAATATGTGCATCTGATCAGGAGAACCGAGATGAAAGAAGACTACCAAGGACCAAGAGGGAATGGCTCTTGAGAAGCACGATCCATGCATAACCTACAGCCGCCAGAGTGCGAGAATTTGAGCAGCGATCCCTCTCCAAGTGAAATGCATATCAAAAACGCCATCCCGATGCTGCCCCTATCTATAGTAATACAATGTTCCGATTTTAGATACTGTAGCCGTCTTTATCATCTTTATTTTTTGAGTCTTACTGAGTTAAAAAGACCGACTGCGTTGACTGGAAATCACAAAGCTATCTCGTACAGGGAGGTGTGGCCCACTGGCGGAGCATCTGGTCCACAGCTCGTGTCCACTCGGTCTGGCATGCAGTTGCGAGCTTTTCGACGCCGGAAGCTGTGGGGTTGCGACCACCCCACATCGCAGGTTTCGCGGCCAGAATTCGTGCGTGCTCTTTGATCAGGTCCCTTTGAGAGATAACGGTCAGAGATGAGGTTCAGATGTCAGATATCATGTTTTGATGTTTAGTGACACGCGAAACACGTGGATTCAGGAAGAAGGGTGACTCACTCGGTCTTGATCTTGGTAAGTATCAGCCAGCAGTAGTTCCAGCTACGAGTGCTCGTGGGGTCTTCGATAACTTTCCATTTGGCAGCGTCTAGGCAGGTAGAGCTGAAAGGATAATCCTTGGTCATGCCTCGAAGTTCGCTTAGGAGGTTGTTTGAGTTGACATAGTGGGCCCATGCGCTGGTCATGGCCTCGGTGACATCGGTGGCAGTAGAGGAAGCGAAGAGTTTCTCGATCCGACGTAGCTCAGGGAAAGTGTTGACTCGGTGGGTGCGTAAGGAGCGGAGATGTTGCTCCTTGTCATTCTTGAGAACAATCAGATCAGTAAATCGAACAACGTGGAGATGTTGCGCGTTCTTGTAAAGTGAGATCGTAGCGGTGCAGCGCAGAGCTAGGTCGGAATTATGCGAGTAGCTCTGGACACACCTGATAATGAATGCGTAAAGAGTGACAAATCAAGAAATGGACTCACCGAGCTCATAGTCTTTCCTTTTGAAGGACTCATACTTCCCAGAGTGTTTCCTCGGTAGCTCTGAGCGGTTAGAGAAGATGTATAAAGAGAGCCGCCAGAAGACGAGCTGTAAGTTGATGGGGAATCCTTTGTGGCCGGCGAAGGCGCCGTATATGACGGATTCACAGTCGTGGATCCCGATGTTGTTGATATCGCTGAAGTTCGTGAAGCCGACTCTGTTGGTGGCTGGGTGCGTCTGTCTTCGTCCCGGGCGTAGGGAGACTCGTAGGGAGATTGATACAGCGTCGAGGAGTTGGCGAGAGCTGTGTAATACCTGATGCTTGCTGAATCGGACAATGATGAATCCGAAAGTCTCGAAGAGGACCGGGGTGGGCTGGGGTTTGTTGGAGACTTCTTTTTCTGGTTGCGAGATGGTGTCTGATAGTCCATTGTGACGACAGGGAAAGGAAAACCTTTACACGAATTTGCAATCGTCGAGCTAGATTCCGCCAGGATGTGCTAAACAGACTAATGCAAGTGAATTTGAAAGTTCCCAATGATACTTCGAGCTTTTCGAGCACTCAGACAGTAGCGTCTTCCTCGAAGAGTATGAGGAAGCGAAAATGCAATGATCGAATCAGCACTATGTGACTGTTGCAGATCAAAAAGGGAAAGAGGCTGCGGTGCTATGAAAAGGAAACAAATAACAAGGGGATTTGTGAGCGAAGTGCATCAGTACAAAGTGTGACTGGATAGCTATCACAGATACCCTGATCCCTTTATAATGGTGTGGCAAGTGCACCAAATGAGTCTCTTCCGAGAGACAGTCAGCCAGCTGCAAGAATGAGAGTACTGGAAGCCTGGCAAGCCTGCGGTCATGGCTATACTCGTCAGCATCATGGAGTTCTTGTCTTCGCTCTGCGTCTACGATGCATCCACGGGCTCCTATTGGAGAGATCAGGAGATCAAGCCAAGCCTACTGATAATGCAAAGCCTACGCCGACCCGGCCGCAGTGTGTCAAGCGTCACGGCTTTTTTGGTCCTTGTTGGTCGGGCATACCCGTCCGGACAAAGATCGTGTGCATGAGACAGCCACCTCCCTTGCGGACTGGGAGGGCCATTGCTAGGGCTGACGGTGACCAGGCCGTAGATGGATATCAATATGACATCAAAGTCATCCGGTGGTGTTCCAGATAGAGGCTGAGTCGAAGGAGACGCTACTTCACGGCCGCAAGTGTTATGAGCCAATATGACTCTGGAGCAGTGTAGCTTGTAGTCAGATATGGCGAAAAGTCGAGAAATGTTATGCCCCCAAATTGATCTATTGCGGGAAATAAAGTTGCGGGCTAGAGGGTCTAGCGTACAGTAGCGCTTATCGAGATCCTTCTAAATATACACATATGGACGACAAACGCCTCCAAATCCTCATAATCTACCTCTTTGAGATGAAATGGAGGTTAAGACTATGGCAGAGCCCAGAGAAGCAAGGGTCATCAGCCTTTCAGCCTCTCTATCTTACTCCAGTCATCCTTCCAGCCTGTAACTGGGGGTAAAAAGGATGAACTTACTCAAAGCGGAGACGACCTGAATCCATAGCCATTGAATCCGTTTGTCGAATCTTAATTCGACAGGATGACTCGTATAGATGGGCCATGGTTCAAATACGGTCCCGCTTACGAAGAACCACGTATAGGTGTACAGAACGCGAGAGCTCCGAGAGATGAGTCCGAACTTCAAGATCGTGCCGTGGGGCTTGTCAACGACAAAAGCTTACCCTCGTGCTTACCGTGGATGTCTCATTTTGGCCCGCGTATCATGCTAATGCAGGTACACTCTGGTTCGCCGATCTGACATTATCCTCGTAGGACGGATCCCGGGAAAAACGCAGGTCCCAATGGCTGCCATGCATAGCCATCGCTAAGTACCTGGCGCGCACGTATCTTGTTCATATTTGATCATGAAATCTAGTGTCTGAGAATGTCGCAGCATCAGCAAGATAGATGAGCTGAACGAGCAATGCCGACCGGCGACCAGGAAATCTGACTTCAGCCGCAGCATTCCGTAATATCCACGTGGCACTGCAAAGCTGCCATTGGCCATTATGCAAGGTACGAATTGAACGTACTACCTTCTTAAGGGGTTGCGCAAGCAGTTTCCATTCATATCATCCCCTTTTGGTCTTTGTTGTCCTTGAATTGCCATGGGCTATGCTTCGGAACAACAACATGACAAGCGATATTCCAATCAAATCTTTCAAATATTCTGATCCCTTCTCGATAGAGCAGGAAACCCAATGCTTATGACCGTCCTTGCATCGAGATTTTGTCATGTCTAGACTCGTAAAGCAATCGGTGAGACGCCCGTTCGTTACCGATGCCCACGGAAATCAGTCTGCTTTAATTGGATGAGACTACGATTCCTCCCCTTTCAATGTAGGCAATGATAGGATCCAAATACTATACGACCCTCTCCTTCACCACAAGCAATGATGGTTTTCCAGTACCAAGGATATCCCGATCCATGGCATAGAATTTTTCATTGCATGGTTTCGTGACGTTGTCGGTTGTATTGAGTATCTTCTACTTCTCCGCCCATATGCTGCGGATGCGTTCGTTTACTAGCACATATTCAGATTACCAGTCAGTACAACATACAACCAAGACCTCCACGAATGGGATCGATATCAGATATCAACAGCTCAAAAAACGACATCCGGGCTTAACAACAGTAAAGACACCTTGAGGGACGTCTGAGTCATTTGGGTGGCTCGCAAATGCGCCTGCGACACTTGAAACGTCGAAACACGCACACGCGAGATCTGACAGCACCGCACGGGCGGTGATGCTACATCAGGATAGTGGTGCTACCTAGTCACATTTTCGAAACCCTAGTCTGCGGAAGCCTCGGATGGATGATCGTACAGCTTGATATTTCATTTCGGGGGTGCTACAGAATTGACATAGAATCGCAATGCA
>JAABUW010006670.1_pt1 | contig 14281 bp, 19 predicted proteins | sample 5560081 | NCBI WGS metagenome assembly JAABUW01 (sample SAMN10711882, study PRJNA513363) | rock metagenome | isolation source: Antarctica rocks | place: Antarctica: Victoria Land, Knobhead sud
TGGTCAACGGACTTAACAATATACGAAACGAGGTTCATCCAGATATATTCCAAGTTATTCTCGTGGCATTCATAATGCTCACATTGCTGGTTACATTAGTGGGTGCTCGATCTCATTGTGTTTTGGGGCCGCCTTTAGTAGTTGGTGCAGCGTTCTGCTAAATTCACAAGAGTCGCTATCTCATATGAAGAATTCTCTTACCTCCAACAGGCTTTGATCCAGCTCCGACCAATAGGAGAAAAGGATTCGAAGCAAATTGGAAGAAAGGGTGCAAAATGTGTGGCCCTCGGTGTTGGTCTAGTCAATCTGAGCGATTGAGCTAGATGGCATTAATAGCAATGATATGGCAAACGCAAATATCTGGTGCGTATACCCTCTTCTCCGACATGTTTTCGAAGAGTGCGTCCGAATTGTATACAGATATCTTTCGCATGAACGGACTGCACCTTTTCGACCAACGTATTGATTTCGTTTATGGGAGTTCCCTGGCCGACACTCGGTCCTTCGAGTACTCCGGCAGCAAAGCGTTTTAAAGATGTCGATAAGATGGCTATGAGAAGGGCAGATTTTCGTACATTGGTCTGGTTCTACTGTGATATAAGTCCAACACGGGACTTCTCAATTCTTGCCCACAGCGCTTCTGAGGAATGTTCCGAAAAAGTCCGCCATTAGACACTTGATCTCTGGTAATATACCGAGAGTTGTTTCTTCTTCTGCACAATAGATGGTACGTTCTAGGAAGAGGTGTGCATGAACAACTCTGTATGTTGTAGAGATAGCAAAGCATCAAACCCAATTTTAATGCTTCTCCATGATTCTACCTGCTTACAGCTTGGGATGCCGCATGCGCTTTCTTAGTCAGTCTCGGGGTTCAGGGCCTCCGAGACCTCCAAGCGATTCTGCTACCATATCCATCGCCATCGCATCATCATCAAATCTCTATTGATTTCGTCCTGGCTGATATGTTCCGTTCTCATCCCGGCTATAAGAATTTAGTAATGACTCGACACCCTCAATATCAAGCATACCTTTCATCAATTGCGTGATTCCAACCAACCCAAAATCCCAGCAACACTCCCTCACAATTCAGCCCGCATCATCATCTTCACCTCCAAAACTCTTATAATGCTCTATCGATTCCTTTACGAATGTCGATTCCATAAAACTCCGAGGAATATCCACATACTCAAGCGTATACTCCTCCTCGCTCCAATCCGTCCTCACGCTAACAAGAAAAACGTCCCCATATTGCGTATTCTTCGGATAAGAACAATACTGATTCAGTGGCAACTGTTGTCTTTTTCCACGCCAGGTGGTTTGGTAGACAGTCCACACTGAGTATTGATGGTTCTTTACGGGAAAAGTCAAGGCTTCCCGTTGCGCCCATCCCTCTTGGCCCCAAAACACAAGCAGGTTGGGTGCAGGGTTATCCCAACCGGGGGTGGTGTTTTGCATGAGTTCGAGCTTGATGAGATGCAGTTGTTCATCGCCAGCCGGGAGGCGAAGGACCCGGACCGATTTGGGATGCGCCATGTTGTCAAAGAATGTTTGGACTTTATGCCCCTTGTGAAACGATCAGCTTGGGTCTATTAAGTATTCGATGCCAAGTATACTATTAATCTCTCTATACCTCTGGTATCTATGAGTTGGCAAAGTAGAAGTCCTTACGTGAATCTACAGCCATCAAATAGATCCAACGAAGCGGATCGCACCTTCCTTTTTTCCATGATGAGTTCGAAACCGGGTATGCCGGCACTTGAGCTGCTGTAGGATCCGAGATAGCATTGACAATCGGGTGTTTGTATGCAAACCGTGAACTGGCCCTATAGTGTTGACGTTGATATTTCCCTTTCACTATGGTTATACATCGGACGCCGAAACCGCTAGGTATACTGCTTGGCAATCATCATTCCCTGATTAAACTGTCCTGATTGTACTGTCTGCTTCCGACAAAAACCGAGAACTTGGTAATCAGACCAAAAAAGAACTAACCAGCTGCGCCCCCACCCTCGAGCTGTCACCCAGCCCCAAACACACAACCAAATGAAGAACAGGACCACTCACCCCACGCACCACAACCGCAGATCCCAACACCTAGCCAACCCCACCCTTTCGCGCAAAGAGCAGCTTCAGCCATATAGACGTCCCACCATACATCAACAAAGGTATCAACACCACAACATCAATCTACCACCCGTTTTCACATACTTTTCGAACACAGGAAGTAACAGACCTCGAAACGCAATTCCTTGCGGATACTACTCATAGGAGTGTGCGGAGCGAGATATCTACCCCCACAAATCTTTTCGCATGTATCAATATCCCCCAGTTCGCTCATGTATCATATATCAACAAATATACACAAAATGCGACTCAAAGAAGCACCTTGAAACTCGAAATCATTCCCATAGCATCCCACCACCTGCTCCACCAATCCTCACCTACATAAACACGCATCTAAATTCCCATGATCTGGCAGTAGAAAACCTAGCTAATAGCTAGAGTGACGGAATTTGGACACACTGGGACCTGGCGCTCTGCTCATTAACGGTCACAATGCACGGCGGTGTTGTGTTTTACGGCTTCTGCAGGTTCTGAGGGGCCAGGAGAGCTGAGTATGTAGTGTGACTCAGCCGTTTGCTGAGTATGGTTTGAGTCACCTTGTTGCTCGTGAGTATGAGTTTTGTTTTCTGAAATGCAGAACAGGAGCTTGAACGATGAGCAAGAATAGACACGGATGTGAGGATAAGTAGAGGGTGCTTGTACACATGTCAATCCCATTTTCAAACCGCTATCGGTCTGGGATGCGTGTTAGTGCCGCAACGCCAATGATTTCCGCTTTGGAGGCGTGACTGGCACTTAGCAAGGACAGCATTATCGAACAACACCCTCTCATCCAGCAACATGCTCGCTCTTGTTCACACCCGTGATCAACCCCACAGCAATACCGCTTGCCACCGCGCCCACCAGGACCATCGTCACCGCGCCCACGAACGCTTTTCTCAGATTCTCCCTTCCAGTCCACCCAATGCTCACACCAGTCTTCGCATATCCGAAGACGTACAATGCAATTGCCTCCACCGCTATCGACGCATACAAGGCTGGCCGAATTTAGGTACGCTCGACAACCATGTAGGGTAGCAGACCGAGGAAGCCGGCCATAAAGTATGAGCTTCCGAGCGTGGCCGAGGACTTGAGAACGCGGGAGTTGTCGGGGACCGAGAGTTCGTGGTGGAAGCGAACGATGAAGCTTGTCCGGGCTTCTATTGGGGTATTTGAGAGATCGTAAGAGATGTGCGCGAGGGTCTCAGGGCTGGAATTCCATTGCGAGAAGAGGTCGTCGACGATGGTGGGAATGTAGTCTTTGGTGTCACGGATTGTGGCTTCGGTCGCTTTTGCGGTCGAAACATACGTCTCTCTGGTAGACTTTTAGTTGCTAGAAGGGACGCGTGGTACAAAATACGGATAGGATCATACACTCACTTTTCGCATCTCGCCTGCAAGGCACCACCCAGCGCCATCGATATCGCACCAGCGGTCAACTCTGCAAGACCGGCAAGCATGACATATCTGGCATTGGGCGCAAAACCAGCTAAGCTCGCTGTCAAAGCGAAAGGGACGGTCATGCCATCAGAGGTGCCCATAACCGCGTCTTCTATGCTCTGAGCAGATGGGTGGAGCTTGACTATCCAGGACGCGGATGTTCGACCGTTGGTGGGGTTCGAGGAGAAAGGAGTAGAACGGGTATCGTAGTGTTTGCGGACTGAGCTCTGCGATTCGAGATCCATGACTTTAGCAGCATCTTTGCTCGAGCTATCAGAAACCATGGTTGGGATTGAATGTAACGAGGATGTCTCTGGGCGTAGACGTTAGAGGGCAAAAAGAAGGTGGGAAGCTTAGCTGTCAAAGCTTTGAAAATACTGTACCCATTTCATGAAGGGCTGGTAGCAGCTTACCTGTGATTTTCCGCATGCTAATGCTCTCGGTAGGCCTTATGGCCTTCCCACTGACGCTCTCTAAGCTTTGGTGCGGAACTCGCTTGGCATTAGGAAGACTTGCGCTGTTCAGAGAACCATCGGGCGTCATTGCAAGAGACTAGAGCCTTATAGTGCAACAGAGAAGGGTTCCCGAATTAGATGAGTAGGTAACAATACTGCTGTAAATATGTAAATATGTAAAGGTGTGACCTTGCAAAGAATTTCGTAATGTTTTCGTATTGAAGCCTCGGTTCGAGGGCAGCATGTAACAATGCTTGGGCATTTAGAAGTCCGGTGCAGCGCGTTACAATGAGCAGTGAGGTAGTCGAAGGTCTTCAGTACATGCAGGTGAATGAAGAGCTACCAATCAAAGAAGGGATATTAGTCACACATGTTTGGTCTCGCGACCTCACTCAAGGGTCTGTACGACAGAACACCTGCTTCAGGACTCCCTACTCCATAACACTCCAGAAACTCGAATGCAAGTCTTGCTATTTTAGCCGTGTACGGGCGCTTTCTGAATATATGTTGCTAAGAATAATGGGGAATTCCATGACAAGCGCCATACCTTTGAACAGGTGCGGCTTGGGGCTTGTAGCGTTCTCATGTCGCCTCGACGCAGCTTGTCATCGCAGCAGGATCTCCTCTTGCTCCCCTACATTCGGTCAGGATAATGTGCACCCTGCTCTGGAGTGAGGCATACTCTTGCGAAATGCGACCTCGTGTAGCCAGATATGCAGTAGGATTATTCGACTTCACTCTTTCCGCAACTTCGCTAGAGCTGCTGCCATACCCTCATTGAGTTGTTCATCGGGTCTCGTGGAGATCTTTGTGCGCTCGGAGTTCAACGTTTGGTCATTGTCCCTGCTCGCTCTCGTGCCCTCTTCTTCCGCGGCAGCCAAGAGCAGAGCTTCTTCTTCGTCTTCTCCAGGCTCCAAGAGTGGCACGTCACCGGCAGGTCTTTTCCCTGACTGATTCAACGTACCGTCGACTGCATCTGATGCATGTCTCGACACATCTCCACTTGGAAGCGCTGGCGCTGGGACACCATTGCGCAGTTGCTCTCCAGCGTCTTCTTCATCCCCAAAGAAGCTATCTTCTCTTAGTAGACCTGCAGAGCTCTCTTCTCGTAGTAGACCTATAGAACTTCCCTCCCGCAGCGGGGCGATGCCCTTCTTCGCCGCCTTCCGAACCCTGAAGTTGTCCCTAACAGTTCCGCACCACCTTTGCACCTTTTTTTCGCCCCATCCGGGTATCTCTCCAATTTCCTCGGGTCTAGCGTTCACAGCAGCTCTCACACTTCCAAATGCGGACACAAGGCTCAATGCGTCGGTCTTGTTGATGCTTCTTGGTACGGTGATAACCTCCACGAGCTTCTCGCTGAAAGAGGTAGCCTGGTGGGCGCGAATCGATGTTGGAGAAGCGTGCTCGTATGATTTGTACAATTCGAGGTAGCGGCCCGCTTCTTGTGCTGACCAGCACAGGATGAGGGTCAGGTTGTTGATCAGGCTGGTCTTGCTCAGCTCCTTTAAGGATTCTTCATGATTTTGGATATCGACCATTGTCAAGAGGATCCTCAGATTGTACTTGTGGCCCAATACCCGGATGCGAGAATATACGTATTCGGGATGCAGGCGGTGATATTTGAGACTCAAGAAGAGAGCACAAGTGGTGGCGCCGAGGATGTAGTCGGCTGGGATGTCGCCGTATTCCCAAGGGAGAGATTTTATGTAGTTCAGGGACGGATTGCCTTTCTGACGTGGTGAGACAATGATCGAGGAAGGCGCTGCTCGGTTGGGCAGGGCTTGAGGCTTCGGTTGCTGAATCTTTGGGGCGGCAGCGTTGGAGGGGCCTGGTCCTGCGCCATGCGAGCCCCGCTCGACAGCATCTGCAATGGCTGCGAAGTCGGCATCATCGCCGAATTCGTCGCCCATGGAGGCAGGAGCATTTGTTCGAGGGTCGAAGACGACGAGGTGAAGGCCAAGCGGCGCCGCCCGCACAGACATTCTACTGGAAGGGAAGGTTTGCCGAGATAGACCGTCGCTGACGAGCCCGGATCAACACTCACCCCCTCGTACTACCTTCGACTTGCCATCCCCAACAGTCTCAACCACCCTACCATACCCAACATGCCTTCCCTCCCATCCCTCACCAACGACAAGCCATCCACTAGCGACACGCCCATCGATACCGACTCTGCCACCAACAAGGTCTCCTCTGCCATGGATAGCGCTAATACATCGAGCGGCGGCTCAGCAGCGGAAGAGGCAAAGGCTGGTGGATCACAAACTATATCAGAGGCTAGCAAGGCGGCGGACAAGTTGTATGAGGAGAATATTGAGGATGAATATGCCAAGAGGGAGGGCGGTGCATGAGGGCAACAGGAGCAGAGCAAGAGAGCATGAGACATGGGTGATGTTATGAGTGCGGTGCGATAACGGCCCGGAAAGTGGAAGACACTGTTTACGTGTCCTCCTGTCTGTGTAAGAGTATGGGGAAAAGCTCTACACAATACGGCTACTTTTGCCAACCAAAAGCTTCGATTGCCTGGGACTCTGTCTCCTTTCTCACGCGGGCTTCTACCATTTCCTATTTGCGTGGATGATCACATCGCGCTTCTCGTCAAGATGTACGACGGGCGAGATGCACGTTTGTAACAGCAACTTCAAATCTTGGTTTGGGGTTACGAAGTTGAGGCTAGGACGGCATGGTACGCAGGTTGAGGGCCATACTCGTTACCCCATGGATCGCTTTAGAAAATTGCTACAAGCTGATGAACTCAGCAGTCGATGTGACATGATGTTGTTTGAAATCTTGAGCGCCCAGCGAAGTGTGACACCCAAAGCTATGCCATGGCGCAAGACAATCAGTGCTTCTCTTACGTCAAGAGGCATTCCATCCAAGCCTTCAGCTAAGCAGCTATTGCCATAGCACAATTTGGTCCACTCTCCAAGTACCCTCCACTTTCCGTCTTCTCCCATTATTTTACCCAAGTAAAACCTCCCAGAAATCCAAATTCTCCACTCAGAAAAAGTGGTGGGACGGACAGGAATGGTGATTCATGCTTGAGCTGAGCGTTGCTTGCGTACGACGATCGCCTGAATACGGTCACAATGGCTAAGGGCTGCATTCACGGGAAGTGTATGAAGCTTCACAGGTGTCTCTGATGTACTGGATAGATGATGCATTACTAACGAATCAACGATGTCCTGGTGATTTCTTTACTTCCAAATTGCCGTCGCCTGCTCAATGCTCCCTCCCCTTCCCCAACTTCCCCTCCCTCGCCATATCCCTCGCAAAATCGATCGTATGCTGCACCGTCTTCTTGGCCATCCCCCACAGCTGCTCACTCGTCTCCTTTGCCTCTTTGCTGCCTTCCTTGATATCCGGATACGGCCACTCGAAGTAAAAGGTCAGGAACAACTCTGTCTCATCTTTGCCTTGTGAGATGGTATTATTGATAAACGCCCCCGTATCCAGATTGTAGAAGTCCACCTGCCTTGATCAGCATACGTATTCCCATCCTACTCCCACTCTCGGCCCTCAGATGAAGGCATGAGTATGTAGCGTGGTAGGGCATGTACGTACCTTCCACGGCGCCTTGATTTGCAGATCCTCCGTCACCTTTCCTCCAGGAGGTCCCATGCCCTCCTTGAACACGACCCTGCGCTTAATGAATGTGGGCGTCTCTTCGATGACTTCTGAGCCGGACATTGGCGCGACGAAGAGCTCGGGTTTGCGGCATTTGAGCTGCATCACTTCCCATACTTGGGCGAGGGAGAGGGTGGGGCTGCCGGCGGAGGGATTGATGGGGAGGGTTTGGGATTGGGTTAGGGTGACCATTGTAGCTAGTCTTGAGAGAAGTTTGCTTGGTAGATGCGTGAGTGTGTTGCTTGTTGGGGCGTGTAGAGCTAGGATGTGTGGTATTGGTGGTGGTGGTAGGGGAAGTCAACGGATGGTGAGCTTTGTCTTTATAAGGTCGTTTGAGGCGTTCGGTCGCGCTCGCTGTTGTATCGCTCTCCGCTCCTACGCGAGCTCCAATACTATCCTCGTACAATTGCCAAGTCGCTTATGGCATCAATTGATCGATGCTCAAGATATGATCCGTAAGAGGGTGCTGTCCATGAAGGCTCATGTCGATCGTTCGGCTTTGCGCGGACTCCGGAAGCCAAACTGTTGCTGCTGTTTTGACTCTGGCGAAATGGTCGTGAGAATGAGATATGGGGCATAAGCCGTGAAGTGGCTCGTTGTGCGACATGCTAGCAATGGTAGCCAAGCTGGGCGGCTTCGTTAACGCGTTGCGAGTCGATGGAAGCTGATGCTTGGACTTTGTCGACTATGTACAGATGTACGAATACATTGCCGTAGAATACTTATATTCTATTTTATGGACGCTAACGTGCCGAGATCCAAGAGCTAGAGCTGAATCGTCATAACAACGACTTGGCGAACTCACATGTTGAACTCTTTTCCACCTTTCTCCCATCAACATCTGGACTGAAGCTCGCGGCCAATCATAAGCTAAACGTTCTGTATATACTCTGTCTTCTATACCTATGTTAGTCGGCTTTCTGTCGTTATGATGCTTGTACCCCTGAAATATGATCAGGAGACAACGGCTACCGAGCCTTCAACCATTCTGCAAGTGCTTCATTGACAAACCACATGCTCCCCGTGCATTGGCCTCTTTTTCTACTTCAAGGCTTGCTTCTGCGTATTCTGATACTGTGCCCAATCTGAGAATCGGACAACATACGAGAGTCATTTTCCAGGGGTTTACAGGGCGGCAGGTTAGGATTACCCGCCGATCCCTCATATTTGACATCGACTGACCGATCCTAGGCCACCCAGGATGCTAGACAATCTCTCGAGTACGGGACAAAAATCGTCGGGGGTGTCACTCCTGGCAAGGATGGCGAGCATCTTGGACTGCCAGTCTTGCCAAATGTCCGCGCTGTGAGTGAGATCATCCATCAAATTGCAGGCTGTGCGATGGATACCAATGTTTCGCTTTGCATTATTACAGGCCAAGGAGCTGTTAAGCCCTGATGCAACTGTCGCCTACGTAGCAGCTCCCCATGCTGCTGCCGCAATAACAGAAGCAATCGAGGCGGAGATTCCGCTCATCGTGGCTGTTGCCGAACACATTCCACTCCATGACTTGATACGGGTGAGCCATCAACTGGTATCCCCAAAAGGAAGACCTTGCTGAAGCAAAGGAGGTCCACTCAATGCTACGAACACAGTCGAAATCACGTTTGGTTGGGCCCAACTCTCCTGGCATGATTTCCGCTATTGGTAGATGCAGACTTGGTTTCCATCCCTTGCCTTTCTTCAGACCTGGGAACGTCGGTATAGTAGCAAGGTCCGGTACGTTGAGCTACGAGACTGTCGCATCTACCACCCGAGCTGGTCTCGGTCAGAGCCTCGTTATTGGCATGGGAGGTGATCCTCTCCCTGGGACTGACTTCGTGGATGCACTACGGATTTATGAGGACCATGATGACACGAAGGGAGTTATTATTGTGGGTGAGCTCGGGGGAAGCGCTGAAGACGAGGCTGCAGAGTGGATCAAGGACTACCGAAGACGCACCGAACATCCAAAGTCAGTCGCAGCATATCCACGCAGGGAGCACGCTGACGCACAGAAGGCCTATCATGGCCCTTGTTGCAGGCGTTCAAGCTCCGCCGGGTAGAGTCATGGGCCATGCGGGAGCTTTCTTAGGCGCAGGTGAAAGATCCGCAAAGGCTAAAATCAAATTACTTGAAGATTCAGGAGTGACCATCGTGAATCACCCCTCAAAATCTGGTGACGGTATGAAACAGCTTCTCAGCCGTCACGTAAGCAATCTTTCACTCCTTCCATCCGTGATCGTCGGCTACTGACGCAAATCATTAGACGCAAACCTTTGGACATGCTCCCCAAAAACGCAATCTGCACACGTTGCGAAGGCCCAATCTGGCTATTCGCCATTCAAAATATGTTCAAGTTCGGAACGTTCACATTCCCGAGTCTCAGAGCAACCAAATGCTGGAGAATCGACGTGTCTCAATCTCAGAGGATCAGAATCCTCGAAGCAGAGAGTATTTTCTCCAGATCACAATCGACCGTGCAACTCGCGCTCCATGCATCGTCACCTCCTTTTCAATTGGAGGCGAAAGTCCACATATCCATGCTAAGTCTCATCCTCTCGGGCTTGATATGAGAATCAATGGGTCTACATATTCCTCGATAGTCGCCGAGCTCAACTGCAGCAGAGACTCATATGAGTCCTTGACTAAAATACTGACTGCTTTGATTGATGTCTTTTTCAGCAAAGAGGCCTCTTCCCTCACCGTAAGGCTATCGCGCAATGCGAACAGCAAGATATCAGTTGCACGGTCTGAGTTTGAGTTCGACGATGCGGCCTTTCGCAGTAGTAAAAGACAAGAAGAAATTCACGCGATGCGAGATGTTGAAAATGAAGTTCCAGAGGAAGTGGAAGCTGAGAAAGACGGGATTGTTTACATCAAGTGAGGTCCCTTCTTCCGCTTCCAGCCTTCGTGCACTGATCTGGGTTTGCTTCTAGACTGAAGGGAAACGGCGACATTGGCACTTTAGGTGATGAAATCCATGTTTCCATAAGCTTTGCATACTGACGATGAGTGCTAGTCAACGGCGCCGGCTTGGCGATGAACACTGTCGACGCGATCGTGGACCTTGGGGGCAAGTGTGCTAACTTCCTCGAAACAGGCGGCAAAGCGACGAGTCAAACAGTGAAGAGATCTTTCGAGATCATACTGAAGGATCCGAACGTGAGAACGGTCTTTGTCAACATCTTTGGCGGACTTACACTTTGTGACATGATCGCTAACGGTATCATCCTTGCTTACGAGGAGTTGGGGGTCAATGTGCCTGTCGTGGTAAGACTGAGGGGTACCAACGAAGAAATTGGTCAGAAAATGGTCTGTGACAGTAAGCTCTGAGACTGTCGATTTTGCTGATTCATTCGTAGATCGCTGAGAGTGGCTTGCCGCTGTACGCCTTCGATGACTTCGAGGAGGCAGCGGAGAAAGCCATTCGTTTAGCTCAAGACCATTCACGATAGAACCGATCATTGGAATAGACAGATCAGCCATGATCAATTTTTCACTCTCTATACCCTTGGACCACGTCTCATCATTGTCCCAGCTCACATGTGTGATTCGTGTTATTCGAGATGTGAATTGATTCATGAAATCTCGCTTTTCCAAGTAGGATGTGAATGAACTCCTGTTCGTGACTCAGGCTCAACAGATCTTTACTATATATATCCTGCACAATCTCTCACCCTTTGATCCTTGCCGCATACATTATCGATTTCGTGCTTCCAATGGCTCCAATGCATTGGTCATCTGGAGGTGGTTATTTCTATATATAAGAAGTCATATTCTTTCACTTTGCACAAGCTCCATTATTCTTTTCGGGTTTTCACAACCCACAGCGAGTGAGTCCCAGCCAGACAGCTAAACCAACGCATCTTTAAGCCATCAATCAACCCCTTGGATGACATAGTGCCACGCCAACAACTGCAGCTAGTACGGCAGCCTATGGCTGACCGTCCTCCTAATCAGACATACAACACCTACAATGACGGAGGTTACGGCTACCAACGATCTCAGGGCAAGGTCTCCAATAGGAACCACGATAAGTAAAGCTTTCACTGTAGCTCCCCTGCACATCACTGTAACTACCTGGCATTGGCAAGAATATACTTACAGAGAGGATTTCCGCCTGAATTTCAAGAATTCGGCCATCACATCCTTCAGTAACTGCTTGATCAAGTTGACTTTTTTCTTCTTCTCCTAGCCCTTGCCCATATCCATAACGTCGTACTTAGAGATGTCATCTTTTCTTTAATATCCGATTCTAATAAGTCCATGTGAGTCCCCTTTTCATACCTATTCACCCCTACTGGCCTTATTCCTCTTCATTCCGATCTTTTCTCACCTACACAAACCAGCGACCATGCATATAAAGCGGTTTGCCCTCTACAGACGCGATCAACCGTGATGCCCCAAACGAGCGAAGAGACGGTTCTGGCCTGGGCGGACTCAGACCCTACCAACCATTCCCACTCGGATTCAGGCCACCCGATCAATCTACAGCCCAAACACCCTCTCCTCGTTCTCCGCGAAGCGCCGGTAAAGGTGTATTGTACCTACCAAACGTCGGCATACCTCATAAAGCGGCGGCTCTGGTCCACCTACACAGCATCAACATCTGGATGAGCGATCTGGATATGGTCTTGCGACTCGAGCTGCGCACAGCTATATTCTCTCGACAGGCGACGAGATCGAGGTCATCCAGTGAAACCGAGCGAGGGCATGAGATTCTGGAGATTGTGCGTTGCTCGGTCTTTCCTGCGGTTCGAGATCCTATCTCAGATGCAGACGAGAGACTTTCGTAATTATCTTACGCTTTTGATGATAATCAACTAGCAATTGAACAGGGTATAATAGACTCTTTCGTACCATTTATCGACTGACATATCAATAACGGGAGCTGGTGGAGTATTGATTCAGATACCTTCTGAATCCCCGGGAACAATTATGGCAATGAAACCTCTTTTAACTGAAGCAGACCATCAGTCTCGAGCAGGTATGCTCGGTGAACACATCACATCACTTACAAAACGATTTCGTCGAGAACTCGCCCCGATGGCGAAGATACTGCCGGTCATAATGGCGCGTTTCAAATTTTTCCCAAGGGCGGAGCTGCCCTGTCAAATACCATGCGCGCCCAACATGCGGAGGCATCAAAGGCACCATGCCTTGCCCTCGCGACAACAACTAATCCTGCCGCTTCGGGCACGACGGTATTTGATGGCTCAGTGTTCAGCTCAACATTGCTATTCGGAAGGCTTCTTTGTTGAAGCAACTAAGGAATCTCGCAAGCTCTTGAACGTTCAGATCAATCAGGGACAGCATGTCGAGAGATTCTGGGATGAATTCTTCGAATCGATCCTCGACAAGGGCCCCAAGTACTGAGTACCTGGCAGCCTGCGATAAGGGCCGTTCTTTAGTTAAGGTATTAAACTCGCCAGAAGCTGCGAATCCGGCTTATCCATCCCTAGACTCCTCCTATTCGCTAGAGGAAAATAAACTTCGGCGATATATACCAAAGGAGATAATCACTACCCTCACCCAATTTGATATAAGGTTTAAAGATGTCGAATATATTTCGGCCACACCAAGAGTTATAAAAGACGAAGACGTAATATATTTAAATTGGTTTGACGCCAGAAATAGGGTCATCATAGCCAACACAAACGACAAGCGGAAATATAAGACTCCAGACAACCAAAGACTATTTCGCGAATTATTTTCGGATCCAAAAACTCATCCGTAACATGCAGGAGGCTCCCGCATTCTATCCCCGGGTCATAGAAAATATTCCCCAAGCGGTTACAAACATTGAAAGCGGGCTCCGTACGATGTTTAGCCAAGCCGCCCGCACGGCGAGCGCCACATTTTATCTATTACAGCAATTAGAATCCTTTACAGTATAACTGGACACACTCGCGCACCTTTTAGAGGGAACTACTGACACAAAGGCCACCCTTATAAGCTTAGGCCAAACACGACCGGCAAGGATCTTGCCACTCAATATCTCACCTAGAGTCTCCAGACCCATTCGCCGAAGGACGAGCAGTGGAAATCGGACCGTCAGCGTGTAACATACCAGAAGCATACTAGGATAGTTTTACATCAGAAAGCACTCGCGTTCGGATCGCATATGTCCCCACTCCGGCCTTCGAGTACCCTTAGCTAGTGAGTAAGCCCCCTGATCACCCAGGTATTGTATTAACGGTTCCTCTAGCTGCATGAAAGCTCATAGCCTGACGACATGGATCGGTGAAGTCGCTCAAAGATCATCCATCAGATCAAACACATCCATCTTGTTACTTCTGGAAAGATGGGCTCAATGAGGCTTACACCGACCTCAGCGGAGAAGGATGGTGCTCGTGGAAACTTCGAGCTTAAGAAAAACACATTGAAATTACGAGTGCACGATCAGAAACTTACTGCGCAAGCCCACCAGATCAGAGATATCCGCATGGCCCAGAAAGAAATGCTTAACAACTAACCAGTCTTTGCTAGATACCTATGAATACTGGATACTGCCGAATCCCACGCCCTTATTGGGAGATCACACTCCATGATTAGAATTATGACCAATCTATTGACGGCAGTTCGAAGCGCCTAGCAATGGAAGCCGACCCAATTCCGACCACGTCTTTAAGTACACATTGACTGGGAGCGCAGCGAGACATGTTGTTCTT
>JAABUW010006671.1_pt1 | contig 14281 bp, 20 predicted proteins | sample 5560081 | NCBI WGS metagenome assembly JAABUW01 (sample SAMN10711882, study PRJNA513363) | rock metagenome | isolation source: Antarctica rocks | place: Antarctica: Victoria Land, Knobhead sud
CTCAAGCCCTTTGCAGAGTTTCGCTCCTTCCTGGCGGCGATACGTTGCCGGACGGACCGAGGCAACGATGTCGGGTCCTGAGAATCGAACACGTTGAGCGCCTCGAACACCGTCCTTGCATCTGCAACCCTCCGCGATAGTATTCCCACGGTATCAAGCGAGTTCGCATACTGTATCACTCCCCACCTCGATAGTAGTCCATAGCTCGGCTTGAACCCCACCACTCCCGTCCACGCTGCCGGTAATCGCACACTGCCTCCAGTATCTGTGCCTAGCGCCGCCCAAACCTGGCCTTGCGCAACAGCTACCGCGCTGCCGCCGCTGCTCCCACCTGCCGACAGAGCTACGCCATGCCTCTTGAACGGACTCACGGTCGGTCCGAAGAAGGATTGCTGCGAATGCGATCCCATCCCAAACTCGTCGAGATTCGTCTTGCTGCTGATCGAGGCGCCATGGCTGCGCAGAAGCTCGACGACGGTTGCATCGAACGGAGAAGTGTAGTTGTGGATAGTCTTTGAGGCGGCTGTGGTTGGAGTAGAGGTGGTCACGATGTTGTCTTTGATCGCTATTGTCTTTCCTTTCAAGGACCCGGTGCTGTGAGGTGTTGGTGTGTTGATCTCGTTGATGATCGCGTTCATCGTGTTGTGGCGCGCCTGCACATGGATTGTTTGGGGGCCATATTGACGTGTGTATATGCTGGTCGCGTGCCCGAGGCGGCGCAGTCGGTGCATCACATGTCTTGTATTGGTCGATGTTGCAGACGAGGTGTCGTTGAAGTTCGGGTCTAGCATTTAAGCTTAACTCTAATGCGGACTTCGGACTTGGCAGTATGTCGCTCACGATGAGACACCGAGGGCACGGTGAGCTACCGGATTAAACTATGTTCACCTCCGCTGGTGCTGGATTACACCGTTTCCAGGCTTCCTCCTCCAGAAGTATCGCAGCAAGACGCCATGCCGTCCCATCGTCATTCCGTAAGATGATTAGACAACTTACCATGTCTTGCAGCCAGGTATTTGACTGTTCTGAGTCACGTATCAATGGCCAGAGGCTTATCATCAGCAGTTCTGCCCTGCAGTCTGCCTGCATCATCTTTCCAGACGTAGTAGCGTCTGTTCGAAAGAAGTAGTCTCGCTTTTCAAAGGATTCCTCGTTTCCTGCAATGTCTCGCATCTTGTATCCCGTATCAGGTTCCAGTAATGTCCAATGATCTCCGATGGATACCAACTCTCTTTTGGCTCCATGCTTCGACACCTGGTATGCTTTGTTATGCTTTCGTATGCACTGCATACTACATGCAGCTACTAACGAGAAAATCTTTAAAGGCGATGTGTTCACCTCATCCATGGTCGGGTAAGAGGAAATTAGAGCCTGACGAGGATTAGATCGTTGGTGTGAGTCGGATCCGTCTATGCGAGGTCTCTTCCTGCCTTTTCGGTTCAATATCCCGATTTCGTGGCTTGGCTCTTGGTCGGCGTATCCAGCCATATCGCCAATCCAGTAATCACATTCTGTACGACCTTTCCAACCTGCCCATGTCCAAGATGGAAAACAGGCCCATGATCGACTTTTTTCATCGTACCATACCCGGCGCTCCAAGCAGACCTCGTTGTGTGGCTTCCATAACAAAGCCCTATGAAGATCAGTAACCGGCAGACCGAACGTGAACTCAATGCCAGTCTTCCGCGTGATGTTGTTGAGCGTGTCTTGACAGGCTCTCAACACGTCAGACTCGTATCGCAGATCTCTGCCAGAATATATGCAGATCAGCCCATCGAAAGTCTTGAAGTCCCACTGGTCTTCATCAAGGTTCACAGCATAGACGTTCTCCCACCAAGATTCCTGGTCCAATCTTGACTGTATCTGATGCGGAGAAGGAGTGATCGGCAGTACGTCGTGGAAAAACTCCTCTTGGCATTTCATGCTAACATGGTGATCGGAGAAGATCAGACAGCGTCGAGATAGAACAAACTCCTGCAAAGTCCATGCCCGCTTATCCCACGGGAAAGACCCGTAATACTCCCGTGTGAATTCGATACATGTAGCTGTTAGCGTTCCCTGTGGTAACGCCAGAGTCGGTTGCATCCTGTTTCGCATGGGTCGTGAAACGCCGGCAATACCTGTGTTGATACCGTCACTGACTAGGGCTACAACTGTGAGCCATGCTTGTCGATATATGCTGTCCATGTTCGCAATCTGCTCCTCGACTTCTTTCTCGTTCTTCTGGTCAATGCAGTACTTGTCAATCCACACGAAACGCTCCCCTATGGCATCTACCAGTGTCAAAACGTCCTCGAGAGTTTGTGGAAGCCTGGGAGGTAGCTGTACCTGGCTGTCAGCGTCTACGGTAAGCAGCTGCCTATCGTCGTCAGATGGAGGAAAGCTGTTGCCGCTGTTTGCAGGTGCATCTTCGCCCCATACATAGCCCACGGCAACATATCTTGTCCCGGGCTGCGCTGTCGCAATCTTGCGAGTCTTCAAGTCAATCAGATGGGTCGGAGTTGTTGAAGCACTATCGGGGTCCGTATGATGGAGCCGTCCGCACTCTGGTCCGTGGAATGTCGTACAGATTTCCACCCATGACTTTACTAGCTTAAAGTCGACCAGCCCTGTGGTCTGCTCGTACAAGCTACGAACTCTCGGGGTACACACCTCGGTCTCGACTTGGTTGGGTGCAGTCTCCGCCTTGGGTTCCATCGCAACGCAAACATAGCGGGCCTTCTCGACTCCAATCCTTGGACAGGCGCCAAGCTCGAACCAGGCGAAAGGGCTTACTTGCACGTTCAATACACATCCAGCAATGTTAGGCCACGACCATTCGCTCGAACCTTGGACGAGTCGTAACTCATCATTGACAAATACTTCTTCGGTTGGCATTCCCGCGGTGTATGTGCTTTGTACCAATTCCGAGATATCCACCAGGAATTGACACAAAGCACAGCGAGACGCTTTGCCTACGGCCTCAGAGAGACTGCACAGAGTTACTCTTTTAGACCGAGGCCAGGTATTCTCGATGAAGCATTTCACCCGCAGATAAGCATTACATTCTTGGTACAATGTGGAAGCGGGCTGGTCGCCGTTTTCTGCGGCGCCCGCACTCACTGGACACTTCGATCGTGAAACCAGCAACCGGTTTCTTCGTTCCAGAACGGACGCTTCTTCCCGGCTTGTACGATCCTTTGCCTTTGCTTGGTCGTTGTAGTTTCAGCGCATTCTTGTAAAGTGCTTGGGCCGCTTCGTACTGAGCCTTTGCTTGGTCCAGATTAGACTTGGCCAGCGCCACGTGCTCTTCCATGTGTCGGGCACTTGTGTGGCTTTTAGCAACGATTGTCTTGCTTCATACCTAGATCGGAATCATATAGCAGAAGAGCAGCTGTTGGTAACGAACCACACGTGTGCCAGCCTCGAAGTAAGTTATTACCTAGACTCAGAGCGCTCCTCGTCCGTGCGTTGGTTATCCTGTTCGAGCTTAGTACAAACCCTAATCAGGGTTTCGGAAGTGTTTCTGCCGACCACATCACAACATCTCTGATACGTGGATGTTCAGTGCTTCAGTGCGAGTAGTAAGTGTCATGAAGAGTTGGTATGGCGTATGGCCATTACCAAGATGCAACGACTAAAAGCTGCTTCGAGAGGTAGTCCCCACGAACCTCGAGATTAACAGGGTGTCGGAACCACTTGGACTACCCAGTCATTGACCAAAGGCAGAATGGCGAAATCGTGTCCAAAAACTCTAACTACGTCACGGATTCTATCGAAGTATGCCGCTCATGAACGCCTCCACGACTCTGACCGCGTCAACGTCCCCAATTCAGGCTATATACTGATCGGGCCGCACGAGAACTGCACAACCTTTACCAGCATCCACCCCATAGCTCTTATATGCATTACCACGGCCGTGATGGTAGCTCACGTCATCAGCAAAGATCCGGTAATAGTCCCGCTCCTTGCCGGATCGTCGACAGTAGAAAGGCTCGGTTACATCGAACAGCTCGACTTGCTGGCGCGGAGAGGCGTGGACCAGAATTGACTCGACGATAGGATTGCTCAGCGCTGATTCGACACTCGCAAGCCTCTCACCCAGCCTCTTGAGCCGCCCAACTGCATCATTCTTGGACAGGTCTCCGCCAAATACAATAAACCGCCACTTCCCGTCCGACTTTCAACACATCTCCTAGCTGGATAGGTGTAGCATCGCACTGGCAGACGACCTGGTATGATGGAAATCGAACACCACGCCGTAAAATGGCGTCCGAGTAACCGCTCGAGACCAGCACACTCTGACCATACTCAACTGACATGCCCGAAGTTAAGATGTTGCCCTTCTCAAAGGTATCCTTGAACTCCTTCATCGAGATGCCCGCTTCGTCCGCGATGTCCTTTGCTGGCCGACCGGAGAACATTCGCGAGAATTTGCGATCAAACTCAATGAGCTGTTTCGCGATCGGCCTTCTCTCCGACTCATACAGGAGGGTCGCAAAAAGAATGCAAGTGGGTCTCGCGTGTCAGTGCGCACTAGGCCTAAAACGGCTAGTCTATACGAAATTTAAGGTTGAGAAAGCGGACACTAGACGGCAATCCCGAGTCTACCGAGCTAGTTAGTGTGCAAAAGCCGTGATTCGCACTTTAGCTATCTGTCTGTCTATCTACTACCGAGTATAGCTGCCCTCCGCGTCGATAATAGCCTAGCAGCGCGCCGGCATGTTCTGAACGTATACCCGGACGTCGTCGATAGTAAGGGCCTCCTACTCGACGACGAATGCCTCCGTTAACTCGTCGCGCGTTTTCGGCTTGTGATTTCACGAGCCAAAGTGCGAATCACGGCTTTTGCATACTAATGAGCTCGGTAGACTCGGAATTGCCGTCTAGTGTCCGCTTTCTTAATCTTAGATTTCGTATAGACTAGCCGTTTTGGGCCTAGTGCGCACTGATACGCGAGACCCACTTGCATTCTTTTTGCGACCCTCCTCTATGTCGAGAGTATTGAGCGCTCCGCAGTCCCGTTGATGACTGATTCGATCTTCCAGCCGAGATTGTATGCATCCTGCATGCTCACATTCATCCCTTGGCCAGCCTTCGGCGAGTGGGTGTGGACAGCGTCACCTGCCAGAAAGACACGGCCGTGCATGCCATACCTGTTGCCCAACTTCTGGCCGATCTGCAAGACATTATGGTCAGTCAAGCATCTATCAACCGCCACATGGCACGCAACTCACCTGATATACTGTCCACCACTCGCAGTACTCGTAGCTGATCTCGTACGGCTTCAGGATGTTCTGTGCAGCTTCGAATATCATTGCCTGGCCGCCCTTCCTTCTATCGAACCTTTCACCCTTCTCAGGTCTGATACTGGCAAGCTGGATATACAGGCGCACAAGTCCGCGCTCACGTGGTATCACCATGATCGAACCATCGGACGCACTGTGTATGACGCAGCGCATTCGAATCTCGGCTAACCTTGCTCGTCAGTGTCATTGACATGGTCGAAACAAGTTTCTCTTACGAAAATTAGTGATCGGTACGATGTCCATTACGCCCCGTATGGACTCAGTCCTCCCTCCGTCACCAAGCCGAGTTGCTCACGGACCCAGGAGTGTGCACCATCACAGCCAATCAGGTACTTGCATTGGAGCAGCTCGTCATCTCCAGTAGACCATCCATTCATCATCTCATCGTGTTTGGAGCGGCGTATACGTACTGATATCGGCCATGCTTCGTTCTCTTCAACTAGCGAATCTTCGAAATGCAAGTCTACTGGCTGTCCTGATCGCTGTATCGACACGTTCTTGCTGGTTCGACTGATGAAGTCAAGAAAATAATCTTCGATTCTGCCTTGATGCAGCACGCTCTGCTGAAATCGACTGATGCCAGGGATGGTGTCTGGTCCCTCTCCGTCCGCTGGATGACTCCTGCTTTATCTGGGTTCTGTGAAAGACTCAGCTCGCGCGAACGCTGCCACGGAAATGCCCGTACCCGGCCAGTATTGGCTAAATGATCTCCGTAAGCCGTAGAAGGAGTTGTTCCGGACTTACGTACCCTTCATTTCGAGTCCGGTCTCTTTCGCTCAGCTCAACACGGCCGTCAACGCGAAAAGTGGCAACGACCTCAGCTCCGAATAGTTTCGTGGAAGTGGCGCTGCCACTGCCGAAGTCCAGCGTTAAGATGCACTGCGGTCGACACCTCAGCCTGCCAATGCGAATATATAAAGCACGTCGACCTACGCTCAGGCTTGACACACTGTTCGCTACGAAACATCACCACTAGTACTTGCTTTGATCGGGATCATCACTCAACATGCAGTTGAAGTTGACTGCAGCGCTGTTTGCAGCCTTGGCAATCAGTGCACCCATCGACTGTACGGAGGATGCTGATGTCTATGAGTATATTGTCGTAGGATCGGGTCCCGGAGGCGGCTCTCTTGCGTAAGTTGTCGAGTGTTGCGGCTGCCGAATGGAGCAACATCATTGACCAAGATTAGGGCAAACATTGCACGCGCGGGTCATTCTGTGCTGCTGCTTGAGGCAGGAGGCGACAATGGCGATGACATCCTCCAACAAATGCCATTCTGGGCCAGCGCGAACGCCGAGATGCCGGATGTTCTATGGGCCTTCTTCGTTGGCCACTATCAGAACGAGACTCAAGCTCGACGGGACAGCAAGTTCAGCTATCTTATGCCTAATGGGTCTTACTACACAGGACTGGACCCACCGGCAAATGCAGAGCCGTAAGTCTTCCGTCTCGAGAAAAAGCTTTGACCTTGGGGGTTCGTGGTGCTGATGCAGGACATATTGGGTGTTTATTACCCAAGAGGCACCACACTTGGAGGCTCTACGGGGTCGAATGCTATGAAATTTGCATTGCCGCCGTAAGTGACCTGCTCCGCAGAACCCCTGTGCGGTTGAGACCGTTCAAGACACCTGCTGACGACGTCTCGTCTGTCCAAAGAGATGACGACTGGGACATCATTGCTCAACTTACTGGCGATGACTCGTGGCTAGCCGAAAATGTCAGACAACACTTCAACGACCTTGAGAGAAACCAGTATCTTCCCGACTCGACTGAGCACGGTTATGACGGTTACATCTCTGTGAGTGCTGTTGAAACCATGAAAGATACACGAGGCTGACAGAAAACAAGACCACATTGAACAGGATGGATTACCTTACTTCGCGCCCTCCACTTATGGACATCGTTCGCGAAGTTAGCAACCGTTTGGCAAACACTGATCCACAGACTGAAGAAGTGTTTCTTGAAATCCTGGACACAGATATCAACAACGCCGATACTCGCCGCTACGAGCAGCAAGGCATCAAACAGATTGGCGTTCCATGTCGACGAGCAGAGAGAGCGGTCCTCGGCTCGCGACTACGTTGTCAGGACACTTAGCGCACGATCTCAAACCGGCGGATAGGCATACCCTCTGACCCTCAGCCTAAACAGCCTGGCCACAATGGTTCTCTTCCATGAGAGGCAGGGTGAGAAGCCACGTGCTTATGGTGTGGAGTACCTCCGCGGTCAGGCTATGTACTCTGCTGATCCCAGGCATTCCGCCAACAATACCGGAGAATCTCGACGGGCTCTTGCGTCTCGGGAAGTCATTGTGTCCGGCGGCGCTTTCAATACACCACAGATCTTGATGCTTAGCGGTATTGGATCTCGTGAAGAGCTTGAAGAACTTGAGATTCCTGTGGTTGTCGATCTTCCAGCTGTTGTAAGTCTTCGAGATGTTACGTCTCATCAAGTGTAGTACTGATCTCAGCAGGGCAATTATATGCAAGACAACTACGAGGGCGGTGTGACGGTACACGCCAATAGTGTCTGGGAGGGCAGTCCCTACGCCACTTGCACCTTCGACCCACAACTCAATGGCACTGATCCCTGTCTCGCTGAATGGCTTGAAGGCGACAGAGGACCGTACGCACAGGGCGGAACACCGTTGTACATGTACTTCCGTTCGAGCGTGAGCAAGAATGATGACGCCGACTTGTTCTTCTTCGGTGCACCGGATGGTGAATTTCGTGTAAGTCCAGACAATGCCTAACACCGGTCTCCGCAAATCCAGCATGCTACGATGCTCTAGACCGATCTTAACTCGTCCAACAGCCCGAGACACCTGCTGACCCACGTTCCAGGGCCACTTTCCCGGCTGGTCTCGTGACCGGCCGTCAAATACAAGCTTCTTCTGGTCCATGGTAAGCCAGCAATGCTATGAGCGCTTCACGTGCGAGACACTTCTGACCTGCCATTCTTCAAGGTCAAAATGCAGGTAGGCAACGAAGCCGGCACGATAAAGCACCTCGCGACACACCGGGCATCCAATTCAACTACTTCGGGGAGCAAGGCGAACGAGACCTGCAAGCTCTGGCCGAAGGTGCCCAGTTTGCACTGGGTGTCTTCGACTCGCTCGGAGCACCGTACACTCCCTTCGAAGTCCTTGAGCCGGTCCCGGGGGTGGATCTGAAGCAGAGCCTTCGAGGTTATGCCTTCAGCCATCACGTCACCTCGACATGCCGCATGGGTCCGAAGGATGATCCAGAGTACTGTGTTGACTCCGAGTTCAGAGTCAATGGCGTGGACGGATTGCGGGTTGTCGATGCATCCATCTTCCCGCGCACTCCAGGAGGGTTTCCAGTTGCGCCCACGTTTGTGATCAGCCAGAAGGCCTTCCGGTCTGTTGAGAGTGGCTGGTAGGGTGCTTCAAGGGAGGTGCTGCCGGACGGTCCTTACAATTGTGCTGGAGAGCAAGCCTGGGGTACGAGAGATGTGTTAGGAAAGAGAATTAACGGGTACATATGCTATTATGCGCACTCCTGCCCTTGGGCCGCGATGGTAGACAGTCAGACTCGCGCCTCATGAGATGAGTGTTCATCCCTTCTCGGCTTCTTCTAAGATGGCCGGCTATAAAGCCTCGCCAAGACAGCAGTGACCCACTTAAATGTCGCGTCCTTCCCTGCTTCCTCCTTCGCCACGCCAACTCTTGACAGCTTTCTACAGAGGCCCGGATATCCACTTCATCATCACGTCGCGATGGACTACACGTACGGCAGCTACGCGCAGCCAGGCGCAACGGCTCAACGTGAGTCCGTATACGGCTCGCAGCATCTGCCGAGTGACTTTTCGGGTTATCGCTCAGAGATCTACAGGGGCTACCAGCAGCAGAGCAACCATGATGTCGAATCTCCTGGGGCCAGCAGACGACCGAACAAACACCCCAGGCTCGATCCTCAATCAAACAGTCGCACGACACATGGCTACCAAGCAGGAGCGTCGAATGGGCATCGCACTCTACCATCACTGTCGCAAAACTCTTCAACGTCCAGATCAGGTCAGGCTCACCAGTCTTCCGCGACTCTCGAACAGCAAATTCGTGGCTTGGCCAGCTACACTAACACCCCGGCGTCTTATGGCAACGGTACAGCTGGACCCGCATCGCCATCGGCGCCAACTCCGGCTCCCTCCGGAGGACTGCCCCCTGGTCTGGAATACTCTCCGTCCGGAGAGATACTACCGCAACGCGGTGCGGCACCAGGTACCATCCTTAGACTTGCTTGCATGTACTGCGACCGGAAGAAACGCAAATGTCCTCGTGACTGGCCGTGTGGCGAATGCAAGAAAGATGGCCAAACTTGTATACCCAAGATCCGACAGTACCAACGACCCAACCCACCGACAGGGCCTGAACTTGATGCACAGGCGGAAGGTGACTCAGACGACGCAGCTGCAACTACCGAGGGGCAAGGATCGACTTCAGCAAAGCCTCTCCGCGATGAATCGAAACGAAAGGAGATTGTGAGGATGGGACCAGTCGTAGGAGGCTGTCAGGAGTGGTCCAACATGCGACTTGCGTACAGCCCTTGGCCACCTAGCCTTGATGATGTCCGTGAAAAGATGTTTCACATGGAAGAATCCCTTCTGTTCACCAGCCAGCAGTGGGCTGACTATTGGCCGCACATGACCAACGTCTACACCCGTCAGATACGACCTGTAGTCCACAAGAATGGCGCCACGGTGGAGATGTGGGAATGGTAAGTACCGAAGGTCATCCCACCTCTTGTGACATTGCTGATCTGTTGCCTTTCGTACTTAGCCGGAACCACAAATTGCGAAGACTCAAAGGTAAGGAATTCGAAGGGCCCAGAAAGCGTAACCGACTGTCGAAACTGCATCTACTGGAGTCAGAAGTGCCTTGCAAGATCAGGATACGAGTTGTGTACTTCATCAAACATGCAAAGACGGACGAAGCCCATAACCTTGGCCTCGGCAGCTGCCGTAAGTAGACCCATATACTCATGAGCAGGACCCCATCCTCTGGGAACTGTGAGACAGTAACTGACGGCGTTACTCGTGGGCGATAGGTTGTATTCCAGACTGGGTTTTGTTTGAACGAACAGGCCAGGTATTGACCGACATGACCAAGCACAATCACACGCTGGAGACCATGGATCGTTTCAAAAGATGCGACGCTCTGCCTTTCTTCGGAGCGCAGAAAGTACAAGAGGAAGGCTACGGCAATGCTCCAGTCAGACGTTGGATCCAGGAGAAATACGGCAGCTATTCCAAGCAGGTTGAGTTTCTGACCATCTCCGACGTGGCGAATGCGTCGAAGTTCTGGAGGAAGCAGCATCCGACGCTCGAGCTGTTAGACGTCATCCCCGATGAGGATCCAGTGGTAGATGCTCGCAAACGTGCTCTGGACTCCATTGGCACAACCGCGCCGGAAGGGCTTCGAAAGGCACTCGCGGAAGTATTCAAGCAGCTGCCTGCCGCCATCGAGATCGCTCTGCCCTTTCTACAGACGGCACAGGAGGCTGGAGCGCCATCGAACAGTGCAGGTGTCCTTGAAGGCGTGGAAATCACGGGTAAGATACCACATCCAGGATATCCCAGTTTTGGGTGGAAAGACACATGGTCGCCCGATCAGACTGAGCCGGTTATCGGGCACAGATTGGTCACTGCGACTAAGAACGCTGCTTCGGTTGCGCCATTTCCACCAGCACCAAATCCAGCACCTGCTCTAGCACCGGCTCTAGCACCAAGTCCAGCAACGCTTCGACCACCAGCGCAGCGAGGTACTGTCCCGCAGAACGTTGCCACACGCAGCACGCCGTACGTACCCCCGCAAACATCGTCAACTGAGGATTCAGCTACCAGACATAACCCCATCCTGGCGCCAAGGACTGTTACACAGGTCACACCCCAGATGCCTGCACCGACACCACCTGTCCCTCGGCCGTCTTGGGCGTCATCGGCAACCTCTGAACCTGAAAAAGGCGCGTGGCGGCCAACAGACATCGTGTCCGTCATATTTGGTGGTCCGTCGACGAGTGGCAGTTGATTGACAAGAAAGATAAGAATTTCTGGCACGGAAGGGCATCCGGACAAGGTCGCTCAGTACGTGGGATCAGTCGCATCCTTATCATTTGTTCAACGGCCATCAATAGACGATCAGCTTGCCTCAGGGGCGCATCCTGTATATGGTATACGGGACTATGAACTACACGCGTTGTTGCGTTGACCTGCTGCGTCGCAGAGCGAAGTAAGTTGTATCCATAATTGTTCGTAGACTTCGCATCAACACGATCGCGAGAGAACAACTATACCTGCCTGAAGAGCGACGAGCCGTGCTGGTTATTCCGAGCTGCTGAGAAAGATAATGGACTTAGTATGGCAAGCGAATCATTCTCGGAGTCTACGCTCTGTTGTCTGGTCACAGTGTGAGGACCCGACAATTGATAGGGTTTCAACCCGCATCCAGCGTCACGACTGCACTGGCACAGCCGATGATATATCACCACGAGTAAGCCTCCACCTCCAAGAGACCTCCGTGCCTGGATTTCGCTTTGCCACCTGCGACACCATCGCTCTCGCATCGTCGCACATTGCCGCCGGACCTGCTACAACCACGCCAAGTTTCTCACAGCCCGCCTCAGCTTCGGTAGCCAGTAATGCCGCAATGTCTAGTCTCCTCCCGACACAAATCTCCTTGTCGTCAACGTGGCTCAACACATCTTGGAGCTCATCGACGAGACAGCGAGCAGAGTCCTTGACACTCCAGCATAGTTTGACATTCCAGTGGCTCGCAATGAACGGAACTAAGGCCGTGATGCCGATGCCGCCACCGAGAAGAAGTATCCGATCGCAGCGGAGGATTCGGTCACTGGAGTTATTCGGATACGGCCCTTCGACGAATGTGAGTAGGTCGTTGTGTGCTTGCAACTTCTTCGTCAAGCCGACGCTCTTCCTTATGAAGAATGTTAGGCCAACCTCTGGACGATCAGCCTGCATCTCTTTGATAGTGGGTGGTCCGACGACCTTGCTTCTCTCGATATCTCCGCTGCTACCAGAACGCTCCGAATGATTGGCGTCGTTCGCCGGTGCCTTCCCACTGTACAGCAACGGGCGAAGCATGACCGTTGGCATCACACTGAATGGATGATTCTCCCAGGGCCGCCATGGCGTCAGAGTTGGAAAGCACAGATAGGCATGCATGCCTGGCTTATGGTTCCAACGTATGCCAGGGACATTGATCCTGATGTAACCGTCGTCTCCACCGATATTGGTCATTATGGAGCGACGCAGACCTGCTAGCCAGATACGCAAGAGCCGACCTGCATGGTCGAAAGCCCACACAGCTGCAGTGGCATAGATCCAGTAGCCGACGCGTCCGAGCAGTCCGTATAAGTCGTAGGCAGGATACCAGCAACCGACGACTGTGACGACCGATAGGACGATGTGTTCCAGTAGGAAGCTTTCGTAGTAGGAGTTGCGGACGTAGAGGCCACTCCCGAAGCACAGGACGACAACGCATAGTGTCGCAACGATGCCCCATATCCAGTATCTGAAGAGCACATTCAGCTATGGTCTCTCTTGTTGTAGGAGAGGAGGCGCTTTTGTGAAGAGGGTACGTACGGCTTCGACTTCTCCATGTGGTACATTCCAGTCTCCAAGTACTTTACGAGTGACACAACGGAGTGGAGCAGAACCTGGATGGTAAAGATACGAGCAACCCAACGATGAAGGATGGTGAAAGTGGAGTGCGACCAGTTGGTCATCCTGAGCAGAATGTTGTTTCTTCCGGCGAACAGGACGACGAGAGGCAACAGCTGGTATGCGAAGATTCCTGTTCTACCAAGGACGTAGGACATGATCTCCAAATGGACCGTTGGGTTCCAGGCATTCGGCTGTCTGGACTCGTAGCCCGCTGCAGTGAAGGCAACGTTGAGAATCAAGACGACTACAACGAACAGAGCATGGCCAATTGTTGGTGCTTTGCCGATGTGATAGGGCAAAGAGTGGACGTGGTATGTTCCGATGGTGCTTGGCGATACAATATACGGTCGAAGCCTGCCGGCCGCGTGAGATATGATGGGGAAGTATGAGAGCCAGGTGATGACGACAGGTAGTCCGAAGCCCACAATGAGAATGGCGATGCTTGGTTCGGTCAGCTTAGACACTATCATGCTCCACCAAAATAGTGATCGACATACCCAAGCTATTCGTGACTGTACCCTCACGCTGAGTAGAGTACAGGACATTGTATTGAGCTTCGTACGAATCCGGTGGGACGAGAGACGTGGCGTTGAGAGCAGTGTCTGTTGCGTCCAGCTGCACTGTTGGTGGTGTCTTCACGTGCGCCAAAACCTCAGCATAGGTCCATTTGGCAGGTGCAGCATCAAATCCAGTGTTTCTTCTGTCCTGTGATCTGTTGGTCCCACCTGAACACGGAAGAGCGAACATGTCAGTAATGGCTCAATCATGAGAGCTCTCAGCCATAGACGACGAACCAGTACTCCGTCAAGACAGGAGAAGGGTCGACGTCTTCACACTTCGTGCGAGCACACCAAGCAACGCTTGTCAGATATGCATGATTTGCGGCGTAACACTCAGTCGATGTCATGAGCTGGACCATCCCGATCATAGCCCCCTCGTGCGAGCAGTCTAACATCATCGTATAGAGGCATCGTAGACAGGCCGTCGCGCACACCGGATCATAGCTGTTCGCTGGAAAGCCGGTGAGGCCGTACTCTGTGCTGATGGCGTTGACTGCCGTGGCCGAGAAGCATACTGCCCATACCAGCGAGCGGGCGGCCATGTCGTAGTCCGCAAAGCCTTGGACACGTTAGACGGTCCGAAGTCAGCCCAATCGACCAGATGTACCAGTGAGTAGGACAAACTCTTCAACCTGATCGCAAACCCTGAGTTCTTCCAACCACGAGGAGGCCGGCACAGCAGATCCTAAATCACTCTAAGGTGTTCCAGGCCAGGGTCTGTACAGTTCTAG
>JAABUW010006672.1_pt1 | contig 14280 bp, 11 predicted proteins | sample 5560081 | NCBI WGS metagenome assembly JAABUW01 (sample SAMN10711882, study PRJNA513363) | rock metagenome | isolation source: Antarctica rocks | place: Antarctica: Victoria Land, Knobhead sud
GTCATCGGCGCATCCCCACACGGCGTATCCCCCTCAGGACCGGCCCGGGCAGGCGGTGGTTCTGGCACACCCGCAGTGGAAGGCCCGCAGGCGGTGCTGCGGCGCACACTGTGGCTGGCCCGGGTCGACCTGCCGGCGGTGGCCACCGTGCTCGATGTGGTGCTGCAGGGCTCTGGCGGCATCGTGGTGGCCCAATGGATCCCTGGTCGCTCCCTCACCGACATTGCCGCCACCACACCGGATCCCGTGGCCTCCGCCCGGGCGGTGTCCGCGTTGGCTGCGGGCGCCGACGCCGCGCACCGGGTCGATGCGGCGCTGGGGTTGGAGCACCCCGACAGGATCCGGATCAGCACCGCCGGTGACGCGGTCCTCGCGTTCCCTGGTGTGCCCGCCACCGCGAACCAGCAGTCCGACGTGCAAGGTTTGGGTGCCGTCCTGTACGCCCTGATCACCGGGTCTTGGCCGCTGCCCGCGCCCATCCCGACCACCACTGACGGGTACATCGGGGCCATGCCCCTGGCTGTGCGGGGACCGACCGGCGCTGTCCGTGCCGCGCACCTGGTGCGCCCGGAGGTGCCCTTCGCGATCTCCGAGGTCATCGACCGCGCCCTGCAACCCACCGGTGGGGTGCGCACCGCCGCCGCCGTGCACTCCGTCCTGGACCAGGCAAGTGCTCACTTGGACACCCACCCCGTGCTCGGCACCGAACAACCACACACCGATACCTCGGCCACCGTTTCCGGCACGGAGCAAGACCGATCCGGTGCTCGTAAAATTCGGGGAGGTCGGCGAGGTCGGTCAGGGCGTTTCCTGCTCACCCGACACACCACCAAGCTCATTTTGACCTTGCTCACGGTCCTGGTGGTAGCGGTCCTGCTCGGGGGTTATGCCCTGACCCAAGCGGTGTCCTTGCTCGGCGGGTCAGGCGGGGTGCGGCTGCCCGCCCTGAGCCACCCCGCCACCGCCCCGGCCCCCACCTCAATTCTTCCCAGTACGGCACCCGCCCCGCCGACCGCGCTGGGCACTGGCCCTCTCACGGCCAGCCAGGTCACCGTCTTCTCCCCCCTCGGCTACCCGGACAACAGTGCGACCGCCCCCAACGTGATCGATGGCGACCCGGCTAGCGCATGGTCCACCAACGTGTACCGCGCGCAGTTCCCCACGACCAAACAGGGCCTCGGGTTGCTCCTGGGCCTGCCCGGTAGTCCCACTCTGGCCAGCATCGGCGTCGACTCCCCCAGCGCCGGCACCATCGTGGAAATCCGGTCGGCCACCACCGCCACCCCGACACTGTCCGAGACCACCCTGCTCACCACGAGCACCCTGAATTTCGGGCACACCACCATCACACTGCCCACGAACCCCCCACCGCTGCCCTACCTGCTGGTATGGATCACCCACCTAGCTGGGGGCCCTGGCGCCTACTCCAGCACCATCAGCGAAATCACCGTCCAACGAGCCGGGTAAATCCGGTTCGGTGTGGGGAACCCGGCCGAGGAGTGCAAGTGCAGCGTCCGGTGAGGGAAGCGCATCCGCTGGGTGCGCGGATCTGTGCTGGTTGCCCCGTCCGGCGCCCCTGCGCCCAGGACGCCCCGGTCGACAACGACCAGAACCACCCTACGCGCCGGAATCTTGCTCCCGCCGAGAGCATGCGCCCGGCGTGGCTGAGGGCACGCCGGGCTTTGCTGCGTATCGCCGACGGCATCCGCCCCTGCCCGGTACTGTGGCCCTAGGGGTGAATGAGGGTGGCGTAGACGACGGTGTTGTTCTCCTAGTTCCTGGTCTTTTCATCGAAGGCGCCGCCGCAGGTGATCAGACGCAGGCCCGCGTAGTTGACGGACCCGTAGACGGCTTCGGTGGGGAAAAGGTCTCTGGGATAGCTGTCGATGGCATCGACGCGAAAGTGCGCCACGCTGTGGTCGGCGCGGGTGATGTCGATGAGTTGGCCGGGGCGGATGTCGCCGAGGTTGAAGAAGACGCCGGGTCCCTTGTAGGAGTCGACATGGCCGATGATCACCGCCGGCCCCAACTCACCGGGGGTGGGTCCGAGGCGGTACCAGGCGGCTTTGTCATAGCTGGCGGGGACCTCGATGGTGCCGTCCTTGTTCAATCCCACCTGCGACACCACGGAGTTAATTCCCACCACCGAGGCCCGCACCGACACCGGCGGGGACGGTGCCAAACTGAACGGTGGGGACGGTGGCGGGGTTGCGGACGGCGGGGTTGCGGACGGCGGGGTTGCGGACGGCGGGGTTGCGGACGGCGGGGTTGCGGAGCCGGTGCCGGTCTGGGAGTCGTGCGCTCCCGCCGGTAGGGCGGGGTTGAGAGCACCGTTGCCGGGTCCGGTCATGGCGGCGGGAATGGTGCCGAGCGCCTGAGGCGGAGCGGGCGGCGGCGGGGACTGGGCGAAATACTGGCCGACCATCAGCGCCCCGGTGGCCACGAGTACCGCGCACAGGAGCAGATACACCACGTTTCGGGGCACCGACCGACCCTTGGTAGGCAGGGTGTGGGTGGGGTTGCGGTGCCCGGCGGGGCGTCTCATTTCCCGGACACGGCACTACCCGGCCCAGCAGGGAGGAACGCCTACCGGGCCGGGTAGTGGTGGGCCGCTTACTCGGTGTGGTCGATGTCCTCGGTCACGACGTCGGACGCTGTCTTACGGCCGTGCTGGAAGGCACCGGCCGCGGCCACCGCCCCGGCGGCCGCAACCGCACCGCCGACCAACAGCTCAGTGTTCCGTCCACCGGAGGTGCCACCCGCGCCGGTACCCGCCCCACCCGACGGTGTGGCACCGCCCCCGGAGCTGGCCGATCCGCCGCTCTGGTTCAGGGTGCCGTTGACACCCTTGGGGAAGAACCCACCGGAGGTGACCGTGCCAGGGTTGAGGTAGACGATGTTCAGGACGTGGCCGGGGGTGCGGCCGAAGGCGATGCCGTTCTCGTCGGTGGGCACGATGTTGGAGGTGCCGCTGACGCTGATGCCCTCATCGTCGGAGCCCACCCCGTCGAGGCTGCCGCGGGCCTTGGAGATCGCGTTCGCACCTTCTTGGGCCTTCATGCCCATGCCGTACAGGGTGGTGCGGATCAGGCTGGCGTGATAGGCCTCCACGGCCAGAATGCCCGCTGCCGCCCCGAGGTAGGTCTTGTTGCTGATCAGCGGCGCCGCACCCTTGTACGCGGTGACCCCCACATCTTCAAAGATGAAGGCACCGAGCAGGAAAGCCTGGTCGCTGGCGTAGGGGTCGAAGTTGTCTCCCAGTCCGGCGGCCTTGGCCGCGGCCTTGAAACTGGCGTCCAGGTCGATCGCCGGCTGCGAGACCGCCGCACCACCCAGGGCGGTCCGCAGGAACTTCACGTGCTCGAGTTCGTCCTTGGCGATCTCCATGGCGAAGGCCTTGACGTTCTTGTCCTGGAACGACACCTGACGACCACCGGTCACACCCCCTTGGGTTCCGGTGCCCCCGAGGAGGTTGCTGGCCAGGCCCGCACCGTTGACCGCCACCGAATAAAACTGGGCCTCCAGGTATTCCAGGTTCAACGCGAAGTTCAGGATCGCACTGTCGCTGGGCCCCCCACTGGACTGTGCCAACGCCTCCGGGGCGCCGAGCAGCGACACCGCCCCGACACCCACCCCGGTCAGACCGGCCGCCTTCAAAAACCGACGCCGGTCCAGCTGGTTCTCGGCACTACGATTGATCGCGTTGGCAATGAACTTCTTCTCGAACATCGGCACTTCCCCTTCGACACTGCTGCGGTGACAGTGACGCCCTCAGACACCCGCTAGCTCAGGTCCCATGCGTCACTGCCGTCACAGCCACACCAGCCGCGACAGGAGCAACTGTGACCCCCGCTCCCGGTACTGTCAATTGTTCCTCCCGACTCGGCTAGTTGAGAACACGTTCTCCACCCGCGTTGGGGAATGGTCATTCAACGCGAGCGCTGTAGTTTTGGCTTCCGCTGACACCCACTACCGGAGGCACATCCCAAGATCACTCAGTCCCGTGCACAGACCGGTGTCGCAGAAGCAATCGTTTATGAGAGAACGCGCGGCGCCCTGTAGACGAGCTTGGCGCCGCGAGCGATCCCGAAGCCCGCCGCGATGAGCGCGAGCAACACGACGAAGGCCGGGACACCGAAGACCACCAAGCCGGCGCCGGCTTCGTTGTCGCTTGAGGGGTCGTTCGGCAGCTCGACCATGAAAGCTGCGACGTAGCACCCAGCGAGACAGACGGTGCCGAGGGCCGTGGCAGCGGGGACACCCACCAGAGTCTGCGGTACCGATGAGGACACCCCCGAGGACGGTAACAACAACCGCGGCGGCGCCGGCGACCCAGAGCGCCGAGTAGTACCCTGCGCCGCCACAACCTCTGGCTCTACGCCATGATCGAACCCGACCCACCACGCGAATGGTCGACCACAAGCGCCACACCGCGCGTCATCCGGTGTTCTCGTGGGCTTCCGCGATCAGCGCGAAGTGGTATGGATCACCCCCGCGTGAGCGGGGAGCACGCGTCGAGCCGGGCGCGGACGGCAGGGGTGTCCGGATCACCCCCGCGTGAGCGGGGAGCACCTCGGACCGTTGAGCGGTTCGTCATGCACGTTGGGATCACCCCCGCGTGAGCGGGGAGCACGCGTGCAACAAACACGCGCACGCATACGTCATGGGATCACCCCCGCGTGAGCGGGGAGCACGCCTGGCGGTCGTTCTGCCCGGTCTGCCGGGTGGGATCACCCCCGCGTGAGCGGGGAGCACTGGCCTGTCCTGTTCGCGAAGGTAAAGGGCCAGGGATCACCCCCGCGTGAGCGGGGAGCACTGGCCTGTCCTGTTCGCGAAGGTAAAGGGCCAGGGATCACCCCCGCGTGAGCGGGGAGCACACGTACTCCCGCTCTGCCAGCACCGCAGCCTTCGGATCACGCCCGCGTGAGCGGGGAGCACTCCGCGCACCGAGTTCATGGCGGCGTGGGCCGGGGATCACCCCCGCGTGAGCGGGGAGCACGACCACCTACTCCGACGTGAACATCGTCGGGCAGGATCACCCCCGCGTGAGCGGGGAGCACGATGGCAGCCACAAGGCTGTCAGTGGAGTCCGCGGATCACCCCCGCGTGAGCGGGGAGCACGGTATGGCGCGTGCACGGTTGCGGGCGTTGGAGGGATCACCCCCGCGTGAGCGGGGAGCACCACGGAGGCGGACACCGCCACAGCGTGGGCACGGGATCACCCCCGCGTGAGCGGGGAGCACAAAGGACTCCTTCACCCGCTCCGATTCGACCGGGGATCACCCCCGCGTGAGCGGGGAGCACTGGCCTGCTGTGCCCGGTCGTTGACTTCTTTGGGGATCACCCCCGCGTGAGCGGGGAGCACTTCGAAAACGTGGTGGTCGGGTCGCTGTGCGTGGGATCACCCCCGCGTGAGCGGGGAGCACCCGTCTCCGCTGTGATGTCAACAACCATCCACCGGATCACCCCCGCGTGAGCGGGGAGCACCACAGCGGCATGGCAACCACGAACACCTGCCCGGGATCACCCCCGCGTGAGCGGGGAGCACCTCTCGAAAGCGATGGGTACCCCGAGGTAGGAGGGATCACCCCCGCGTGAGCGGGGAGCACGAGGTGGCCGGTGGTGTGACCTGGCCCGCGATGGGATCACCCCCGCGTGAGCGGGGAGCACCCACAAGCCGTTACCGGCGGGTTGGGTGCGGCAGGATCACCCCCGCGTGAGCGGGGAGCACTCCCGGTTGTCGAGCTCGCGGGGTAGGACGAGCGGATCACCCCCGCGTGAGCGGGGAGCACCTTGTCCAAGAACTGGTTGATCCTGCCGCGCGAGGGATCACCCCCGCGTGAGCGGGGAGCACACCGCCTGACCTGCGGGACAAGCCGGGGGTGTGTTGTTCTGACATCACTTTAGGTTGTGCCTCTGCCGTATCGGCGACGTCCGCTGGCGGTGCTCCATCCCCTGCTGTGTTGGGGTGTGGGGTCAGTGGTCGAAGGTCGGAGCATCAGGGTGAGCCCTTCGTGGTCGGTGGGCACCCAGTCATGCTTGTGCACCTTAAACGCGAGTCCTTGCTCGTTGTTCGCTCGGTAGACTATGCGGGCGCGCCCGGTCTTTACCATGTCGACGACCCGTACCCACATCAGCTCACGCACTCGTGCGCTGGGGGTGCCGACGAAGACTCCCGGGGGAGATCTCTAGCAGCCAGCGGGTGAGGTGGCCTCGGAGCCCGGCGGGGCATGCTGTCACCACGATGACGGTCATCCGAGATCGTCACCGTAGGACGTTCCCCCGGGCACGGGGTGGTCGACTGCATCCCAGAGCATCACAACATCGGCGTCGTCGAACGCTTCGGGGCCGTATGCAACGGCGCCGTGGGACTCGTCGGCGAGCAGCGTCTTGATGTCGCGGACGCATCGTTCGAGGAAGGCGCCTCCCCGCATGCCGTCCCGTACCAGCCGACGTGTCTCGGCGCCGATGTCGATGGCACCTTTGGCGGCGATGTTGAACGCGGCGGGGATGCTGATCTCGGCCTTGTAGAGGTCGGCGATGTCGTAGACGAACGACCGGACGTGTCCGGTGTGGACGAATCCGAGATCCGGTGAGCAGCCGAGCGCGACGATCACCGCGTGGACGACTCCGTAGAGGCTGCTGTTGGCCGCTGACAGTGCTTGGTTCACCGGGCGACCCGCCGGTGAAGTTGTCAGGGTCGTAGTCGCGGCGGGTCCACTGGACGCCGGTCCGGAGGGCGTGCTCGCGGTAGATGCGTCGGACCGGGATCCCTTCGCGGCCACGGAGTTGCTGCATGGTCAGCCCGTCGGTGTCTTCTCCGGCGAACCGTATCGCGTACATGCGCCGGGCGACACGCAGCCTCGACGACCGGTTCGTCACCAGCTTGGCCTGGGCGAGGAGGAGCCGTGTGGAGCGGGTGAGGGTGCGACCGTGGGCGTAGTACCGGACGCCGTGCTCCCCGACCCACACGGCGGTCGACCCGCTCTCGGCCAGCAGCATCATGGCCTGCTGGGTGACTGTGGTTCCGGGTCCCAGGAGCAACGCACCGAGGGTCGCGGCGGGGATGTGCACCGTCCCCCGCTGGTCGAGCGCGGTGATGGCGTTGGCGTCGCGGTTCACGACGCAGTGTTCGAGGTAGAGGAACGTCAGCCGGTCCTCGGCCCGGACGAGCTGTCTGAGCGGGACCGGTTTGGCGCCGGGGATCTCGGGCACTTCTCAGCGCGCCAGTGTCAGTAGTCCGCAGCCGTAGCCTTTCGCGGGTCCGAGGCCGTGGGTGAGGGTTCGCCGGAACGCGGTGGGGTCACCAACGGTGAGGCGCCCCTCGTAGGTCGCCGTGGTCAGGGTCACCGCGGTGCCGCGGCGGCGGAACCGGACGACCTCGCGGTGCACGACAGCAGCATCAGGCTGGCCTAGCGCGCCGACGGGTACCTCGAACCCGGCGCCGGCGCAGCGGGTCGTGAGCCAAGCCAGCTGTTGTGGGGCGGTTAGGTGGCCGAACCGTTGGGTGCGTTCGGAGTCGGTGGTCTTGCGGCCGCTGTGGGTGGGGTTGGCGCGCAGGCGGAACGCCCAGGTGTCACCGGTGGTGAGACCGTCGAGCAGTGGTCGGTAGTCCTTGGTCACCCAGCCTTGGGTGCTGGGCCAGCCGGCGTCCTCGACGAGGTGGAGGAGGTCGGGGGCGTGGGGGCTGGCGATGTAGAGGTGGGTAGCGGGGCCGGTGGTGTCGACCCGCCACAGCACCCGTCCGTCGTCTGAGGGTGTAGCGGTGCCGGCGGGGAATCCGCTGAGCACGCCAGCATGAAGGTTCTGCGGTGAGGACAGCAGCGTCCGCGCCCCGCGGCGGGCGGTGTTGACCTCGAAGCGGGTGAGGTGCATCAGCTTTCGCCCAACGGGGCGATCGGGTCATGCCCGGTGGAGATGGCGGAGACGCCGACGGCGGCGGGGCGGTGGGGGTTGGGCACGCGGACCCGTCCGTGGCGGACTGAGCGCCACCCGTACTCGCGGCGTTCGGGGTCGAAGCTGATGGGTTCGTCGCGGACCACGTCGCTGCCGGGCGTGTCCGGTGGGCAGTCGACAACGGTGTCGAGGTCGAGCTCGGCGCGGCGTTCCGCCTTCTGCGCCCACGCCGAGGCCGACCACGGTTCCCGGTCGAGGACCTCGGGCACGGTCCCCTCGCGCAACCCCCGCGACACCGGCCCCACCGGGGGGCAGGACCGATGGCCTAAAAACAGTGGGTAGGTGGGGTTGCGCAGCGCCTCGTCGAGCCCACCCAGCAGGCCGCTGTCGCCTTCCACACCGACGAGGAACACTGCGTCGGCCAGGTAGAACCGGTAAGACAGCGGCATCGACTCGGAGCCGTCGCGGGTGCGGGCGGTCTGGAAGTCGCGTTCCATCCGGCCGGGTTGTTCCACCCGGACCCCGACCCGCAGGCGCAGCAGCTCGTCGAGCGGGTCGGTCCGCCGTAGCCCCTGGGCGGCGGCGAGCAGCCCGATGACCCCGCTTTTGCTGGGGGTGCGGTCGGTGCCGCGCCGGACGAAGCGGCTGCTGGTTCCCCACGACTGCATCGGCCCGGCCAGGCGCAGCAGGAGCACCGTCACGAGGCTGCCGTCGCGCGGTTGGTGACGAGGGCGCCGACCTCGGTGATAACGGAGTCCAGCGAGCTGCGGGCCGCGAGCGCGGTGAGGGGATCGGACTTGGCGCCGACCCCGACGCACCACGCGGTGACCGGGTGCTCGTCGTAGGCATCGTGCAGCTCGCGGCCGTGCTCGGCGAGCCGCCGGATCGACCCCGCGATGCGGCCCCCGTCCTCCTCCGGTGGGACGGCGTCCTCGAACGCACCCACGAAGTTGATGGACTGCGACTCGCGGGCGACGACGAGGACGGCGTCGGGCAGGGTCCGGTTGGCGAAGGTGTTCTGCTTCCCGGTGGGCATGCTGGTGACGAACGCCCGGACGAAGGCCTCGACGGCGCGGCGGGTGACGTCACCGTCGCCGAGGTTGTCTCGCAGCCGGTCGACGTCGATCGTGGCGTAGCGGTAGAGGGTCGCGGAGTTGAACTCGACGGTGCCGATCATCCCGGCGCCGGCGTCCTCCGCCTCGTCCGCCTTCTTGTGGTCATCGACGGCGGTGAAGTAGTCGTACTCGGTGGTCACGGCGTGCACGCTCAGTGCGTGCGCCACCTGGACGGCGGCGTCCACGTTGAGCTCGGTGACTTCGGCGACCATCCGACCGAACAACGCCACGTCGACCGAGTTCTGCTGGTCAGCGCGGCGCTTTGCCTCACGGCACCGGTGAGTACCTCATGCGGGTCACCATTCGGGGCCACCACCCACCCGTGCAGGACTTGCGCTGCCACCCACCACCCTGGCGGGGCATCGACACCGGAGGGTTGCCATGCCCGCTGCCGCGCTGTGGCCAGCAGTTCGCGGTCAGACAACGCCCCCCAGGGCAGTACCCGACGCCGCCGCACAACCCCTCCCATACTGACCCGCCCGACACGCGCCCTGTACCAGTATGCCGTCAGGGGTTCCCTCCGGCTGCGGTAGCTCCCGCCCCTCCACCACCTCGGATGGTCAGGTGGGATCACCGACCTTCAAAGACCTGGTGTCCGTCGGCCGTCTCGCTGGCGCTGCACCGCCTTGGGGACACCACTATCGAAGCGGTCACCTCGCTGGCGCTCGGTCACCGCTGCTGTGCCCGCCGCCGGCGCCCTCGCCCAGGGTTCGGGTCCGTCGTCGTGGTTGTTTTTCCCGGCCGCCCGACTTCGTCAAGGGTGGGTGCGGACTCCGCGGCGAGGGCCCGATGAACCTGCCCAGAGGTTCCCGCCGGCCCACGCCTCGCCGGGCTCGGTCGCTGACGCGAGACCGTCGACAAACTCTGCTCAGAACCCCCGCACCTCCTCGCTGCGCTCGGACCGCTGCGCCCGCCCCTTGAGCACTCCGTGCTCGGGCGGCCCGGGGAAATGGTTGGCAGACCCACCTGCTGGCCTCAGGGTCGCGTTTCGCACCGGGCCTCACGAAGGGAAAAGGGGCACACCATGACGAGGCAGACCACGACCAGCACCCGGACGCCGAAGAAGGCGACGCGGGGGACGGTGCCGTATGAGGACCAGACGATCAGCACCCGGGCGATCGCCCTGCTGGCCGGTGCGCAGCACGCATCGATCGACGTGCACGGCGCGGGACAGGACGGCGCCCGGTTGTCGCTGACGTGGGGCACGTTGCTGCTGGGTTTCACCGCCGCCGACCAGGTGGACGCCCTACGGCAGGCGTTCGCCGACTCCCAGAGCGCGGCCAAGCGGATTCCCGAGCGCCTGGACCCGACGATTCTCAGTGCGGAGATCGGAGACGAGGCCTACCTTCCGGCGATCAGCGTCGGATTCCGTGAGGTCCCCCGGTGCGGGGTGAGCACCCACACCCTGGCACCGGGCCGTTTGGACAGTTGGGCGCACCGGCGCCACTGTCTGCACATCCGGGTCGGAGTCATCCTGTTCCGGGTGCTCGACCAATCCGCCCACGCCAGCACCCTCGGCATGCTCACCCGCGCCGCGACCATCGCGGCCGCGACCCTGCCGCAGCGCTCCTGAACCACAGGGAGGGTGTGGGGCACAGGTTGTCCCCACCCTCCCCGTTATCCACATAACGGCGATTAGCTGGGCTCGAGGGCACCGCTGGCGCGGCACCCTCGAGCCCAGCTACCCCGACCCATCCAGACACGTCCATCAGACAAGGGGACACCCACCATGATCACCTACACCGTCACCACCGACCGCTCCGAGACCGGCGCGGCCACCACCAACGACGACGCACTCGGCGAAGCGCTGGCCACCGTCCTGATGCTGCATGCCCACCACACCGCCACGGAGCCCGGCACACCGATGGGCCGGTGCACCGTGCGCGTCGGCGACGCCGAACCCATCCTGATCCGGGACTCACCGCCCAGCGGCGACGACGAACGTGATCACGCCAACCTGGCCGCGTTCCTCACCCAGCTCTACCGCGATGTCTCCGGCGATCCTCTGGCGATGCTGCCCACCATCGAACCGCCGGCGCCGGCATGACAGAACCGCCGACGAACGACCATGGATGCGGAACCAGGCCGGGCGCTGCGCGCCCCGCTTCCCGGCCTGGTGCTGTGTTCGCCGCCACGGAGGCGGCGAGAGTGTTGTCTTCTCCTCCCCGCTGGGCCCTCAGTGTGGCGGGTGCTCGTCGCTGCGTACCCCTGGCCCGCTGCGCTCTACCAGGGGCCCTGCCCGCTCCGCGGGTACTGCGCTCCTCGTCACCCGCCGTCCTTCGTTCCTTGCCAGCGGGGCCGAGGAAAGGTTGGACCGGCCAGAGACGGGACATCCAGGACCAGGAAGGAGACATCATCATGGCTATCTGTGCACCGTGTCGGGTGCCGCATGGGGGCGAGCAGTGCGAGGACACCCAGGCGGGTTGGTGCGGTGTGGCCCGAGCGTGCTATTGCCAGCACAAGACCCACCCGGTGGACACAGCCGAGGTGAGTCCGGGCCCGGAGCGGGAAGCACCCGCGGAGAACGGCACGGGCAGCGTCGGGGCCATCGGGCACACTGCGGGCAACGAGGGGAGGACACCGTGATGAGTGCGGCACCATCGGGGTCGGGCCCCGGCTACGGGGAGGCCTTCGACGATCCTGCGGAGGGCCCCGTCGAGGCCGGGGATCTGCTCGATGACCCGCGGACCGATGTCGAGGCCCTGTGCCTGTGCTCGTTGCTGTGGTCCTCTTCGCCCGTGGCCCGCACCATCACCGACACCCTCACCCAATACGACTTCGAGCGGCCGGTGTACCGGGAACTGTTCGAGGTCATCGCCGCCCAGATCGAGGCCGGCACACCCCACGATCCGGCGAGTATCGCTGCCGCTCTCACCCAGACGGGAAGGGCGGCCGGGCACCGGGGCACTCAGCTCAGCCGTGCCCTCTCCGATGCCACCATGGCCGGAGGTGCCCCCGAAGCGGTCGGGCACTACGCGATCACCGTGGTCTGCGCCGCCTACCGGCGCGGCTTCCACGCTGCCGCAACCTCGCTGACCGAAGCCGCGGAGCAGCTAGCCCAAGACCAACTGTTCCCGCACCTGCTGAGCATCGGCCGCGCACAACGCACGGCCACCCAACGCCTGGCCGACATCAGCAGCACGCTCGGGCAGCCCCCGATCACCGAGGCAGGCGGCAAGACTGAGACCGCCACGTGAAGGAGCAACCGTGAGTACCGACGATGACGACACCGCCGCGATGATCACCGCCCTCGCTACCGCCACTAACCTCATCCATGCCGCAGCCCGCGACGCCCGCAGTACCGCGCCCGAACTCGAGGCAGCCGACCTCTACACCCTCGGAGCCGTCCTGGACGAGCTGACCAGCACCCTGGCCCACATCGCCGACCAATGCGCTGCGGCGACCGGCAACTATCCGGGACGGTCGCATCCTGCGCGACGACAGCGACACCCACGATCCCGCCGCCCGCGGCGCCGAAGCCGCCGACCACCTCCACCAGACCAGCAGGCACCTGAACGCAGCCAACGAGGATGCCCGCCGGTCCACGCCGCCATCGGCCACGTGGGCGCCGAGGTGCAGCGATGACCTGAGCAAACAGTGTGGACGAGGCGATGGCTGTCGGTACGGCCCGCTACGCCGACGTCATCGCGTAGTTAGCGCGTCGACGCCGAACGGCGCGCATCTTCGTGACCGGAGCGCATCTTCGTGACCGGAGCTTCGGCTGCGAGAACCGGCGGCAATATCCGTCGTCGCCGAGGAACTCGACAGCCGACAGTCCGCGCTCGAGGGTGTTCGCGGCCCAGGCCCGGCGAGACCGTCACGGCGTCTTAACGCGCGGCACCATCGCAGTCCGATGAGGCCGCTCGGCCGACCCCCTTCAGGCTGATCACCAGACTGTCCCAAGAGCCAAACTGCACGACGTCGCGGCCCAGATCGTCGCCGACACCACCCGTACCGCCAGGACGCTGTCCCACACCTGAGCGCATCGACGGAGCAGACGTCGACCCTGGACGGTCAAGCAGCATCATTGATGGTTTGCCCATACGGTGTGTGAGCGCGCGGGCAACCCTTCCCCACCGACGCGGTACGGCGGGTATCCACGTCGGAGAGCACCACAGAGTCGTATGGAAGGGGGCGCATATGCTGTCGCACCCGCCGCTGGCCGGGAGGTACGGCATCGCCGTGGCTCTAGCGTTGCTCGCACTGTGCCCCTACATCGTCCTGTCGACGGCGAGCCAGGCGCTTACGCCGTTGCTGGTCCGCGATCTCGGCACCAGCCGCGCCGACCTGGTCCTGGTCGACGGTTTGAGCAACGCCGGCTACGCGGTCGGTGCCGTGGTCGCCGCGTACCTCGCGCAGAAGCTTCTGTCCCGTCGCCTGTTCCTGCTGTACGAGGTCATCTTCGTGCTCGGGTCGGTCCTCGCCGCGGCTGCTCCGGACATCGCGGTGTTCGGCGCTGGTCGCGTGCTGCAGGGCGTCGGGACGGGCCTGTTGCTGGTCAGCGCACTCCCGCCGCTGGTGACCCGCTTCGGTCCTGGCCGACTGCCGCTGACCGTGGCGATCGTCGACATCGGACTGTTCGGCGCCACCACCGTTGGGCCGCTCGCCGGTGGGCCGGTCGCGGCATCCGGGCACTGGCGGCTGCTTCTGGCGGCGCTCGCCGTCGCTGGGGTGCTAGGTTTTTTGGCCGGCCTGGTCGGCTATGCACCTTTTGAACCGCCTGATCCGGGACTGCGCCTGGACCGCGTGGTGTTCCCGTTGGCCGTTGCGGCGACCTTTCTGCCGTTCTTCGGCACCTCCTCTGTCGGTCGGGTGGGGTTCTTCTCGCCGGTGTTCTTCCTGCCGCTGGCCTTGGGCTTGTTCGCCCTCGCGGCACTCGTGGTCATCGAGTACCGCAAGGACGACCCGTTGCTGCCGGTGAAAGCGCTGTCCACGCAGCTGCCGGTCACCGGCACGGTGGTCGCCATGATCGCCGGTGCGGTCTTCATCGCCGTGCTGCAGCTGGTACAGTTGTTCCTCGCCGACGTCGCCAAGCAGGGCCCGATACATGCGGCGTCGCTGTTCTGGCCGCTGCCCGTTGGCCTGCTCGTCGCCACCGCCGCCTTCGGCCTGCTGTTCCGCACCCGCTTCGTGCCGGTGCTTGCCAACGCTGGACTGGTGGCGCTGATCGTCGGCACTGTAATGCTGCTGGGACTCTCGCCCTCCTCGCCGGGATCGACGGTTGAGTGGGCGTCGTTGGCCCTGGGCTTCGGAGCGGGCGCCACGGTAT
>JAABUW010006675.1_pt1 | contig 14279 bp, 10 predicted proteins | sample 5560081 | NCBI WGS metagenome assembly JAABUW01 (sample SAMN10711882, study PRJNA513363) | rock metagenome | isolation source: Antarctica rocks | place: Antarctica: Victoria Land, Knobhead sud
GATCCTGTACCAAACGTGCAGCCAAGTATCGCTTTTACATTCACAGGTCAGGGCTCCCATTACGCAGCATTAGGCAAACAGCTTTTCGAAAATTCGAGTCAATTCCAATCGGACCTCCTTGGCTTTGACAGCATCGGCTTCAGCCAGGGTTTTCCATCCTTCATGCCTCTATTGGAAGGTGAGGTCGAAGTCAAGACCTTATCGCCAGTTGTTGTGCAACTTGGTTTATGTTGTATACAGATGGCATTAACCCGGCTATGGGCATCTTGGGGCGTAAAGCCAAGTGTTGTGCTAGGTCACAGCCTTGGTGAGTATGCTGCACTGAATGCTGCTGGTGTCATCTCTCCGTCAGATGCAATTTACCTCGTTGGCGAGCGGGCAAGGCTTCTGCAAGACAAGTGCAGTACTAGTTCTCACGCCATGCTTGCAATAAACACATCTGCTCAGACCGCAAAGGGTCATGTTGCTGGCATTGCCGGAATTGAAGTCGCTTGTATGAACGCACGGCAGGAAACAGTCCTTAGCGGCGCCTTTTCCGACATTGACAAGGCTGCTGAGCTGTTAACTGCCGAAGGAATTAAATCAACAAAGCTGAACGTGCAGTACGCTTTCCACTCATCCCAGGTCGACCCTATCTTAGACGAATTTACGAGGTTGGCATCCTCTGTTGTGTTCCATAAGCCAACTGCTCCGATTATATCACCTCTTCTGTCAACAGTCTTATGCGAGGTTGACAATATTGACGCAAATTATTTGGCTAGACACGCACGAGAAGCCGTCAATTTTGTCGGTGGGATCGCTTCGGCTCAGCAGCTGGGACTCATCAACGACATGACTGTTTGGGTTGAAATTGGTCCTCATCCAGTCTGCCTAGGATTCGTCAAATCCGAGCTTGGCCAAAGCACCGTAACTGCTCCCTCACTCCGAAGGAACGAGGCCCCTTATAAGATTCTGTCAAACAGTTTGTCTGTCCTTCACACTGCTGGCATTTCCATTGATTGGAATGAGTACCATCGGGACTTCCTTGACTGTGTTCAGATGTTGGACCTGCCTGCCTATGCTTTTGATAATAAGAACTACTGGATCCAATACACTGGTGACTGGAACTTGAGCAAAGGCCAGACCGGAGGAGTAGCAATTATGCCAGAAGTTGTCAAATCAACTCTATCGACTACAACAGTACACAAAGTTATCTCTGAATCAGTTGAGAATGACACAGGGACAGTAGTGGTCGAGTCAGATATTGGTCGTCCAGACCTGTGTACTGCAGTCAGCGGTCATCTCGTCAATGGGACTGCCTTATGCCCATCAACAATCTATGGAGATATGGCTCTTACAGTTTGCGACTATTTGCACAAGCTTCTGCGACCCGAATCTACTTCCGTTGGTATGAACGTTCGCCACATGGAAGTCTTCAAACCTTTGATTGGAAAAGGAATAGGCGAAGAACAGATGGTGCGGCTATCGGCGAAGGCAGACCTTTCTAAGAGCAGGGCAGACCTCGTCTTTAGCAGCGGTACCGGAAAGTCTGAGATTGAGCACGCCAGATGTCATGTCGAATATGGCTCCAATTCTGTCTGGCTCGCAGAGTGGCAACGGACGGCCTATCTGGTCAAGGGACGTATCGACGGCTTGCAGAAAGCTGCATCGACTGGAGCTGCTCACAGGATGCTCCGAGGTATGGCCTACAAGCTTTTCGGTGCTTTGGTCGACTATGATTCGAGGTACAGAGGCATGGAGGAAGTTATTCTCGACAGTCCACAGCTGGAGGCCACCTCTCACGTTGTTTTCCAAACTACCGAGGCCGATGGCTCATTCTTCTGTAGTCCTTATTGGATCGATAGCGTTGCACATTTGGCCGGCTTCACTGTCAATGCCAATGATGCTCTGGATTCTACCAAACAAGTCTACATCTCACACGGTTGGGAGTCGATGCGTTTCGCAGAACCTCTATCCGCGAGCAAGACCTACCGCTCATACGTCAAGATGCAGCCCGCTGAAGATAGCAGTGTCGTATCAGGTGACGTTTACATCTTTGATGGGGATAGAATTATCGCCATGGTTGGCGCTCTAAAGTTCCAGTGTATTCCGCGCCAGCTCTTGAACACGTTTCTTCCGCCGAAAGGACCTGCGGTTCAGAAGGCTCCAACGGCATTTAACCCTCGTCCGGCCTTGAAGACAGCAGCACCTAAAGTTGTAAAGCCAGTTGCCACGAGAATGAACGCAGCTCCACGAGCGGGACCCCCAGTCACAACCAAGGCTCTTGACATTATCGCGGATGAGCTTGGTGTTCCTTCAACCGAACTGGCCAACGCGATCGAGTTTGCTGCTATGGGTGTTGACTCTCTTATGTCGTTGTCGATAACCGGCAGGATGCGAGAAGAATTAGAGATCGAAGTTAGTTCTTCTTTGTTCATTGACCATCCAACAGTGGGTAGTATGAAGGGCTTCTTAAGTCAATACGGCTCTACGGACATGGCTGTTGCAGACCTTGACGATAGCGAAGATAGTAGTGCAGCATTTGGAGACTCGGGTTCGGCGTCATCTGAAGGCGATTCATATTCGACACCGACGTCGCCGGGGTCTCCAGCATCCCCATCTGAGGCGGACCCTTTGTCACAAATTATCAGACAGACAATCTCAACAGAGATGGGAGTAGAGGTTGAGGAACTGCTCGCAGCACGCGATCTGAGCGAACTCGGTATGGATTCGTTGATGGCTCTGTCTATCCTCGGAGTATTACGCGAGACTACTGGCATGTCATTGCCTGCGACTTTCCTGGTTGACAACTCCTCGATCAAAGCCATCGAGAAGACCCTCAATATCGATCAAGTCCAGGAAGTGAAGAAAACTCAGCCCATTCCCAAAGTTGTCGAATTCAAAATCCCCCCAAAGAAGGCGGCATCAAGATCAGAAAAGGTCGCACCAGCGCCAAAGGAGGCGGCAACGCCAGAACGCTTTGCAAGCTCGGTCCTCCTTCAGGGAAGCCCAAGGACCGCGGAGAAGACATTTTGGCTTGTCCCCGATGGCAGTGGCTCTGCTACTTCCTACATTTTCATGCCCGACATCTCCCGCAAGGTCGCCGTTTGGGGGCTTAACTCCCCATACATGAAGACGCCCGAGGAGTACCATTGCGGTGTCAAGGGTATGGCTACCAAGTTCATCCAAGAGATCAAGCGCCGCCAGCCTCAAGGACCCTACAATATTGGAGGTTGGTCTGCTGGTGGAGTTATCTCTTTTGAGACAGCCCGCCAACTCATCGAAGCTGGCGACACTGTTGATGTCCTTGCTCTCATTGACACGCCTTGCCCTTTGATTATTGAGCCACTTCCCAGCTCGCTCCATCGCTTCTTCGGCTCCATCGGCCTTCTTGGTGAGGGTGATGGTGCAATTGATAGACTTCCCCCATGGCTACTCCCTCACTTCGCCGCCTCGGTCCAGGCGCTTTCCACCTACGACGCGAAAAGGATCAACCCCGCAAAATGTCCAAAGGTGTACGCGATCTGGTGCGAAGACGGTGTGTGCAAGTTTCCCGAAGACCCCCGCCCGGATCCTTACCCGTATGGTCATGCACAATGGCTACTCGAGAACAGAACAGACTTTGGTCCCAATCTTTGGGATGAGTATCTGGACAAGGACAAGATCATCTGCAGACAGATGGAAGGGAATCATTTCAATATGATGAGGGATCCCTATGTGACGAAGTTGTCGGATTTCCTACGGGAGGCTTTGTTGTAAGGAGGATGTTGGAGACGGGTTGAAAAGATGTAGGTGGAAGATTGCATTTCGGCGCTCTTTCCTTTGAGTTGTTTTTACTCTGTTTGTTGTCTGCCGGTGTTGGATGGTACATCGGAGGATGTTTACTGTATTATTCCTTTTCGATTAGCCAGCGTTAGATACTTCGTTGGGCAGATAAATTATTAGATAATACTTGTATAAAGCATAGAAATCATGCCCAAATACTTGACGTCTCACCGCTGCAATGATGTTTTATTATGTACGCGAGACACAAATATCCTTTTGTACCTGCTGCTAAGATTTCAAAGAATCCAAACGCGAAACAATTGCAAAATGCCATAGCTTGATTGTAAGAACCGGAACCGAATACATCAGTCGCTGATATCACGAGACGTTGATTGGTAAGCGGCTACCTTAGGCGCGAGCCTCGGTCATCCTGTTCTAGCCTCTATCGTTGCTGGACGCCAGCAAGAGCTTGCGCCAAGGATCATAGGGATTGCGTACTGTTGACCCGGACACAAAAAAACCTCCCAGTATGCCATGACGCTATCACAGTATCTCAGGAGATTGTACTCTTTAGACACCCTCGACACGCGCTTCACCAACTCCTCACCGAGGCAAAGACGTATTGATCCCATAAAGCCTTCAGCGAGTGAAGTGGGCTGCAAGAGTGCTGGAGGCAATGGCGTTGGGCAAAATGAAACACCCCCGGTGCCCTGGTTTTCGAAATGGTGGACACCCGAGTTCTTGGTGTATGGGGTTATGATACTGTCGGCTGTATTCCTGATGATCAAAAATGCGTACGATATCTCTCTACGTAGGTACTCCCTCCAGTCCATAGATTAGCTTGTAAAAAGCAACGGCTGATAGTAAACCTAGCCTCGCATCCAAATTACACCAAGTATGCTCATCTCCTCTCCCCTGGCTGGATCCCGGGACGACAGGTAGATAACTCAGATGATCAATACTCGGGTTTTCGAGATAATTTGAAATATTCATCCCTCCTCCTTATGCTCCACCCTCTTTTGAGAAAGCTATTCGACTGCGTATACTCCGTACCAGGCCGCTTACATGGCACACCTCCGAAGGACAAGCCGAACGGCTACAGTCAATTTGGCCTGCACCTTGAGGCGGATACCCGACTTTATCAGAGGGTTACATTTGATGTGTTGTTTTCTGTCTTGTTCATCTCGGCGCTGCATGGCGTTTCGGCGCTAAAGATACTTTTGATACTTTACATTAATTTTTCTCTTGCAACGAAATTGCCAAAAAGCTATGTGCCTGCTGCCACATGGATTTTCAATGTGGGTATTTTGTTTGCCAATGAAATCTTTCACGGATACCCATTAGCGAGCGTTGCAGATCTGATTCTCCCATGGTCTGCCACACCAGGAGTGTCTCTGGGGGGCAAACCTGACGCGAATTGGGGTACTGTCTTAGATAGCTATGGTGGGTTACTCCCACGATGGGGGGTTCTATTCAAGATAACAGTCTTACGCCTTATAAGCTTTAATCTCGATTATTGTTGGAGCTTGGACCGACTGCAGGGTAGCCCCGTCGAGGTCTGTCGCCCACTCTAAATGCAGTCAGGTCAGGCCATCGACTAACAACCCCAAGAAGAAACAACTCGACCCCACCATCCTCTCCGAACGCGATCGTGTCTCCGTCCCCGCAAGACCCAGCGACTACTCTTTCCTAAATTACGTTGCCTACACCCTCTACGCCCCCCTCTACATTGCCGGCCCAATCCTAACTTTCAACGACTACATCTCCCAACAGCGCAACCAACTCGCTAGCATAACTACAACCCGCACTATCCTTTACGGCATCCGCTTCCTCATCGCCCTCCTCACCATGGAAGTGATGCTACACTTCCTCTACGTCGTCGCCATCTCAAAAGCCCAGCCGGCCTGGGACCTCTACACCCCCTTCCAGCTCAGCATGATTGGCTACTTCAACCTACACATAATTTGGCTCAAGCTCCTCCTCCCCTGGCGCTTCTTCCGCCTCTGGGCCCTCCTCGATGGCATCGATCCGCCCGAGAACATGGTCCGCTGCATGTCGGACAACTACTCCGCCCTAGCCTTCTGGCGCGGCTGGCACCGTAGCTTCAACCGCTGGACCGTCCGCTACGTCTACGTGCCTCTGGGCGGCAGCGGCCGTGCGACGGGCTACTGGGCCACCGCGAGAACTGTAGGGAATATGCTGGTCGTCTTCACATTCGTGGCGCTCTGGCACGACATCCAGCTCCGCCTCCTTATCTGGGGCTGGCTCGTCACCCTCTTCATCCTCCCCGAAGTCGCCGCCGGCTATATCTTCCCACCCCAAAATTGGAGATCCCACCCCACCGCCTACCGCGTCATCTGCGGCATCGGCGCCGTGGCCAATGTGCTCATGATGATGGCGGCGAATCTGGTCGGGTTTGCTGTCGGCTGGGATGGCTTGAAAGGGCTTGTGAGCGGGATTGTGGGGAGTTTTTCTGGGATGATGTTTTTGGCGGCGGCGTGTGGTGCGCTTTTTATGGCGGCACAGGTGATGTTTGAGGTTAGGGAGGGCGAGGCGAGGCGAGGCGTTAGGCTGAAGTGTTAGGGTTGGTTCGTGTATAGTAAGTGGGGAGTGTTTGTTATAGGGGAGGGGTCTCGTCACTTAAGATGTCTCAGGTCGTCTGCGTGGGAGACCTAGGAATAGTGGCGGTGAACGTATTGAAAGGTTTCTGGTGTTAATTAGTCCATGTCGAAGGATAAGCAAGGCGACGATCTCAATGTAGATAAGGCAGATTTTCCAATCAGAAAAAAGTCTTGGGGTTATAGTCAGAGTTTTAAAAATTGTGTTTCGTTGAAGGATATACTACCGAAGGCATAAGATGAGAAGGATGCACCTGTTATTATGAGATGAAGAAGCGATCTTTAGATTCATTTTATACGCCAATATCAGCAAGCGCGTGTACTAAGCATATCACACGATACCGATTGGGCAGCACCATGACATTGGGGTGTAGCCTCCAGGCAGCCTTTCACCCAGTTTATGAAGATAAAGATCGAAACCTCTGCTTACCACCATCTCCCCTTCGCGCATGGCCACTCCTGCATTCGGCCTTCTCATTCGGGCGACTTCGTTACAACATTAAATCAGCCTGATCAAACGACGTCCGTAAAGCTCTGCAACAAAGCCGGTGGCGCGCGAGAAAGACGAGAGATCCAGGCCGTTCTGACCGACCTCTTTTGCAAACTGGAGAGCGTTGCTGACACACTTTGAGCGACGACGCCTGGGGAACGTGGTGCGGATGTGACGCACGGTTAACGCCGGGAGGGGGGGCTGGCTTTGACGAGCTAGGTACCTCTCAGGGAGTTTTTTGACCAAGGTTAGAAAGGATATGGAAGCTGGATTAGGGGGGTTGTGCGTTGTTTGAAGCGAACAGTAAATGGACTGAGAAAGGTGCAGTGGGCTGCGGGCATGAAAAAGGAGGGTTCGAAGTTCAGGGCTGTTGTTGTATTCAACGTGGATAAGAATTAACACACTGCTCATGGTGTATGTATTCATATCAACCGAACGTGTTGCTCTGATTGATGACGAGGCTTTGCAGATCATGCTTCTTTAAAGTCGAACGAGTAAACGCACAACTAGGAGGCCAGTGCCGATAATAAACAAACAGAGTTGCTCTCCAAAATAATTGAAACCCATTTTTCCGCTGAAAGGGCCTCCGAGAATCTAAATAGCGTGAAAGTCTAACATGTGTCTTCGGCGCAAAATGTGAACTATTTGGTTGAGCCGGATCAAGATCTGGTTAAAGAAACGGTCAAAAATCCGAATGGGACCAAAACAACCCACGAAGGCGCGATTTATAACACTACCCGGCTCACTGAAATCTGCAGTGATCTAAGACAGAGTCTAGAGAAAGATCGGCGTGCCTCAACCGAGCATCATTGTAGCCTGCTGGAGACACTTGGTCAAGTTGAACGACGACAATGGCGTATCTTCGAAACGCTACCTCTAGCGGTTCGAGAAATAGCCGTATATCTCGACCGAGTCAAGCTTGTTGTTGAGCAGCTTTTAAGAATGGTTGGAAAATTCTCAGTTGAAGCACTAAAGCTCCTCAAGCGGATACTTGAGACTAATCTTAAGATTTACGCTTTGCTTCGTCAGGTTCAGGAGCGACTGCCACGCGGACCGCCTGAGGCTATACAAGATTGTATTCATCTTCAAGATGCATTGGGTCGTACTTAAGAGCTACTATACCGATATTTCCGCTATTGGGAAGTAATCGATTCGATTTTGAAGTGCGAATTTAGACACCTTCCCGGTGAACGACATATCTTACAGGGACAATACCACCTCTTGTATGCGAAGAGAAGACGACTGGCCATTGCAAGGAAAGAATGGGAAGTATGTGTTTTTCCCCGACTCAAGTATAGACCAGTCGATGGAAGAAGCCTGATAAGTGAATCTCTGAGCGCTTTCCTATTTCTCGAGCCTATAAGTTATACTAATTGCTGTTTAGGAGCACTTTTGACTTACAAGCCCTCTTGATGGATGTGGGACGCTTAAAATACCCGATGAGATTGTCCGGATACGAGAGGAAATATAAGGGAGTACATTGCAGAAAGCGGTCAAGGTTAGGAAACATATCATTACGCCATGACGGGAGCTGGTTTAGCCAGTATACGTACACAGCAACCCCTTTTGAAGTAAAAATGATGCAGCAATCGAAACGAGCGGGTCCGACGAGAGCATGTAGATGATGGATAGTTTGCTTCTTCCGAGTACTTGTTTCCCTCCCTCCTTTGGGTCTTTTATAAACCCCCTCCAGAGAATTGCAGTGATATTCATGGCTCAGCCAAACCCTGGATTCGCAAGTGATAAGAGAGGAGCTGGCGTGGCTGAACAACGACCGACTTTTTGCAGTCTTCTGGAGATTTCGCTGTTCAACCAAAGTCGTGAACTTACAGCTGAACTCGCGAGCATTTCCAATGCGTCGTTCATACGTGGGCCCTGGTTATCGAACAGCCATTGGCTGGAGAAAACCAAATCTGAGCATGAGCAATTTCAAAACAGCAACCTTCTGTCCACAGGACTGTTGGACAGTCATAGAGCGCGGGGAAGATTCAAGGATTATCATCCTACTATTCCCCCAGAGACTCCTTTAGACCGGTCAACAGAGATGCTGCCCAGAAGCGGAAACTTTGCCCTTCCACTCTCTAAAGATTGAAGACCAGCCAACATCAACTCCGATAACAAGCGAACATGAAGGAAAGTGTGCTAGACTTTCGCGGAAGCGGGGAGGTGACCTTGAGAGAACTTCCTCTGAAATTTTGATACAGCCAAGAAGATGGAACTCTGCCCCGACCTCACCCTCGCTCCGGCGCAGGGTGAGCGCAGCCCTATTATTTTCTATCCATTCCTAAGGCATAAACGCTTCATGCACACTATTTCGATCGCGAATCCATTGTAACTTATGCTGTGGCGTATTCCTGACTGAATGACATGCCAGCTAAGCAAACAATCATCTATTGCCCCGTGCTACCTGGTCCTGAATAGCAATCATATTGGATTTGTTCTCTACCTTACACAACGAGATGTAAACAATCGGTACAATGCTTTTGGGGGTCGTGGGAGACGAGCCACCAGAAATGTGTATTCACAACTGACCCCGACATTCTTCATGACATTACCAATTCGTGCTGTGCTTCTTTAGTATGGGAAATCAGAGAGGGCTAAGAAGCGTGCTGCAAAGGTAGGAACACTCTTACCTCCGTCCACTTCATGCATCTCCCCCATATGAGATCTCATCATTGTCAACGACCAGGGTCCCTTCCACCTTGCCATCCTCTCCAACATGCAACGAGCACAGCTTGCCAACCCCGTGGACGTCTCCCACGGCAGCCAATCGGAACATCTTTGGCTCTGACACTGTACTTTTGCTTACGGGGCGTATGTAAGTCGGTGCTATCCTCCTAGGACGAAGTCGCGAGGAGGGAGCCGAAGAAGAAATGGGTCTTTGGTTGGTCGGAGGTGGGGTCTCATTTAATGGTTGTGAAGATGTTAGAAGTTGAAAATCTTCTGAGGACGAAGGCGAACATTTTGAGATATCTTCAGGAGGCGGTTGGGACTTGATCGTGAGGTCTTGCGATCGAAGCGGTCCAGTTTCGAGCGGTGCATCGGCATGACTGTGATCATGTGACTCCGAGAAGTCAATTTTAGGTTGTATTTTCGGTGGAAGCGATCTCTTGATCTTCTTAGTAATACGCTTCACTGGTGGACGCTTTTCCGCTTTGAAGGTAGCAAAACGAAGCCGGATGATGTCATGTATTTCGATCTATGAGAAGAAGAGACGTTAGTATGAAGAAATCTCATTCATGTCAGGACGCAAAATTGGTATGTACCAGGTGTGTAGCTACGTCGAGTTTTGTCTGCTTCTTTATATAATTGCAGATTTTTTGCAGACGTTTGTCACTGAGCTTTGTAAAGCTGTTTTCGTGAAAGTTGTAGGTACTCAGTTTCTCATCGACGGCTTTACAGACCGCTTTGTAGATTTCTTGGGGTAGGATACCGGTTAAGAGAGCTAGAGGGTTTGAGCAAGTCTCTTTAATAAGTGATGGAGGATAATGTACCGTGCACTTCTTGAGGAACACTGTACTCATCGCAACCTTGGCTTCCGATCTCACATTCTCCTGATTCCGTCTCAAGCCCCGTATCGACGTCTCCATTTGTTGGAGAACACTCTGTTAGTTCTTGCGCTGGGATTGCTTGTTTTTGTGCATATAGAAAGCATGATTTATCGTTCCCTGGCTGCAGATTAGGGCCGTCCTTCGACTCATAGGCATTGCCTTGACATTCATCAAATGATGCATTTGGCTCTGCTGGAGGTTGAAGGCGTTGTGCGGCGATAGCAAGCGGTTGATGGCCTTGATTTGACCTATTCTTCTTAGTTTTAGTATCATGGTCGGTAACGGAAATCGGCGAGGTAGGGTGGTTTAGCTCTAACTGGTGACCTGAATGATATTTCGAGGCGCTCTCTTGCTCCTCTTCCCCTTCGATCTCATGATCCGAGTTTTGCTCCGCTTCTGTGACTTCTGCACCTTTATTCTTGCTTTCGTCAAATATGTGATTGACAGAATCCGAAAGAAGAATACCTATCAACGAGCCGTGGTCCTCATCTTCTCTCAACATCACAGCTATCGCCTCTTTCTCCTTCTTGTCAAGTTCTCTCCGCTGCTTTGCAATATCCTGCAGTTCTTGCTCAAGGTTCGTTTCTAAGAAGTTTTTATTAAGTTCCAAAGCCCTAATTTCCCCTCCAGCTCACGGTGCAGCTCGTTAAACTGTTGTTCGCGAGTTGTGTCACGTAGAACCCTAGCAAACCTGGTCGCTGAATGGACCATCTCCAAAATGCCCTTCGCCGTCGTAGGGAGACGATGTACAGCCGAGTGCCGTAACTTGTTGGCAGAGACAAGGACATTAGCCAAAGATAGCGCAGAGTCGTTGGCGAAGGCCGTAAAGCAGCTTGAGGGGAGCTTGTCCAGGCGTTTCGTGGCGGCGTGCGTCCATTTGTTTAACTCAATAGCTTCCTTGCAGTCCCACCTGCGTTGTTCAAGCAATTCAGGCAACCACTGGGTAGAAAAATTATAACAACACTCCTCGAGTAATTGTTGCGCTCTAGTAAGAACGAGATGCTGAATCTTGTATGGAATGTACACAGGATACAACGATGGTGATTTAATTCTGTTCGTGATCGGTTGCGTAGGGACAGCTATTGACATTTTATTAGGATGTTGGAAATGCATATATGTTAACCTACCGGCGGCACCATTCAATACCGAGGGCACTTCGTCAGTCGCCTCCAATGCCTCATCTTTTTCATCCTCTTGGGAGACCATGTCCTCAAGCGCCTCCCCTTGAGATCTTGCAGCATCGGCCTCTGAAGCATTATGCAGGACGTCCTGAACCAACGACGTCGTAAAAAGATTAGGAAATGCTAGTTTGGCTTCAAGCTCGGATTGGAAGACCTTCCGCTCCAAGAGCGATTTCAGAGTGTCAAGGACCTGCTTCTCCCCAAGGCTTTGGAGGAGAGTCTGAGCAGACTTGCGGTGTTTGAAAACGACTTTTAAGATCGCTTTAGGCTGACGGATCTGGGCGTTGTTGCCCTCGAAAACGGCTCGATATGCGAGGAAGACTCGCTGCTCGTTCTCCATTCTGACGAATGCGAGGCGATAAAAAGTCAGACCTTTGGGGTGGTGATATTGTCTTTACGTTCTGGCAGAGTAGAAAACGTTGCTATTTCGCTAAACTGCGTAAACCTCGATTGTGTTCACAAAGCAACCGCGCTGCTGGTGGGTTTCAATAGCCAATTTATTCGAATAGTAATTCTCTTTGGTTCTAAAGTCCTGTAAAGTATCAAGCATTGAATTACACGCGTTCATCTCCCGAACGAGGTACTGCAACACCCGGATGGGTACCGCATCCTCCTCCGATATCCAGTTCACTCGCTAAAGCGGCAACCGCCGGGTGAGTTCCGATTGGGTTAGAGGCAGATTTCTGTCTTCTTTACTTACTTGCCAAGACTAAGTTCTTGAAGCTTGGGTAGGGTAGATTGTCGGCGAAAGCGAGGTGCTCGACGAAGGATAGAGAGTTTACATTCCTCAGCAAATTAAAAGGTTGAGTAGGAGGTCACAGAGCTCATCGCGGCCAAGCGAAAGAGCCACTAGGTGGTGATCTGAAGGATTTCGATTTCACGCAAAGCCTCGCCCAATGTCATCCGATCCCGTAATAACTATTGCTTGAACCTGATGACTGAGTTTCTCGTGTTCTGGAAGTTCTTTGAGATCTTCGAGACTCTTGCGAGAAGGGTCTGTCTGGAGTTTGGTGAAACAGGTATCGCTGAAGTAGTGGAAGGTCTTTTGGATTCAGATCCTTGCAGATGAGGCGTAAGGCGAAGGGATCTAAACGTTCGAATTGTTGGGATAACGACACCTCACTCTTAGGACACGTGGAAGAGTCACACCTAATCCCTATCAAAATGTCAAACATCGCGAAACAAAGGTCAAACAGGCGTCTAAGCTATGCTGGGACTGTAGCCTGAAGGATTATGCAACATCTTATACTACTACCTAGAGTCCAAGCCAATAGATGATCAACAAGTTGGCTTCCCAAGTTGAAAGTTATCGTTGGGCCGGCGGAGATGCCCTTCGCTCAGGCGCAAGCGCAGCCGCACTGCCCCCCCGTCTCAAGCACACCGTACCCTCTGTGTTTCTACCCATACAACATTCGGATGCTTTGCCTCAGTACCTCAGACGTACTGAGGCAACGGATGCTGCTTGATCCTCTTTTTATTAGTCATGGTCGTCGGGCATTGGGGTCGACTGAACTGACTTAGACAACCATCGGCCAAGGGAGTACCAGCTATGTAGAAGTGTCTTGATCTCAACGCATTCTACCCGGAAGGATTCAAGAACCAATGGTGGCGGCATCTGTGTTTTGCGATGGAACTACTTCAACATCTTACAAAATCCGTTTCCATCGATGATGGTGGATGAGCCGCAAAAAGTTGATACCTGTACGAATTTTCGGGGCAGTACTCCATCCCATATTCTCAAAATCAAACTCTGATCTCTGTTGGTTCAGGGTCAAGAGGCTATCATAGCCTTGCGGTACGCATCAGATGCATTTGAAGCCTGGTTTGTCTCATCCTATGGTGTACTACTTTAGGCGAGCAACTACAATACTTACTACGAAATCCTCCATTGATTCTTCGAACGGATTGAATATTGCAGCCATAATGGTATTCTACTAGCTAGATCATTAAAATCCCTGACCCAAAAATAAATGGATATGCCCAATCTGTCTGCTCGTCGTAAGACTGGAAATACTATTGGCAGGCTTAACCATCGCTTTGGAGACCGCTGACTTCTAGAGTCTTTCGCACGGCTTTTACGAAAAACCCAGCTTCCTCCAAAGAGGCGGAGGTTGCTGTTATCTGTAAGCGAGCTGCGTTTCTGCCTTCGTTCGAAGATCATTCAGGGCATGCATCCTTCGCGATGATCTAATGCGATCCTCCCAGTTCAAACCATCTGATTGTTTGACGCCAAAATTCTGTTTCAAGTATGGCTTAACAGTAGATCTGTAGGGCCTGGTTTGCTACCACCAGCAATGTGCTTGCGCGGAGGCTCAAGGTTTATGTAAACTGGAACCACCAACATTAACTTCTCTGATTTGCACTCGATGTCAAGCTCAAACGTCTAGGAACGATGTTGTTGTCGGTGCCACTTGTCTGCTGCAATCCTTTGTTCCATCACTTCGATAACATCCATCTCTACCTCAAGCATACATTACGACTGATATCGTAATGTCTAAGCTTTCCAACAGAACGTATAAGTATGAGGTCCTCCCCGATAGCCAATGTATTCCATCGCACAACTCTCTATATCGCTGTCATCAGGAAGTTTTCTTTTCTCTCTTATTCAATCACCAATTTATATCTAATCTTGCATCTACCTATTACTCATCCGTCCGGCACGACTGATAGTCGTCGATAATGCGGTCTTTTCTAA
>JAABUW010006679.1_pt1 | contig 14276 bp, 18 predicted proteins | sample 5560081 | NCBI WGS metagenome assembly JAABUW01 (sample SAMN10711882, study PRJNA513363) | rock metagenome | isolation source: Antarctica rocks | place: Antarctica: Victoria Land, Knobhead sud
GGCTGAAACGGGTGAGTTCGCAGGAGAAGCGGGATCGGAGCGCAGCGGCTGTCCCAGGGGGTGAGCCGGTTGCGCCACCAGGAGGAGGAAGTGCTCCTAGCGGAGCGGGGGATGCGCAGGGAGGGCTGGCGGGGGCTTTGGGGGCGGCGCTTGCGGCAAGGAAGAGTAAGGTTGGGGGGGATAGTGGTGAGTTTTACCCTACCTTGCGTGAATTTGTGTTTGTGATGGGTGGAGGCTAATGTGTGGTGTGTGAAATAGATGATGAGAAGGATGACGATGACTGGTAATTTCTTCTACAGCCTGAGCAGGATCTTGTGCGCAGGAGATTGACTTTCGCATGTGAAGGGACTGATGATCCATGGAGATCCTATCGAACGGCATAGATGGAAAGGAAGGCCCGTTGGGCGTGTGGAACTTAGCGAGCGAGCGACAAGCAATTATTACAGTTACCACTGGTGCCTTATTTCTTTTGCCTCCCCCCTCGGGCATCTCTCCTACCCATTGACATCCTGTTCTCGTTACCACTTTCCGCAGATGGACTTCACGGTTCGTTACAGCTTGGCTCAGCAAGGAACTCAACCTCAGGGTACGCCGCGCTAGCTCGCTGCAGCATCGCCGGGATTTCACATTTCAACACCATCCCAAAAAACGCCCCCACAGATGCCGCAACAGCATCTCTCGCCCGTGTCCCGGGCAGCGTCCCCACAATCTCCTCGACCGCCGGTGGCAACGGCTCCCCAAAGGCCAGCCCTGCCAGGATCGGCAGGTCCGTGAACGTCCCGTGCGTGGAATTCACGAGGTCGAGATCAAGTTTCCATCCTTTCAGACGCGGCCAGATTTCGCACCAAGTCGACGAAGTCGTGTTGCTTTTATGTCCGAACAGGATGAACGGCTCATCCAGGCCTTCTTGAACTACTGGACCCACGAGCCCGCCATCGAGGTTGATCCCGCCGACGAAGCGGTCGGAGGCGAGAAGGGCAGAAGCTGCGGTTGCGCCGCCGAGGCTGTGGCCGAAGATTCCGACGCGGGCGGTGGGGAGGGAGGAATTGCCTGCGGCGGGGATTACTTGGCCGAGGAAACCGGGTCTAGTGATTTCGTCGAGGACGAATAGCGCGTCTTCCGTACGGACCTGGTTTGCGAGTTCGATCTGCTCGGCTGGCCAGGTGGAGTTGATGCCGAGCACGAGGCGACCGTCCGGGAACTCGACGACGTCGGCATCGTAGGGGTGGTCGAGGGTGATGACTATGAAGCCGGCACTCGCGACTGCTTGGGCGAGGGCGGAGTAGAGGAGCCTGCTGGTGCCGAGGCCGGGGGAGAAGAGGATGGTTGGGGTGGTGCTAAGGCGTTGGACGATTGCTTTAGTGGAGGCGGAGGTGGAGGGGTTGCAGACAGAGAGGCGGACAGCCTCCAAGGTGCCGTTCGGGACGCCTGCGAAAGCGAACTCGGCGTCGAAGATTGCTGCAGTGCGGGGCGGGTAGGCTGGGACGAGGGTGGTGTTGCACTCGGAGACGGAGGCTACGGGGTAGAAGACTGAGATTACTACTGAGCGGTCCTCGGGGTGGGGAGCGAAAGGGTCGAGGCGGGAAGGGTCTGTGAAGGCGAGGGTCTTGAAGTTGGTGCCACGGGGACCTTCGGGAGCTGGGATGTTCAGCGTGGCTGCTGAGAGGAGTGGTAGGAGAGGTACAAATGGTGATTGGAGCTTCATGGTCTTCTGCACTTGGGGTAGGTGGGCTGAATGCTGGCAATCTAGAAGATCGTGCTAAACGCTGTGATACTGTGATGGAAGATGGACAATATTGATATTGCTGCCTAGCAGAACGCACGACGTGCGCGTCCTAGTCGTAGCTCACAGTCATCGAGCTGAGGGTGGTGTCACTTTGGAGGGCGTCTCTATCATCCATTTAAGACGGTGTCGTCGAACGAAGCACGTCGACGCTACCCATTTTTTGCGAATAGGTTGACGTCTATACCAGGCACATAAAGATATTGCCCATGATCCTTCTGCACCTGCCTAATCGGGGCGTGAGTGATGATAGGTGGGAATAGCAGCGTCAACTCCGGCGACTGCGTGTACTTGCAAAGGTACCAATAGACCTGCAATCAGCGCCAGACCACGCTTGTGGCGTTCGCAGTTCGCACATCACGAGCGCCCCGCAGCCATGTCTTGTGTACACCAAAGGAGGTCTCGAAAGCTTGTCCGGCGGCTTTCGGATGCAGGGCGATTCCGAAGAGCTTTGTATACTTGAAATTTTGTGCTTGCGTCAAGCAACGATATGTGGACGAGTTTGAGGCGTTTCGTTTTCGTCTGAAGTTCTGGAACCTGTACAGTCTCTCCAGAGGAGTGGAGTAGGTTTTCCTCCAGTGGAGATACCACGCGGGGAGGGTCTGGGCGGGTCTGGGGTGCCCCAAACGTGCCTCGGCCTTGCGAAGAAGGTTTGGTCTTCCTGTGGTGCTTGGTATGGTCTTGGTTTGAGTTGGATACCACTGGGTTGGGTACATTCATAGTATGTATGCCTTGGCGAGGGTGACTTTGCGTGATCGAGAACAGCATTGATTCTTTCGCACCAAAAAGACCATGGAGCCAAACCAGGTGTTCGCAACGGTGATGCCGAATCCACGAGTACTTATCCGCAAAGCACCGGCCCTGATCGTTACCAGAGCCATACGATTGGCACGTTGACAAGCGCACATGCTGGCCACGCGCTCCGTTAGATCTTCGTAGCGCGGCTGTCCAATGCAATCCCAGCATAATTCCATAATTCAATCTGCCGTTCTGGGGTCATCCGGGGAGGATCCTGCACGCCACCGCGTTCTGTGGAGCTTGATCGAGCGCTTCTAGGTCCGTGGTCCCTTGACTTGACTTGCGTTTTGGAAAAGTACCTCGGAGCTTTTGGACAGTCGAAGAAGGAGAGACTTGTTATCAACCCCGATTGGCGTTGTCGGGTCGTCTCTCCTTTTCCTTCTCCTTCATCCTTCGCTTCATCCTTCAAGGTAAATCTCTTATCTCGATTGCGTGAAACAGACAAGCAAGAAGAATGGCGGCAAACCTCCAGAGCGGGCAGAGCAGCCCCAGTAAGCAAACCTCATCAACCGTATCAAAGCAAACAGACTCACATCGTCGTATTTAGACACGTCCGACGACATGAATGATGTCTCGAAAACAGGAAATGCCCACGTCGAGCAGGTCCACACCAACGAACGCGTGCCAGGACATAGCAATTACTACGAGAAAGACGGCCTTCGAACGTACGGCGACGACGCCGATCACGACCACGAGCCCAAGATGTCGTTTGCGAGGATGATGTCTCTCGTAGCGATGGCATTCCGTAGGCTCCAGGCCCACCACATCAGCAGTTGGGATCAAGCTGACAAGGTCATGTAGTGTGGACCGGCAGCCAAATCCCCGTCTACCTCTTCGGAGGCGTCCCGCCATACATCTACGCTGACATTGGCGGTACCGACCGCTGGATCTGGTTCGTGCTCGCCAACTTACTCTCGCTCGCCGCCGTCTGCCCATTCGTTGGCTCGATCTCCGATCTTATCGGCCGTCGATATGTCGCCATCGCCGGCGCCGCTTTCGTCTGTCTGGGCATGATCATCTGTTCCACCGCGCATACAATGAATATCTTTGTAAGTGATGTTTGAGACACCCCGTGTCTCTCCGGAAATACCACGTGCGCTCCTTTCGAGACATGGACTGATTATACTCTTCTGTTCTGGCAGATCGGGGGAATGGTGTTCGCGGGCATCGGGGCGGGCATCAACGAGTTGACCGCTCTGGCTGTGACCTCTGAGCTTGCACCGACAGCAAAGAGGGGAAAATACGTGGCCGTTCTGATCTTCACCATCATACCCTTCTGCCCGAGTGTGCTCTGGGGTCAGCTCATCGCGTACTACTCGACGTGGCGCTGGATCGGACTTGTCTGTGGAATCTGGTAAGTACCAACCAGTAAGAGGGCAGCCGTTTACAGTCGTCGGCGGATTCCTCTAATCGAAGACACTGCTGACCCTTCTACCCTTCTGTTCTGTAGGAACTTCATCGGACTCGTCATGACAGCCGTCTTCTACTTCCCGCCACCAAGGGTCAACAGCACCGGTATGTCGCGCAAAGAGATCCTGGCGCAGATCGACTATATTGGTGGGATCCTTAGTGTTGTCGGCATGATCCTGTTCATGGCTGTGAGTAGCTCTGGAAAGTTCTTCTTTCGTGGTTGCTGACTCGACCAGGGGATGCAATGGGGTGGTTACCAGTATAGCTGGGGAAGCGCCCATGTTCTGGCGCCTCTCATCCTGGGTGCGGTATTCCTCGTTGCTTTCTTGCTCTGGGAGGCCTATGGCGCGAAGGTAAGCTGCCTCCAGCATCATCATTGCGACTTTCAAACAGCTGATTGACGTACGTCACCAGCATCCAATGTTCCCGAAGCGTCTCCAGCAGGACCCTCGCGTCTTGGGCCTGACGCTCATCATCACGTTCATCAGCGGTGCGAACTTCTTCTCGATCCTGATGTTCTGGCCCACGCAGGCGTTCAACGTCTACGGTCATGACCCGATCGGCGTCGGCGTCCGTGGTATCCCCATCGGTTTCGCCATTCTCGCAGGCGCCTGTATCGTCCTCTGGCTCCTCTCAGTATTCCGTGGCCACAACAAGGAGCTGATGATTGTGTCCTCCATCCTGATGACGGCCGGATGTGGTGCACTCGCTGTCGCAGATCGCAACAACCTCTATCAGCTCTGGGGTCTGCTTATCCTTGCCGGCCTTGGTATTGGTGGTATCGTCGTGCCTGCGTCGATCATCAGTAAGTTCCAGCGCCACTTACTTTCCTGCGTTTCGTAGACTGAATTTGATAGCCACCATCATCTGCCCCGACGACCTCATCGCCACCATCGCAGCCCTCACCCTCGCCATCCGTGTAATCGGTGGCTCGATCGGATATACTGTGTACTACAATGTATTCATCAGGTACCACCCTCTCACCCCATTCTCACTCCCGCCTTCACTAACCAACTCCCAGCAAATTCGTCCCCAACGCCATCAAGTACGTCGGGGGCACCATGGCCCTCCAATACAACATCACCGACGAGACCATCATCGGCGAGGCCATCGCGCTCACCGGCGCCTCCTTGATCAACGAGATCGCCGAGCTTCCCGGCATCAAAGGTGTTCCCGGCGCGTGGGAGGCTGTCGTATACGCCGGCCAGCTGGCGTACGCTGCGAGCTACAAGTATGTGTACCTCGTGAGTATCGCATTTGGAGGAGTGAGTATCATCGCGGCCTTGTTTTTGGGTGATATCAGCAAGTATATGGTGAGTGACGGTAGCAACCCGATCCTTCGTCGGAAGCATCACTGACTTTGGGATAGGATGATCATGTCGCCGTTGTCATGTAAATGTTGTTTGTGATATGGTGCAGGTAGATGGAACGGATGAGTGTGGTATGCTGTGTGGTATGCTGAGGATTCGGATCCGAAGTAAGATGTCGACGCAAAGTCCTGCCGCAAAAGATGCGTTCACCATATTGGATATACAGAAAAGACGCCTTATTTATCGCGGAGCTCGCGTCTCGTGTGAACAGTCAATCACTGGCCCAAGGTAGTCGTGATGAATGTTCTTGATGAATCCGAATGTCTCAGAGCTGCTGTAGCGCTACTCGTAGTCTTCGCTACTGTGTCGCTGCTGACGAGAAGAGATCTCATTGTGTCCGGGGTCAGTAAAACCGTAGAACGAAGTCAGCCTAGAACTCAAGAGCTCTTGTGCTGACACTTGTTTGGCCAAGTAGCCTGACATATATGGGCGGCTGACTGCCGAGGCTGCAGGGACGGAGGAACAAGATGACGGTTCGTATCAGTAATCGTTCACTCGCGCAACGGAGTCCCTTGCGGTATTTACTCACTTCGACCGCGTCCGACGGTGCTTCTTTCGAGGGGTCGCGAAGCTTGAGGTTCCAGCGTGAACAAATTATTGCCTGCGCGACAGAGGAACACAAGGAGCGTGTCAACGGAGTCGCTGCTCGACTCAGATACTTTCATGATCGCAAGGAGCGCTATGAAATATATCATGCCACGACAAGCACGACACGCAGGACTAAGCTCAATCGGAGGAAAGTTTCTGGATACCAGCGGCGTGAACAATGTCATGGAAGTTGATGTCGAGAGAGGTGTCGCAGTGGTAGAGCCCAACATCTCTAGCGAACGGCTTGTGAGTCCCACAAGAAGTATGGCATGGTCCGGCTTGTCGTGATACGGTTTCCAAGCATCATCGGTTGGAGGTATGTTGAGAACATGTGACGGGTGGATTGTCAACTCCTGACCTTCGCTAGGTGGCTTCGCTGGACGCTCAGGAGAGAGCTGTCCCTTCCGGCATGGGTCATTCGAGACCACTATCAGTAAGATCGAGATCGTGCTTGCAGAAGACGAAGTTGTGTTTGCATCCAAGAATGAACGCGCGGATCTCTTCAGCGCCGCAGCTGAATCTTCAGAACCTTCGGAGTGATCACTTGCTTGAAGTTCAGCTCCAACCTGCACGGAAGCACATCAAAGTCACATATCGGCCAGTCTCGAGGTAACTTGAGCCATTGAGGAGCTCAAGGAGGACACAACCATCGAATCCCTCGAAGGCATCTTGTACTCTTTGCACAAGGCTGTCATCATCTCCGGCAGGATGCCTGATGGGACTGACGCCGGGAGCAAAGGTGCAAAAGTTGCCCAGCTCACTCACGCAGTCGATCCCTGGGTCTACATGCGCATTGAGCAAAGAATCAACGATGCCAGCGTAGAGGATACGCAAGACCTCATCCCGATCAAAGACTACGTTTTCAGGTAAGATCGAGGGAAGCAAGATACATCTAGAGCCCGTCCTAGGATAGCGCTACCAAACACCCATGTGCGGCGCATGCTCATCGTTAGACTCATGGCAATAGGTATCTTCTGAGGTGGAGAATACCGTTCGAGTACTTTATCGTGCCCTGCTGGTGGATTCCTGGCCGACCAATACATCATCCAGGACATTGGCTTTCCGTATGCCACTGTGACTGCTTTTGTGGAACACATTGCAAGCATACGGCTTCTATCCTATGTGGCTGTGTTCCCTCAAGATGGAGAGAGACGCGCCTCTTCGTCCGCGTGTCTTAATCGCTTTTGCGGATGATGCCAGAAATCCGGGCAGGATGATCGTACGAGCGAACCGCGAGATCGAACACAAGACTGCGGAGCTTGGCGGCATGAAGTGTTTCTACGCTCAGGCCTTCTACACCCAAGAGGAGTTCTGGAGCCTGTACGACAAACGCTGGTATGACGACGTGCGAGTAAAATACAAAGCCTCGGGAATGCTGAGCATCAGCGAGAAAGTCAACGTCGATCTGAGCTCGTGGACGGCCCCAAGCGATATGACATACCGACAATGGCTGTACCAAACGTTCAAGGAGCAGTGGCCTGTCAAGGGCATCTATGGAGTCCTCCAGGTCTTTCTGGATCGGGAGTACCTGCTGAATTGAAAACGAGGGCGAGGGAGCTGAGAGAAGAGTTACATGTTGAAAGAACGACGGTTCAACGAACAACCATCTCATTGAGAGGCATAGTAGATTCATTACGAAGGGGAGCTGGAGCGGAGATGAGACAGTTCCGAGTTGAGCTTGAGCTGTAGCAATACCGATCATGTATATTACACGCACTTATCGGGATAGCCAAAACAAGTGCTTCGCTGAGATAGAGTATTGCCTCTCCCTCACACCCATTATCAGCAGTGAGCTCCCTCGGTCTGTAAACAAAGCGCATGTAAAGAGATATAAAGCGAGACGACGAAGATCAGCAAAGTCGTCGCACATCAGTTCATCCTGCACAGACCCTCCCACCTCGCTTCGTGCTATCAGCACCAGCGCCGAACGCCGGGCATAACGTGACCATTTTCTGTGAAAACTGCCTCCTTCCACTGTCTTGTTTTTGCAGGACTCCGCCATGTGCTTTTGCAGATCAATCCTCCTCCGTCTTATGCAGACTGTCAGACGGGCTTGTGTAACCATATGCAGACGTCTCCTAGCGCTGCTGGTGCATGCCCGGCTGAGGCGGCATAGGGTACGCGCCCTGCGCTTGCTGTTGCTGCTGCAGGTACGCCTGGTATTGCATGGCTTGCTGATCGTGGGCAGACATGCCATAGGGCTGTTGGTTGGAGTTGCGTGGCATGTTAGCCTGTGGGATGCCTTGAGGCATTGGTGGTGGAGCGGCATGTGACTCTTCTGGTGATTCGACTGCAGACTCTCCGTCGACACCGTTTGCGTCGGCAGGCTCGGGCGCGTTGAGGCATGCCTACGAACATCGTTAGTCGTTGTTGTGGAAAGATATTGACATGGAATGACTCACTTGGATGAGGTTCTTGCCTTCGGGCTTGGTGACGAGAGGCTGGAGCTTCGGTGTAGTAAACGTGTAGACCAACCCAGTCTCTGACACGACGAGAAGCAGCACTTGTGTGCCGGTCAGGACGGAAAGCTCGTAGGCCTGTCGATCATGTTAGATGTGAGTCAAGACGCGTCGCGTGCATGATGCGCGTACCTTCTTCATGATACCAGCCTTGCGCTTGGAGAAGGTGATGTGACGGCGCGACTTGTCCTGGATGAACTTGATCTCGATCTTGCGCCTCTCGCGACCAGGCTTGTCGTCGTCGTCGTCATCGTCGTCGGCGGCATTGCTGGTGCGAGCGCGCTTGGTACCGCGTGGTTCGGCGGCGCCATTGCCGTTCTCGAGCTCGTTGTGCTCGTCGTCATGGGCGGTGGGATCGTGAGAGACGATTTCGGCAGACATGGTGAAGTCGTGGAAAGTCGAGATTCGCTATGCTCCTTTGGGTGATGTGGGGATGGATTGCCTTGTTTGGAGCTGGGACGAGCAAAGACAGCGGTGCAGCGGCGCTCGGCAGGGCTCGGCGACGGGCTTCCTACTTTAGACACTCGTTAGTATTTGAGCACGGCGGGACCCGGGTGGTGATGAATGTACCCGTTCGGTCAGGGATGAATGGGGCAGAGACGCGCGAAGCGAATTGATTGAAAGAGGAAGGCCTCCGACGGACGCTGCTGGCAGGCACAAGGTCAGTTTCGGGTTGGCAGGAATGCGACCGTGGGGCGCGGGCGGCGGCGTCACGACAAGAGACGCAACGGGCTTGACGCGCTTCTGAAACAGCAGCACAGAGTGCAGGCTGTGGAGCGGGAAGACGCACCTCACTGGCTGTACAGGATTGCGTGTCAGCGAAATGCCAAATTCTCAACGAGGTTTAGAGAAGGGCAGAAAGGAGTAAGGTCGAACAGCGGATCTGGAAAGGCGGAGGAGGGTGCCTGCTGCCATAAGACCTTCACCCACGGCGCACCTCCACTTTCAGCTACCCACGCTAGCTGCACTAGGCCGCTGCTGAGTGAGCTATTTGCATCAGTGGCGACCGCTAGGTGAAGGTGAAGACGCTGGTCGTCCATCGCTGCGGGATGCAGAGTCATCGCGCGCGCAGAGAGGTGTGGTACAGAGAGAGCGGTGCATGTGAAGAAGGTGATATGAGTGAATATGCATACCTTATTCTCCTTGTGGTTACTCGGTTACCTTGTTGGTCGTGAGGGCGGATGGTGAAGAAAGAGGGAAGGCGCGACCGGAAAAATCGCTTCAAGTGGCAGGTGCAGGGCAAGCTCGGTTAGCGCCAGGGTCACGTGCAGTGTAAGCACGACCTCAAATCGAAATCGAGTGGAGTCGGATTCGTGTCCAACAGACGCCTCGAGATAAGCACCGGATATCAAGGCTTGTCTTACGCTTGCTTGCGAGATCAGTGAACCGAAGTACCAAGCCGCTCACCAAGATCAAGAACAACCCATGGCCACGTGAGCCCGAACTGGGACGCACCGCACGATTCGCCGAGGACTTGCGCAACCTGAAACCGCTGGCGTGTCTGGTTCACGAGAAGCGACCTCAACCTACGTACCTCCAGTGGACGAGGTCGATGGTACCATCGTACTCGACGCGCAATGCTCCCACTATACGCGGCCTACCACGACATATAGGGGGAATATGTATATACCCATCATGTTTGTGTTCTTTTTCATCTGTTCCATCTTCATTCTATTACTTCTTCGCAGTACGACTTAGTACCACATTCAATATCTAGCAACATGTTAGACCTCAGCATTCTGCTCTCCTTCGTCGAGACATCTCAATTCTTCCAGATCGAACTTCTTGCACTGCTGGCTAGTCTCGTTCTGTCTCTTGTTCTCAGCAATTCTCTACCCTACTTTGCCGCATCAGCGCTCTGCTTGCTCGTCTCTCTGGGATCTCTTTCTTACGAACATCTCCGCGGATCAATCACCAGCTTCGCATTCCCGGAGATCACGACAACGATCACTCTGAGCACCCTCCTTATCGCAACGTTCTTCCATGCGGTCGTACGAAGGTCCACACCAGCTGCTCTAAGATACCATGCGGCCACTACTTTAGCCTGCTCAGTGTGCTTGGCCGTGAAGGCTTTTCAGCTTCTACAGGACACGGCTCGACCAATCGACCTCAAAGTGAGCTGTGCTGCATCGAGTAGCGAGTGCTCACGGGCTGATTGTGCGGCCCAGATTGACCGGTGTACTCTGGTTGCAGTCGGCTTTGCCGCAATACATCTGCTTGCCGCTCTGCTGCAGCTTCATGACTCCACGACCGCTTCTCGGCAGGCTCTCGAGCAAAGACATGACGAGAAGACGGTCCAGGTTGTGTGAAGGATGTTCTGAGCTCGAGCAAGAACATGGGAGGAGCACATATCACTTCTCAGTCACCTGATCCAAAGGCTGGGGGCGCAACATGACTGCGATCACGTCATGGTGTCTAAGCAGGGCCAACGATGAAGTTTCGGACCTCGACTACGGACATGATCGACCAACTAAGGATGCCGATTGGTCCAGTGCGTTCACCACAGAAAATTTCACTTCCGGCTACGACTGCCAACGGCTGAGCCGTACTTGCGAGGAGGATGGACTACCAAGCACTTCAACTGAGCTAGTCCAGCCGACATCACGGGAGACATGAGGCTATAGTGCCTCGAATTCAGGCTCGGTTTACAGTTTCCAGTGGTGCACATTGTCTCTCATCACACGGAGACGATGGTACTGGCCGACGGCAATACAGGGGAGGCTTCGGACGAAGAGCACAGAGGATGAAGCCTCAGACAGGCTTCCTTTGGGAGCAAGTCATGTATAAGATCTGTGTGGAGATGTAAAGTGGTCCAGGAAGTAGTACGAGAAGCTTTAGTGTCTTCAAAGTCACGACAAGACTGGTCGAACGACTACGATAGTATGGCCCTCAGAATGCTTGAGATACACTAGGCTCACGAAGCTGCTCCAACCTCTCCCTCATGCCGCTTCTCCAACTGTACAGAGTGCCATGTGCGGTCACCGTTTTTCGATGACTATTCACCTGCCCCTAAAACGGCTCGATAATGCCTTCTCCGCCAGCTTGCCATCCTTACGCGCTTCCCTCGCCTGCTCACCCTTTTCGCCATCATCCGCTTTCCAGAAGGGCAGGTAGTCCACAAAGTCGACGAGCAGCTGCAGCCTGAGTTCGTATCCTATGGAATATCCGACTGGGATGGCGCTGTTCATTATCCAATTCACGGCGCTGCGGGTCAACGTTGCTGCCTCACAGCCACGCAGTGAGCGAACCCCGATGGCGAGGTCAGGCATGGCGCAGCGAATATCGATGAGGAAGACGAGCCACTCCGTGACGGGACCTTGATCAAACGCCAGTCCAACGTTGTCAAGACATAATGTGGTGGCTCCTGTGAAGCCTTTCACAAGTTGGCCTAGATGATGGGGCGTGCCGGTCATATTGCATAGCCCAAGATGTTTGATGGTTGAAGCCAGGGCATGCCATCCTCGCAGGCCGTTCAAAGTATCGGCTGCATCTTCGTGGTCGTAGCCTACGTCGAGTGTCAATGACTGAAGGACTTTTAGCTGGGTGCAGATATTAGGCCGCATAAGAACCTTGAAGTTGGAACCCCAGCCTTCTCGATACGTGATGGCACTTAGTGACTCCATCCTGTTGCCAAATATGTCCATGGTGGCTGCCATGACGTGGAGAGCGAACTCGTGCCGCATGGTATGCTCGAGCTTGGTTGGCCAGGATCTGAAGACTATAGATTTGACGTTGGCCGGCAGGCAGAGGATGACTACAGCCAAAGCGTCTAGTTGATAGCGAAGGTCTCGATAGCTCTTGATTCGCTGCTTCTTCTGGATATCATATCCCGGCATGAACGCCTCATCAGGCGGAGGAGCAGCTATGAATGAGGTCGTAGGCAAGGGCTGGTGGAATCCGGTTTGAAAATATTCTCCCAGCTCAAAGGATAAGTGACCGAGCGGTTTGGCATCAACATCGCTCCAGTCGTCAACTTCGCCGAGCAACTTGTGGCGGAGCGACTGAGCATAGGCCTGAAGCTCTGGTGGACATTTCAAGATTGACTCGGCGTACTCTGCGGAGTCAAAGACAGGACGCGCAGCTGCTTCAACTCGCTGTCGGTGTGTGGACTCTGTTGGTCCGAGCCTTGAACATGAGATACAGTTGTCAGCGTTTGTGTCCCGTGCCTATCGTGCTCTCGGAAGTTTGATACATGTCCTGCACCTCTACTGGTACGGCGAAAGGTTTGTGCTCGGCATAATCTCTCTCAAAGTGGTCGAACACAGTCTCGATGTGTACACAGCGGACATGGCGCATGAGATGAGGTCTTTCGCGCCAGAGAATATACAATGCTGGCTTCAAAAGGGCGTACTGAGTAAACCGAAGCTTCAAGCTCACATGCTTGAGTAGACCGGTACAGCGGCCTCGTGCAGTTGGTGGCAAGTGAGGCCAACATTTTCGAGGTCCTGTCTCGGCTCGGGCCTATGGTTTTGTTGCTTGTCCAGGTCCTCGCATGCGTTGCAGTCCAGGAAGCTACATATCAGCTCGTGTACCTCCTTGGGAAGGTCGAGTAGCGTTGTGGCCATTGGTTTTCCAGAGGAAAGGAGATATATCCCATCAAACAACGATCTTCGTCATTACGAGCTTGAACCTGTCCAATGGATAGGTGTGTTATATAAGGTACCGATAGAACATGTATTCGGAACGTGAGGTCGCACTGATCGACGGAGAGCCGACACCTAGCACCATGCACTGCGGGAGTCTAACAAGGTTGCTGCAGCAGACTGATCACATCTTGGTACAACATGGGAGACGATGGTGCTGCATTTTCAATGCTTGGGCGAAGAATGAGTTCGCCAATGTACATGACCTACAAAGGGTGCAATCGATGAGATCGACTTTTTGATCGACTTTTCATCGACCTTGTCGCAATGCCATTGGTCGCAATGACTTGAACGTCCAAGCAGCTGGAGCCCGGTGTTGTCGCAGCTCCTATGCATCGTTCGTCAAAACGATGGGTGCACTGATTCTCCGAGACAGTATCACACATCGTGCGGCGCTCTGAGACCTTCTACCCCGGCCCACAGCCCCGAGACACTTGCTAACGCTTCCCTCGACTGCCCATCGCCATATCCACCAGCTTGCCGTCCTCGCGGTGTTTCTTAGCCAACTCGCCACGCTCGCCTACAGGAGATGATGGGTCAGCAAGTGTCTCAGTCCTATCGAGAGATGTAAAAGGACTCAGAGCGCAGCATGGAGTGCGATTCTATGTCGGAGATCCCTGTTACCCTCGATGCGGAACAGAAGATCAAGAATGGCAAGGCGGCTAATGACGCTGGGGTGAGGACGTTTGTAGGTGGTTCAGTACTTACTGTCCTCCGCAAGCCACAGTGGCTGGAAGCTCTCGTAGTCCTCGAGCAGTCTTGTCTCCCTCTCAACATCCACAGTGCACCCAGTCGGGATAGCTTCCTCCACGAGCCAGGTGATGGCACTGCGACCGATAGTGCGCGTGAGGTAGCTTCGCATGTTATGCAGATCGACGGCTAGAGAAGGCATCTGTCGGCGCAGATCGATCAGGAAAGTTGGCCAGATCATGTACGTCCTGTCATGGAAGTTGCGGGCGGTGTGGATGTTAGGTAGAAGGTTGATGTTGTTCATCGCGAGTGTCTGTGCTCGCGTGAAGCCCTTGATGAGCTCGACCAGCGCTTGTGGGTCGATATTGAGATCCCAGAGCGTGAGATGCGTGATCTTGGTCGACAAGGCATGCCACTTGGCGAGCTCGTCGATGAAGCGTGCGTGATGTCTGGAGGAGTGTCTCTTGCTGTCCACACCAATGGACAAGGTATTGACCGCTTCCAGCTTCTCCAGATTCTGGGCGGTGGCGAGCTT
>JAABUW010006684.1_pt1 | contig 14270 bp, 5 predicted proteins | sample 5560081 | NCBI WGS metagenome assembly JAABUW01 (sample SAMN10711882, study PRJNA513363) | rock metagenome | isolation source: Antarctica rocks | place: Antarctica: Victoria Land, Knobhead sud
TGGGCTACGGTGAAATCGAGCTCCCGAAACACCCGGACCACACATGTATAGAGCTTAAGACCAAGCTCCAACAATACCAAAACGCCGCACTTTCTGCATACAAGTCCAACCCGGAACAGCTATCCTTAATGTTGCTCACGATCATGGAGCTGTGGCAAGCGCTGGACACCTTGGCTTTGAGACTGTATCCACTGCTAAGGGAATACAACCCAGGCTTTCCCCGTAATCTGTTGTACCCGTTGCAGGCAGCCTCACTCAGAGATCTGCGTCGCCTTCAAAGAATCGAAGATTATATTGACACTAGGTGTGGTATGGCAGATCCAACTACGCCCTCGATCTTTGGCGATATCTCGTCTAACTCATACGCCGTACGATACTTCGATCGATGCCCAGAGATGCAAGAACTTTTAGGAGAGATTAAGTTGGCCGACCAAAGTGCGCGAGCACGAAAGGAAGAGGAATTGAGAACAAAGAGCACCGAGTATGAAAATCTCCTAAAGGATGCCGCGCAGACAGCTTGCCTTTTTATGGAAGATGAAATTGACCCGTCGAAGCGCCAACATGATGATCGTCATTGCCGAAAGCACTTTCTGGAGCGGAAGGCGGCCAGAATGAGGATACTTGTTCACGAGGCGGTGCTACCAACAGAGATCGCTATTGCCAAGGCAATCATCTTCGAGCTTATTGTTCCTGAAGGCTTCGCGGGATGGCGGGACACTACTTGGCAGATTTTAAAGCTAGCCCGTCCATCGACACTCCAAGACCGAACACCTCAAGTGTTGCTGCGGGAATACACAGGTCTTAGCGCCTACAAGCAACCCATGGAAGCCAACATCACACTTGCATCCCGTACGAAGTCTTTTCAGACCACGCACTACGCCCAAGTCCCTTTCCCTGCAAACACTGACCAGATCTGCCTACCTCACGGACTCAAATATGGTCTTTATGATCAAGAGAGGAGTCTCTGGACATCGAGACACACGGACACTCTAAGTTTCGCGAATCTCTGTTCTCCATCTATGCCACCGAAATCAGTCTATGCATCATTGCGTAAGTTTCTGCATCCAACTTTTGAGGGCACGCCAGTCTCTGCCAACGAGGTTGTAGCAAGCCAGACGCGCTGCCCAAACACTCTTACCATGGCGGAATTTACGACCTTTCAGGATCTTCGGCTTGGTAGCGGGGTTCAATGGCTACGACTCTTGCGGGAGCTCGCATCTCCCAATCTTAATTTCGGATCAGTCGAGGTTGGAACACTGGTCTCGGAACTCGCCTTCATGTCGGGACCGCCTCTGGGACGCAGCCCGCGGCGGGCTAATCACTGGGTCTTTCGGCACGCCAAATTTTGTGAAGCTTTAGCTGCTCAGATAAGAAAGAGACTGGACGGTATCGCCGCGAATTGGCGCGAAGGTCAGACTGTGGACTGTATGATTGTCCTCCTGCAGTCCATGTGGTCATTGGCCCATTCTCCCCATTCAGTGAAAGAAGCCGAAAGCTTGCTACTGTATGTACGTAAAATGACCCACGGTTGGGCTCGCCTCTTACGGAACGAGATATGTAATGCCACGGATATCGAGACAGCGCAGAAACGGTCAAAAGATGCCTTATTAGCTGCGATACTTTCAAGGAAAACCTTCATGATCGAAGCCGCGGAACCGGACAAGGTATTGCAGCCGGACGCTCTGGCCTGTTTCCTAGAGTGTGGATTCACGATCAAGGACAACCTGCCTAAAAACGAACCTGGATACATCACAAAAATGTCCGCATCGTTCAGGCGATTATTCATTGCTGACCTCAAGCTTGTGCAGGGATTGGAAGACCAACTGAGAATGTCGGTACATGCGTTTCCCAAAGCTGTCGACCAAGCTGTCAACAACTTTTGGGCCGAAACAGGGGGCAGTCCATCCCGGAGATTCACCCCGTGGATGTTCCTTTCTACCTCCTATCGTGGATGGTTGAAAGCTCAGTCAGTCAGTCAAGATGGGCTACTAGAGCAGGAAGTTCACATTGATCTGTTTGAGGGTACTTTGCTTATCGACGGTCAACAGCTTGGCCGACTTCCTGAGGAGTATACGAAGCAAGAATTCTTTCAGCAATTGTTTGGGACTCGAGTGTTCCTCACATACCCGTCCTCTCTTCCTGGCATGTCTTATATGCTTGCCAGCCTCTTTCAGGGGAACGAGATTCACTTCGGCTTTCGCGCTGGCATAGCTTTCATACGGGCTCGATCCAGAGGCAGAATTCGAGAACTGATACCGCCCACCGTGTTTATATCCAAAACCGGTGGCGAGGCGCCTGACCTACCTCTGCCATTGATCAACGACTCCGTGCATTGGCTGGACTTGAACACTCAATCCTTAGAAATTCGGCCATTTGGTACCATGTGGCAGGTCAAGCAAAGCAATTGGACTATCAACCTCCGAACAAATCAGGCGTGGCGACGAACTAGTCTCCTGGTTGACCCTCGCAGCCCAATATTTCATCGAGTGGCCAGTCTGATAGAGCCGTTTGAACATCGAAGTAGAATGACCGTTTTCCAGCCGGAGAGAGGCGATCTCTCGTTACACCTGCCCGGGCTAGAACTGTCGTTCCGCGTCAATCGCGAGGGCCTTCTCGAATCTCAGCAATTGAGAGCAGTGGTGGACTCGAACCAAGATGCGGGGACTTTATATGGTCTGAAGAGCAGTCTTGTGCTACGGGATTGCGTTGTACCAGAAGATAGGAGTATCATCGTTGCTATTGGGCCAGCCGAGATTGTCCAGAATCCGAACGGTAACCACGTGGGCGTCCAGATCAATCACACAGGATTCTACCCCCGGTTTTTCATCAATAGGGAGTTGGGCCGCCTAGAATGTGCAGCAGAGCCACGTCTGATATATTTCAAGGCTTACTGCCACGCAGTCACCGCGTTCATCTTGCCCGATCCGCTTACAGGCAGGACTGGCACGGACGAAGCAATCCACTGCCTACAAGCTGGTAACGCCCAGCCCTGGGCACCAGTTGATGGCGAATCGTACCGTATCCTCGTGTCGATTGCTGAGCTTACCCCTCGGAGAGTTTATTATCCGGAAAATCTGAAGGCGCTGCAGAGGGTCATTTGGAAAGAAGAGCTGATGCCAATCCTTCAGCATGATGCTTTTCGGCCCATCATTAAAGACATCTTGCATCAATGCAGGCTTTTGCATCGTTTTCATCTAAGCGGTAACGAACCACCTCCCCTTGACCAACCCAGTGACGAGCATTTATTGGCCCGCGCGTCGGCAAGGAACCAGAGTTTCCGTGCCTTCCAGCATCAGACCACCACAGGCTCGACCGCGCCTGACCCAATTTACGTAGCTCGTGACTCAATAACGACCATCAGTAGCAAGAACACCTACGAGGCTGCGATCCTGCTGAAGAAATCGTCTAGACGTATCGCTGTAAACCACGATCTGGCGCGCAGGATGCAAGAATGGCCAGCAATACAAGGCTTCGACCATGATTTTGAGCTTTATCTTTTTGCAGACTTGATCAATATTGATCTCTCTTCATGTTGGGGCTCCATCTTCAAACTTTGTCAGCAACCCCGGGATGCGCTGGACAAGTACAGGGTGATGTTTTTATTTGCAACGATCTCGTTCGATGCGCATATTGATATGACACTCATCAGATCGCTCATTGCAGTCAACATCATGGAAGATTTCAAGACACTTGAGCTGCCCCGGAGCTCTGTCTTCACAAACTTTCGAGGGAACCAGGTGCCTACTATTGACTTCCTGGCACAATTCATAAGACCTTATAGGGTGGCGTACCCTGAAGATGAACGAGCCCTGCTTACTGTTGCGATTCACCCCAAACAGAGGCGGAAATTGGAGACGGCCCAATTTAGACATGAGCAGCAGTCTGAAGATAGCTGCAAGCTATTTGCTCGTCACTTATTACTACAATGGCCATGCCGTGAACCGTCTATCGATGGCTTAGTAGAGATGCCTCTTCTCGATCTTCAAGAAGCCTTTCTGGCGATCAAGCCAGAATGGGAGCGACTCTTCAACAATCATCAACTATCGGAGCATCTCACAGTTGTTCAAGGACTACTGAACCGTTGCGAAGATGCTGAAGCGTTAGTTTTACCATCCACCAACGAGGAGGAGCAGGCATTCTTTCCATTTCCAACAACCTCAAGAGTCCAGCCTACAATTTGGGATCTTGTATGTAAGCCGATCGACTACGGAGGTGTCACAGAACGCAGACCTCTTAGCGACCTCATAAACGTAGTAAAGACGACATCGGATATGGTCCCTGGCCCGAAAGTCCCACAGGCCTCCGGGACCGAGGTCCGGACGCTGCTACGCAACACCGCACGTCCTCCTTCTCATATGAATCCCCAACCTCAAGGTTCTGTATTAGTGTCAGAACTTCAGACTATAGTATCCGCGTTCGCTAACAGCGACAACGCCGTGAGACAAACATATGGCAAAGACCTCCAAAGCAGCATATCTGCCCTGCAGAAATTGCAAGTATCGGAACAATTGGTCCAGGCAACTCAACAAAGTGACCCGACGAATTTGAGCTCAACGATCCTATCATTGCGTTCTGAGATTCAAAACAATCTTACTTCCGTCCGTGAGACCCTGGTCCACGGGGACGGCTGGCTACATTCCGGAGGACTGCTGCCAGACGTTACCCCAGTCACACTTCTTGAAGCCTTGCCAACTCTAGCAGCAGCACAAAATCCGAGCTCTACGTTTCATGCCATCATCAAGTACGCACAATCAATCGCTGAGTTGCAGCACCTTTTGCGCATCCAAAGTGCGCATCAGCGACAGGATGCCATTCAGCTAGCGAATGAGACTCGTCATGAGAGCCAGACTAAATGGCAAGCCAAGGATTACATCGACTGGTTACTACTACAAATCGACTTCAATCTTCTGATCCGTCGTGATCAATACGAAGTAGCGCAAGCGATGATCACGCCCCTCAGCGGTAACAATTTCGTGCTGCAAATGAACATGGGACAAGGGAAATCTAGTGTGATCATACCTATGATTGTGGCTCAACTGGCTAACGGCAAAGCTCTGGTAAGGGTTGTTGTACCAAGACCGCTGCTGCTACAAACTGCGCAACTGCTCCAAAGTCGTCTCGGGGGGCTCATTGGTCGAACACTCAAGCACGTTCCGTTCTCTCGAAAATCGTCTACTGAGATCAGCAATCTTAAGGCTTATCACAACATCCATCTAGATATCTTACACACCCGAGGCGTCATATTGACGCTTCCTGAGCACATGCTCTCTTTCCAGCTTAGCGGGCTCCAGGAGCTCTCCAACGGTCACGTGCAACAGGCCGCTTCAATGCTGAAAATCCAAGATTGGTTCGCAAGGAAGTGCAAAAATATCTTGGACGAATGCGACCATATGCTGGCTGTTAAGACTCAGTTGATCTACCCCTCCGGGAGTCAGTCCATGGTTGATGGACACCCTAGCCGATGGGTAGTTGTCCAAGATTTGCTAAAGCTCGTCAAGATTCACCTCGGAAACCTTCGTCGTCGATTTCCCAGAAGCATTGAGGTCATCGAGCGCGGGCCCGGCATGTTCCCCACCATATATCTCCTCAATCAAGACGTAAAAGAAGCTCTGATAGGCTGTCTCACAGATAGCGTCATTAATGGTGAGGAAGGTGTACTTTCCGTCGATGGCTGTTCCCAGGATGACCTGGAGTCCATGGGCAAATTTCTCCGCGATGCCACATTCCCAAAAACCAGCGCAATGAAGGTAGGAGGAATCCTGAAGGGCAACACCGACGCACGTCATAGGCTACTCCTACTTCGGGGTCTGCTTGTACATCGTATCCTACTCATGGGTCTCGGTAAGCGCTGGAATGTCCAGTATGGAGTCGATCCGCGCCGTGATCCGATTGCTGTTCCCTTTCGTAGCAAAGGGATACCTTCAGATCAAGCAGAGTTTGGGCACCCAGACGTTAGCATCATCCTAACATGTCTGAGTTTCTATTATTCTGGTCTTACATTGCCTCAGTTCAAACAGACGCTCAACCAACTTCTCAAGTCTGATGAACCCGCACAAGAGTTCGAATCCTGGATGCACGACGTCCGATCTTTCCCTGATTCTCTACGTTCTTGGAATTCGATTAATATCGAAGATGACTCGCAGTGTAATCAGCTGTGGGTACTTTTGTGTCAGCAAATCAGAGTCATTAATTTCTTTCTCAACCGCTTCGTATTTCCCCGGCATGCAAGGACTTTTGAACGAAAGCTTGTAAGCTCTGGCTGGGATATCGCTACAGGAAGGACCGCACCCGATGGTGGAGCACTGCCACCCTCCAACGAAAATTGGAATGTCGGGGCCACTGTTGACAGACCTTTACCGCCAGGATCAAGATCACTAACTGTCGGTTTCAGCGGGACCAATGACAACAAGACGCTACTGCCCCTCAACGTCTTGCAAAATGACCTACGAGGATTGTCGCATACGAACGCTGAGGTATTGACTTATCTATTACAACCACGGAACAAGCAATACTTTCCCGCCACAGACGTAGGTGGAAAGAGGCTCACGGAGAGAGACTTCTTGCAGAAGCTTCACGTTCTCGGTATTCGAATGTTGCTTGATGCCGGAGCGCAGATCATTGAGCTAGATAATCTCTCCTTGGCCAAAGCTTGGTTGGTCATCGATTTCGAAGCCGAAGCAGCGGTGTATTTTGGAGAAGACGGTAGGGCGCGAGTTGTTTACAGAGACGGACGAGGCCAACCACTGGCTAGCTCCCCTTTCTGGAACAATCTCGGGTCATGTGTGGTATACTTGGACGAGGCTCATACAAGAGGCGTTGATTTAAAAATGCCGGCCAATGCAATCGCAGCGTTGACCTTGGGAATAATGCAGACGAAAGACCACACTGTTCAAGGTATGATCCAGGGCCACAATCCATTGAAACTCTTACTACTCTGCTTTACTGACGGGATGAACTCTTGTTAGCTGCGATGAGACTTCGACAGCTTGCCATCTCCCAATCCGTCGTGTTTTTTGCTCCGCCTGAAGTACACCAGAGCATTCTCAATGTGCGGGGCAAAACCAGCATGGCCAAAATCGACTCCCGGGATGTAATAATCTGGCTTCTCGAGCAGACCTGCTGCAACATCGAACAACTCCAACCTCTGTACATCTCTCAGGGTCTCGAATACTGCCGGAGGCGTCTGTCTGCGTACAAGAACCCTGATGTGGTCTCGTCAGTTGATCAACGTAAGGCGTACCTGCAAGTGCTCGAGCAGCCCGAACAGTACTCTCTAGAAAAGCTTTACGCACCAGACCAGAAGGTGAAGGCTCGTGCAATTGATGCTGCTGGCTTCCTGGATATAGCAAACTTTGTTGAAAAGCTCAATGTCATGAAGAAAGGTCTTCGCAACACAGGTGACACAGTTCAAGCGTTGGCGCATCAAGAAGTCGAACAAGAACGCGAAGTCCAGATCGAAGTGGAGACCGTCCGGGAAGTCAAGAAACCCAGCCATGCACAACCGCTCCCTCAGCCGCCGCTGCAAAAGGAGATCAGATCTTTCACAGAGACCGGTAGACTCGTCGCCGGCTCGCAGGCGTATCTTCAAGCCTTTGTTGCGCTTCGACAAACCGCTCTAGGCCGGCGGTTGAACATCTCTGATAGCGCTACAGAGTCCAGGCTCTTCGTCACTCAAGACTTCAACAATACGATCGTAATTCCATGGGGAAAGCCACGAGATGACTATTCGCGCCCCGTACACTGGATTCTGTGGAGCAAAGTCACCGAAACGGCACTAATCTGCAGTGACTTTGAAGCAGATGCTGTTCTGCGATTGGTTCGAGACCAGAATCCTCCCAGCACCTACCTGATCGTTTATGCGGCACCTGCTACTAGGACAATGGTAGTCTTCGATACTCTTAAGTTCTACTCAATCCCCAGCTTACCAGATACTTGGACTGCCCCCTCATGGCTTGTGCGTGACCTCGGCATTTTCGCTGGACGTCTCTACTTTGACTACGAAGGACAAGGTCGCATGATTTGCGAAGCTCTCGGCCTACCGACTCCTACATCGATGGTACCCGCGCCATCCACTGCTCTAACGGAAAATGATCTCTGGGGTGAGCTGCCTTATGGCGAGGAGCTGCAGGAGGAGAAGAAAGGAGAGCCGTTTTCCACCGATCCGCTTGTATTCATGCAAGAGTGGCTAGCCATACGTCGCAGAGGGCAAGACTTCTCACAAACCATGATGGGCGATCTTTGTCGAGGGAGGAGAATCGATAGTCACGAGCCTGGGCCTGTTGACGATGAAGGGTCTGAAGGATTACCGGAGCCTATGATGATCGAGGCTAGTGGTTCGGAGGGGTCCGAGCAGGAGGATAGGTTAGGCGAGTAGCCTATTAAAGGATACTATGTAAATAGCCGAGTCTTTGAAATGAGTACATCGTGGGATTAGGTCGAAGTTTCTGCATCATTGTATGTGCCGGTATGTCAGGATACCCATTTCAACAGATTATCTCAACGGATGATTGATGATAAATAGGTTTTCGAAGCGCGAATAGATACCAATATAGTACCATATCGAAATCTAGGCCTCAACACTTGACGGACCGAGGTTTGACATTCAAGGGATCATGGCGCTTTACAATCGTCCGCGAGTGCAATCTTTGTCTCTATACTGGGATCTTCATGATGTTGTCGCTCTTACGGATAGGAATTCATGTCCATATCCGACGCAATACTCATGGATTCATTGCCTCCGTGCTCTCCTACCATCCGTCCGATGGCGCTTTGAAGACTCAATCGAGGGAAGCATTGCCGGCTGAGGTGTGTCGCTTTGAGAGGACGTTGCACTGGTTCGAGCTTTATTGTGCTATAATTCGAGAGTGTACGCAACGCCTGTCCATATCTATGCGCACGCTACAACTCGAGGAACGTAAATCTGGTTCGCTAATCAATTCTAGCAATCAACGATATGGTCGAGCATAGGATCTCCTAGAGCGAGATTTCCTGGATAGGTGACTGGGATTCCCCCAAATAGTCATGAAAGGATCAATAACCTATGCGCGATCCTACGTACCTTCAAAATGGCACCGCGCCTACAGCTACAACCTGCTCTCTGATTTCCGGTCTAAGAAACAATTCTGTACGATCGTCTAATGGAATGCCTACTGAGTATGACGCACTGAAGCCGGTTATTCGGTGAATTGAAGAATGACAGACAGGAAACATCTCTGTTTTTGCCAGCTATGTGGCGTGCTTCTTACATACCTGATGTAATTAGACTCCCTGCAAGGCTGCGGCGTAAACATGACAATTTCTTCAGGCTGGAAGGATGAAAATGCCTCCCACCGGACTGGCATCAGCAACGCTCGCCATGGCCCCCACAATTTTAATGTCCTTTGGGCCAACCAGACCGCGAATACGGCATTGAAGAATTTGGCAGCATTCAAGGCCTCCCGCGACATCTTGAATACGAAGGATCGAGACTTACCTACGCCGCACCTCGTACCACGTCAGATCTGCCCAAAGGCATCCTGGAGGATGTGGTCGTCGTTCCAGCAGATCCTAATTTTCTTCCTTTCGCTTTTTCTCTGACGCTGCTGCTGTCGTTCTTCGCCGGTTTTCTTCGCCTGTCAAATGCTCCTTGCATTTGCACTGTAGCATCCCACACTGGCTACATTTCAACTCGACAGCATTATGACAGCCTTCTGCGACCTACGTTAGTGATACTCAAAATCGCCTTCAAAGATGAGGAGCATTCAGCCCGTTCCGTTTGTTCTAGCAGCCATCCTGTGTTTCAATGGCTTGCATGTGGCTCAGGGTACGCATTCAATACCGCAGTATGAGAAAAGCAGTAGGGTTGACTCTATCTCCAGCCCAGCGCATTCTGGGGAGAGCTATCGAGGCGTCTGCGTCGCATTCGGTAGATGTCACGGGGACCGGAAATTCTACACCTCAAGCCTCTTCGAGCGTCAAGTTTGGCAATTCATCAACGCCGACTTCGCAAACTTCGACGTATCTCTCTGGCCCTCCAGGACAATTTTCTGCAAGCATGTCCGACGACTCCCTTTCATCATCATCAAGCTTGCCGGCAAGTTCTGCTTACGGCGACTCGGAGACGTCGACAACGGCAGCTTCAAGTCTCTCAACGGCCGACAGTTTCCCTAGCCTAGTATTGCCGCCAGAAAGCCATTTAGCAGCTTTGCCCCCTCCAGGCTATCAGCCGGCCACTGTACATAATGCAGGATCTGATACCAGTCCATCATTCGTTTCTGGTTCCTTGGCAACAGCAGGCTCTTCACCTTCAGTCGTATCATCATCGGTCCATCCAGGATTTAATGGGACTGTATTTGAATCCAATGCGATGGCTGCGACCAATCGAGGCTCAGCGGTTTCAGGGTTTGTCCCAGCTCAATCGACTGGCTTAATACCTTCCCATACTGGAGTATCAGGGGGGATTCAACCCCATATCAACTCAACTGCCTCAAGTTTCGTCCCAGCGTTCCTAACCGGTATAGCTCCCCTCCATCCAGGCAAGTCGGGTGCACCTGCATTGGGCTTGGGGAAAAGACCATTAGCAGTCAATGCGACCAGAACCATCAACGGCACGGCTTATGTTCAATCGACTTTCAACTTCATCTCTCCGTCAGGCTGCACGAACTTCTTTGGCGGGCCGTGTTTTCGGCCACCAGTGTTTGTGAAGAAACCTCCGGTCTTTTTGCGTCCCGCAACGGCACTCCTCCCGAGTACGTCCACGCCAACAAGCCCGCAGCAAACGGCGTTGACGGATACTCAACCTTCACAGTCAGCTGTGGCTCCGGCGCCTGTAGGGACTCCTGTTTCCGTACAGAGTCAGACGGCTGTGGCTCCGGCGCCTGTAGAGCCTCCTATCCCCGTACAGAGTCAGACGGCTGTAGACATCGGTGTTGTTGCGATGCCGTTCTCCCCAGTCATACACGGGAAAGAGCCTGCGCCAGTTGCCCCGCAACCTTCTCAGCCAATCGTCAGCAATGTCGCAACCGAGCCGCAAGTCATTCAACCATCTGCGCCAGTCATCTCTCCAGTACCAAGCAGCCTCGCTGTCGTCGTTGGCGCCAAAACCTTGGCCAACAATGGCTCGCCAGCTGTCATTGGCGGTCAAACAGCGAGGGTGACAGGTGGATCCATCTATGTCGGAACATCTGCGGAGCCAGTCCCTCATGCACAACTTCCTCAGAACAGTCTTGGCCCTGATCTCATTGCAGACAGTCTGACATTTGCAGCTCTTCCCGGTAATCCCACGGCGAAACAAACACCTCCCTCAGTTGTCGTAGGTGGTCTGACGTTTTCGGCTGCATTGACGAATACTCCTGGCAAAACGGACGCGGTGCCAGTCCAGCCCAATGCTGCTCCAGCGCAGCCTAATGAACCCCCAGTGCAGACCATTGCCGTCCCAATTGGAAGTAATGCTGCGCCCGCTCAACCAAACAGCTTACCAGTAGTTGTGGGTGGGGTTACTTATGCTCCTGTGCAACCCGCTACTCAAGTGGCGGCAAACAACATTAATGTACCTCCAGGTGGGACAGGTTCTACCCCAGAACAACCGAAAGCTATTCCAGGATCCCAATCACCTTCAGGCGGGACGAATCCAGGTCCAGGCTCGGGAAATACAGTAGCAGGGCAACCAGGTCAAGAGGGCTCGCTGCCAGCCCCGCCAAACCCTATCCTACCTTTGGGGAATACAATACCAGGGCAATCAGGTCAACTGCCTGGGAGCAAGCCTCTGACTCAAGGAGAAGGAAACACTCCCATGGCACAAGCAAACCCCACCGCATCACAAGCAAACAATGCCCCAATAGTTTTAGGTGGCATAACCTACACTCCAGTTCCGGCACAACCTTCAGCCCAGGCAGCAAACCCTGCACCTCTCGATCTCGTAAACACAGCAGGAGGAAAGACGCAGCCAGCCGCTCAACCACTAATCGAAAATGGCGTAACCATGCCAGTACAAGGAGTTGTCCCAGCTCCTACGCCTGTGGGTATCGTTGGCGGACAGACGATTTACCGACAAGGTTCTACTGCAGTGGTCGGAAGCCAGACAGTTGCTCAAGGGTCTGCTCCAGTCTTGGTTGATAACACGCCTGTAGCGCTTGGACCTTCGGCTGTTGTAGTGGGAACAAATACGATAGCTCTACCGCCTGCGAACCCTCAAGTCACAGTAACGCCAACGCCGGTAGGTGTGGTGGGTGGGCAGACTGTCTATCATCAAGGCTCGACTGCTATAGTGGGTAGCCAGGCTATCACTCAAGGATCTGCCCCAATTTCCGTTGGCAATACACCGGTAGCTTTGGAACCTTCAGCTCTATTGATTGGGACGAATACCATATCTTTGGCTCCAACCGCCCCGGAATTCGACACAGCACCAACATCGGTGGGTATCGTGGGCGGCCAAACCATATATCGACAAGGATCATCTGCGGTCATCGGCAGTCAGACAATCGTTCAAGGTTCTCCACCAATCACAGTTGACAGTACACCAGTGGCTCTAGGGCCCTCAGCAATCGTTATAGGAACAACCGCCATACCATTCCCCCCAGTGAAAGCGGCAGTGATTACCCCCCCAGTATACTCATTTGGTGGAATAGCCATAACTCAAGGAGGGGTGCCAGTCACCATTTCAGGCACAGCATACTCCCTCGGGCCGTCTTTCGTTGTTGAAGGCACCAAGACTATACCACTTCCCGCTGCCACTCCTTCGAATCCGGTCTTGACGATTGCGGGACAGACCATCACAGCAAAACCTACAGGATTCTCCATTGGTGGAACCAGCGTCATGCCTAATGGCCCTGCGATAACAATATCAGGCACCGTCATCTCGTTGAATCCATCTGGCGTAGTTGTTGGCAGCTCGACACAACCATTCTCCGGTCCCGCTGCCACCCGTTCAGTCTTGACCATCGGATCCCAAACATTTACAGCCCTCCCAGCCAGCGGCGGCGGCGGGTTCGAAATCGAGCACTCGACCCTCCTTCGGGGCTGATCAGCGGTTATAATAAGCGGCACCAAATATTCTCTAAATTCAGCATCGTCACTTATCATCGGCACATCCATGTTCCCTCTCGCTACTGCTGGCCCAAGCCCAAATGCCGCCAACGGTGCGCTTACAGCAGGAGGTGAAGCATTCACACCTCTGGGTAGCACAGCAGTCTTAGTAAACGGCACCACTCTATCCCTCTCTGGCCCCGCAATCACAGACAATGGCACTGTCCTCTCGCTCGCATCGGGCGGTATCGTTGTCGGTTCTTCGACCTATGCGTATGCCGCTCCAGCATCAAATGCCGCAGTCACCACCACAAGCAATGCAGCGATCTCTTCCGTCTTCACGGTCGATGGTGACACATTCACAGCTTACGGCAAAGATTTGGCTATCGACGGGACGCAAGTCTTGCAAGGCAGCTCTGCCGTCTTCATCTCTGGAACACCGATCTCGTTGGGTTCGACGGGTTTGGTGATTGGAACGAGTACGGTGCCGCTGGCTTCTGTGACGGGGCTCGGACCGGCGCTCTCTGGTGGTTTGGGAAGTCCGACGCCTACGACTTCTGTTGGCTCGGGGTCGAAGGGCACCTCGGGGGCGGCTTCTGTGCGGGATGAAGGCGTGATCTGGAGGGGGATGATCGTGTGGGCTGCTGTGATGGGATTCATGACGATATAGGTATGAGGATCGGATGGGAAGGATTCTGGGCGGATCATTCTCTTCTTGTAGATACGTTTTTGGACTCGCTCGAGGCGTGATAGATTAATAAAGATCAGTCAGTCTCTTTAATTCTAAGGCTTCTTGATTCTGGAGCATTGTTGCGTGATTATATGTGCTGATAGTCCCGTATGTCAGGGTGATGGGTGTGATATGGCTGCCGAACATACTCATTCTCCTCCGATGATCTATATCCCAAGATAAGATCACTGAGATCCACATTTTTACCTTTTGAAGGAAGTATCAATGCTGGGGAAGTATCATCTCTCGGAAACAGAATTTCCGACTTCATCAATATATCCCACTCGACTTCCATATCAAGGCGCTCTTCCACACGAGATTGGCAAGTATTACTACATTCGTCTTCGCTCGTCTACTTACCAGGACGTACATAATTCCACCTTCTGGGAAGTATCGGCTCTGGAAGATGGAACTTCTTCAATACGTCCCAATCGAAATATGCATCCAGCTGTGTTCCACACAAAGACTGGCTAGCATAAATGCGTTTCATCTCCGGTCTTCTACTTACCAGGACATCCCTCGCTCTCCTCCCTCATAT
>JAABUW010006693.1_pt1 | contig 14266 bp, 11 predicted proteins | sample 5560081 | NCBI WGS metagenome assembly JAABUW01 (sample SAMN10711882, study PRJNA513363) | rock metagenome | isolation source: Antarctica rocks | place: Antarctica: Victoria Land, Knobhead sud
TTGCAGGGCAACTGTGATATGCTGTGCAGCAACTCACAATACATCTGTTTGCGCCCTTCTCAATAGCTAAGGCTGTAGCATCACTTGCTTGCTGTAAGGCATCTCCCAAGCTATCTGGTAAGACCTGCAGCGCGGCAGAAGATGGTAAGACTGCGAGGAAGCTGCTTGAACGCCTGAACGAACTCCTCAAAAGCAGGCGCACATCGTCGTCCCTCGGCGTCGCAGCGGTAGGCGTCGCAGCGGCAGGCGGGGGGGTCTTTTCACCACCATTGTCGGTCTGCGCGCTAACGCGTCCATAACATCTCCGCTTCTTGGTGTGTACGCGCTGTGTGTATGCGGTGAACTGCTTGTAACGCGCGCTGTGTAGCTTGGGCCGTGAACAGGCACGCAGGCAACTATGACAGCAGGTGGACGACTTTGCGTCCAACACCAAGTGCCTCATCCCGGTGATTGAGATAAAGCGCAACAGACATCTATTTGACCAGGACTTTGATTTGAGACAGCAAGGGCGCTTGGCACTGTTGACAGAACGCTCAACAGTGCCAAGCGCCCTTGCTGAGCTCAACCTGCCCTGAAGCCCACGAAATTGTGGACACAGGACTCGCGAGTCTGCGTCAATCGTCGGCATTATCTCACGACAATCTGTGAGCCTGTCGTTCCCTCATTTGTTCGGGAGCATTGTTGAGTTGCGTGCAGGAATTTTGCAAGAACGCTGAGCTTAGTCTGTCGAGGTTGCACTGATCACGATAGGTCAAAACGCCAGTTGAGTTGGGCACCGAACAGATCTCAGGCCCATCGTGCCCATAGACGGTTGTGTGTTGTTTGATGACCATCTGAGGAGCCGAAGACCGTATTGTCTGTATATCATGCTTCATAGTCTCAATTCAGCAATAATTTGCAGTGGATACTGCATGCACGGGCCACAAGTCACAAGCAACTGCATACATACCAAGTGGCGTGTATGCTTACGTACCAGCAATCGACTCACTCGTCATCACAGCGTCTATAGAGGACACAAGTGCAGCAGTAGCCCTGTAGGCAGGGCATTGTCTGTATGTTCAGCAAAAAGTGATGCTAAGCGGGTACACCAGAAGGAGCAGACTGAACAGAGCAAGATGGCTGAATCAGAATTGATTTACTTCATGTTCCAGCTTGTAAGTGCTTGTTTGGCTTGCTGGCCAAATTGACAGGATAGTAACATTCAGCATGACATGCTGCAGCAGAGCCTGCTAGCAGTTATGCAGCTAACAGGTGGCCTGCAAAGTTAAGTACTGACTGCACATTTCTTGGTTTACAGAACCTCGATACACAACTGCAGCGCATGCTGAACATGGATGACTTTGACACAGCTCAAGAAATACGCAAGAGGCGAAAGCAAATTGATGAGATTGTAGCAGAACAGCTGGTGAGCAGCACATTGCACTCATGGTTTTCTGGCATCTGTCTGTCATTCCAGCCCAATGAAACAGGATGGTTTGTCTGTCCTACATGTAGATGCACAACCGTGGTGGAAGTCACATCCCCACCATGTTTTGTTGCATGCAGCTATGCTGATCAAATCTGTTGCCCATCTTGTTTTGCCTTTGTCACAGGAGGCAAAAGGCCCCGGTTGCGGCACACGCAGTGCCAATCAGACAGCTGTAGCAGATGTTGCTTCAGAAGGCTTGCGGCTGCGGTCTGAGCTACAGAGGGCTATTGATGAGGAGCGATATGCTGATGCAGCAGAAGTCCGTGATCGTTTGAAGGTGGTTCAAGGCCAGAGTGAAGAGGCTCAGAGTGAAGCTGAAAATGCCACAAGCTCAGCGCGCAAGTACGAGCTGGGGCAGCGAGTGAAGCATGCCAAGCTTGGTTACGATGGGGTTGTCTGTGGGTAAGCGGCATCAGCAACGTGCTTGCCCAAAATAACAACAGAAGAGTGTTCTTTTGATTGTGGTGCAATCACATTCATGTAGAAGCAGTTTTGATGGCATGTGCTGGACTTGCGCAACCTCATGCACTGCGGTGTAAATTCATCCCTCCAGTTGTGCACCAAGATGCACACCCGGTCTAGCACGTGTCATAGTCAGATTGTAAGATGTCTCTGTTCATGTGTGACATTGAAACAGGCGGCGCAACATATCATGGTCCTGTGTTCTTTTCATCATGTTTTGCTGAACAGCGCATGTACAGCGCATGTATCAACATACCTACAGCTTAGGCATGTTGTGTTACAGATGGGACAATGCCTGCTGTGAGGGAGAGGATTGGCAGAAGGCAGCTGGAGTAGCAGATCTACAGAAGGGCTGTGAACAAACCTTCTATCACTTGCTAGTAGATGCAAAGGACTGGGAAGCATCATGGCAGAGGCCTCCTGTTGCATACGTAGCTGAAGAGCTGCTTGATGCTCCTCAGGTGAGCTGATGGCTTTATGCTTCTCAGGTTGATTGACAGCCTGGCTTGATGACGCAGCAGAGTGGACCTGCTGCTTCCCTGAGCCACAACTCAGCAACTTGAGAATATGTGCAATTGCCTTCCTGAGCTCTGCCACATGGCCTCAAGTCTGAAGCTTGTTGTATGGCTGTGACATCTTACGTGGTTGCTGTTTCTCAGTCATGTACCCACACTGTTATCTGCATCTGTCAATAGTTTGTTGACACTGACACGCTGCTGTGTGGTTCATGCGCTGTCCTGTGCTGTACTGCAGGATCCAGAGACATGGCCTGAAGTGTATGGGTATGACTCGTTTGACCACGTATACCTGTATTCGCTGTTCCTAGGTCAGGATGCTCGTGGAAATATGCTTCCTGTGCGCCAGTTGAGAGACAGATATAGCCAACAGCGACAGGATGTATATCCAAAAGAGGATGACTCCAATGATGATGATGATGATGCTGACAAGTCCTCCCCAGATTGAAGCATGTTGCAAGCACAGCTGTCTGGTTCTGGGTGTCTGCAACCAGGGGATTGCAGAAATTGCAGGGACCTTGTACATGTGTAGTATGTACCATAACATTACCTGCCTGCACACACACCTGCGACATCTTGTGTATAGTTCACCCAAATACAGCAAGCCCTTTTATCAACCGCTGTGGCTATGTACTGGTACACCAATTTGCCATGGACCATAGCACGTGCCAAATGCCCACACGGGTTATGCATCTGGCAGATACTGTTATGTGATGGGTACTACCAAACAGCCCGCAATCACTTGCGGCCCCCAGCAGTTTGGCAAGTCAATTACAGATCAGCATGACCTCTCAGAGTCTTTCACTTGCATGAAAACGTCCACAGCAATGCACGCATCATAGCATATGCAATAAAGATAGCACATCATGACCTTTGCTGACTAAGACGCAGCACCACCATGTGTTGTTGAAAAATTGCTGTATCGCTGCAGTTGGGACCAGTGCTGATCATGATTGTTTGCTATATGTGCCACACTCCACTGGACTCAGATCTGAAAGTAACACCTAGGCTGAGCCCAACAGATTATGCTGTGTACATACAACTTTTGTCCTGTTTTGATCATTGGACGTCTGCACTGCACAAACGCAAAACTTCAGCCATGTTTGGCTAGCAGATACTGCATAAACAACTTAACAAGGTACCCCAAGTGCCTAGCGACCGCGCTTCAAAGCTCTGTCAGCATCTGTGATCTCCTGCAGCATACAGTACATACTGAACCATACTTCTTTATGAATGGCTTGCTCGGTACGTGACCTCGATGATCTCACATGACAAGTACTCAAGATACACTGCCCACATGTTACCTTTTGGATGCGGTCCAGCCTTTTCTTAGGTACAGGGGCTGTCAGACCAAAACTGTTGAAGTGACCAGCAAGAGCATTCACAGCTGAGTAGGTTGTGCTGCACAGCAAACACAAAAAACATCAGTCTACTGCTGCCTCATGATATGCATATTAAGACAGCATAACATGTAAAATCATCAGCACCATGTAAGAAAACACACTCACACAGGCAATTCAGTCACAGCTAATGACTTTGTCTTTTGCAGCGGATTTCAAGCTTCCTTGACTTTTATGCCCTTGAAATAAACAGCTATGAAATGTGTGTTTAATGGGAACAATGTATTACTTGTATGATGGGCGTCCTTGAAAGGCAGCTCCTCTGCGGTATTTGGCAACCCACGCAGTAGTCTTTTCCTTGATCTCTTGGAAAACTTCTTCCCGGTTGCTGGCATCTTTGGGTAGGTCAAGACCAGACTTAACCTTTTCCAACAGCAAGCTCTGAAACAAAGGGGATGTTAATGAGTGTGGTTTTCGGTCTATAATGCTGTACAGGCACCCTGCATGAAGAGAAAAATGCTGCAAGGAATACTTACAGTGTCAGCTGTGTAGACCTCATTCTTGTCAGGTCCACCTAGAAGCCCTGCTTGGGCAGATCCCACAGGCAACAGAAGAAGAGCACCCAGTCCTGCCAGGGCAGCCTCACGTCTGCTAACTGAAACAACCTGCAAGTTTACGCACATGTCAGCGGAAGAAAGGTATGTGGTCCAGTGCAGATTGCAATCACTTTGTGCAGCGGGTTTACCTGGTCATTGGAGAAAGCACCCGCACGGCAGGCTTGTTTATGCTGAGTTCGATAACAACCTGGTCGTCGGTCGCATCTGCAAATCGAGATTAGGTGCATTTCGAGAAAACAAAGGTACCATGCTTTGGTCCATACAGGCACAAGGACCTTCGACGACGTACCTAACGCTGAAAGCCGGGCGGGCATGCAGGTGAGCGGCACATGATGAGCTTGAGATAGTGGCGTTCATGTTTACAGACAAGGGCAGATCGACGCGCCTTGCAAGGTCAAGGAATGCAGTCAACATATCCTTTTCGGGATCCAGTATCGCAGGCTGAAGAAGAGGCAAGCAGAGGCAATGGATTAGTCACAGGATTATGGATCATCTGCACTTGCTTTCAATTTCGAAACCCTTTGACTGTGAGCATCTGCAGCAAAAGCGTCACTTCGGATAGTCACGACAAAGCATCTGCTATCACATTGGATGTGCTGTGCTGTCTGATCCAAATGCTCCGGGTGCGCGGAAGGGCAGAGCGTGTGTTCGGCAGTTATCCACGCTGACGAGTCTGCCTGCAAAATGTTCCAGAAGTTAAACGCTGATAAATAGCACAGGCTGCAGAACAGCTTGCTCCTTTCTGCTGAAATTAACTGGCTGCCGCTCGCAATGAAGAAGTAAAGCCAATCCAGTCCGTACCTCAGCGTCAAGTCTGCACAGCATGGTGAAAGGTTGGGGAGAGCTGAGGTCTTTGGCTCCTTTCTCGTGGGACACACGAGTTGATGACCACCCGCCAGGGCAAGCAGCCATGCGAGACTTCAGCGACGCATATGCCTACGCTAGGTCAACAGAGAGGCCAAGACGTAGTACTGGCCAATATGCCCAGACACCCACTCCTCTAACAAGCACCAAGCGGCGCTTAACATCATCTGGCAAGGTCATTTACATTCCCAGAAGACGTCCTTACTTATGTTGCTGTTGCTTATAGAGTTTTGCCTCAGGTCAGTTGTTGTATTTGCAGGAAAGTGGCAGCACATCTCACAAAAGGCTGGCAAGAGCTGGACAGGTATCAGCAATGCTGCCCACTGCTTCTGAAGGGGACTGTTGATTGTCCATCATCATGTCAATTATGTGTTAGTGTTCATGATGTAGTGTGTGTACAAAAGGCCACTGGTCAACACATGGTGCGAACTACCCCAGAACCCAGAAAAGTGGATGCAAATGCCCGTTCGCAAATTTGTGCTGATCACAAAGAATCTGCTACCTTGCAGGACAAGGAGAATGAGCACACGCCAAGCACAGCTTATGCCAGCTCCAGACTTGCCCTGGCCAGTCCAGCCTTCCTGACCCCAGCACGCTCAGACCACCCCACCCACCCCTCTCATGAGGTGGCTGCTGCTCGGTCTGTGCCAGCCTGCCCAGATGCTGTTGCCCACAGCACTCCTTCTGTAGGCACAGCATTGACTCATGTCACGCCCTCTGTAGCCGATGCTGCACACAGCACACCAACTTCTGAAGCAGGCTCTGGGGAAGCTGTCTTGGCTCTGAGGGCCTTGGTTGGGGCAAGCGGCCGTGCCCATCTGAGGGACCCTGCTCAAAGTGACTCAAGTGCCAGACACACTCCTGAGCAGTCTGATGCGCTGGCTCGACACCGTCACCATCAACCTTCTGCCGAGGTCAGCAATGTTTGTCCATTGGCAATGCTGTCAGCTGCATGGTGAGCCTGAGCCTGAGCAAGACTGATTGACTGTGTCACTTCACCCCGTGTGTGTTGTGTCTTGCTCTTCAAGGCAGCAGGGTGGGTGTTTCTGGCCATGTGTCTAATAGCTGTAAGTCATGCATTGTGCCAAATCCAATTTGACGTTGCTGCAGGCGCCCATGCACTTGATTGCTACCAGCAGGCTGCAGACTTCAGGTGCCCAGCAAGCGTCCAGCTCAGGAGGCTCTCTGGCCAAGCAACATTTGTCAGGTGACTCACAGTAGCCTGATTCCACTGCTTTGTGACCAAAGCCTGCATGCATACATGTGTTCCAATGCACAGGTGATCATGCAGCTTGACGTGTTTGTCTGCAGCCAAAGATGCTGTCAGAGCAAGTCTGTCTGCACTCAAATTCTATGCATGACGCTGGACATGTATGCATGTGTGCATCTGCCTACACAATAGTCAGCCACTTGATCCTCACATGAGCCAAGTGATACAGTATATGTGTCAGATCCAGACTCTATTAGTGTCCTCTGCTGATTTTGAGCAACACCTCAATCACATATTCAAGCTGCAAGGTGCAATTCCCACTGACCAGACATGCTGCAGGCAGCCTTGCATAATATTGGAGTTGTGTAGACATTTGGCTTGTTCATGTTGCAGGCCCTGATGGATTGGAGGGAGTCAGCACTCATACAGGTGGCGGCCAGGGCGAAGTTGATGATGCAGAGCAGACAAGGTATGACGAGGGGCAGCCAATGGCTGAGAGCCCTGCTGGGCTGAGGCAGCTTGCTCCAGCTGGCCCTGCCCTGGGCTCCCCTGCTCCCCTGTCAGCATCAGCAACAGCAGACAGACCCAAAGAAACTGCTGTACATATTCCAGATGCTGCCGTTGCAAAATGGTCAGATGCTGCCACAAAGCAAGTCATGGCACTAAATTCAGATGCTGCAGAGATGCCAGTCAAGGCACTAAATTCAGACTCAGCCCAGCTCAAGCATCATGCCGAGTCATCAGCAGTTGTCAAAGCTGCTTATGCAGTGCAGTCACAGGACCAGAACGCTGGTGCAATCACAGACTTCCCTGTGCCCACCACCCAGCTGCAGCCTGAAAGGGCTGACGCCACAGTGCAACAGCTCAACAGTGCTGCAATGCCCACCGCTGCGCCACTGCTGTTGCGGTCAAAGCCAGCAGTGAAGATCGTGGCATCACCGGGTGAGCCAGCACTGCCGCAGCAGACTGCAGAGACCACGTCTGCGCAGTCCAACCATGACATGACAGCGGTAACTGAGTCGCCAGTCACAACACCTGCTATGGATGCTGAGCACCAAGCAGCAGTCCCAGTTGCTGCTTCACACAGAAGATCTGGGCAGCAGGTTGGTGGCAAGAACAGCAGGAGGAGGGCAGATGACAGGCAGGCTGGTCGCACCAGGATGTCCCTGCGCTCTCAGACACAGGTGCCCAGTCAGAAGAGGAGGAAGGTGGGTGGCGGCAGGTCAGACAGGAGCAGGGCTGCGCGATCATCAGGACCAGCCAATGGATATGCCACCAGGCAAGCATTCACTGAGATCAAAGCAACAGTGCATAGCATACACCATGGCTTTTGCCTGTGACACAGTATAGACCATGGGCATCTACAGCGGTGCAGTGTGCGGTTGTATGATTTGGTGCATGTTAAAGGAACTGAGTTGTCACTGTGGTTTGCTTTGGATCTTGTGAAGCATGCCATGACACAGCACAGCATGACATAGCACAGCATGACACAGCACAGCATGACACAGCACAGCATGACACAGCACAGCAGCGCTGCACTTGACAATCAATGTATATGTATTGCTATTCCAAGCTGACTGATCATGTATGCTGGCTGTTCTTCAGGTCTCAGGATGTCAGCTTTTCACACATGAGTCATGGAGGGGAGGATGCAGAGGGCAGCACCAGGCACAGCAGCCGCATCAGAAGCCAGCAGGCTCACACAATTCGCACTCAGCCTCAGCTAGGTGCCCGAGCCAACAGCTCAGACTTGGCCGCTGCTGAGGCACTGGCTGAGCTGAGGCATGAGAACGAGGGTGAATCAGATGAGCAGAGTGACATGGAGTGTGAGGTGGGTGCGGAAGGGGGCCCCAGGAAGGGTGCTTCAGGGTACAATGGCATCTTCAGGGTGACTCAGCCCCCTCTGCCTCTATGGGTTGCAGGTGAGGCCTGTTTGTGAATAAGCATGGGACTCTGACTGGTGCATGGTGCAAACCTTGCAATATATTGCATTTCTCTGTCATGGTATTGCAAGCCTGCAAGATCTGACCGGCATGCCCTGTGCATGCCGGTCAGCAGCAGTTGAACATGTTGCATCAGGCCTGTTGTCTTGCTTTGAACCCATCATCGTCGTGCAACTCTGGGCTGCCGCCTTAGGAGGGTCCCGTTATGATCGCTGAAAAGCATAAACATTCTTTTCTATTTTTTCCATCATCGTTGTGCAGCAAAAACACACTGATGTGCGTTGGGAGTGCTCTCGCCAGATGTCCCATGCATGGCAACAACAAAACACCTGAGAAGGGTAGCTTGTGACAGCTGTTCATTGCTGCAATGCAGGCATGCAGCTGGACAAGCAAGGAACGAGCAGCGCGCCCTTATTGTCTAACTCCAAGCAGAGCTGCCCACCACTGTTCAGGTCTCCAGCTGCATCAGGTGACTGGTCGATAGGGGCCGCCACGCCAGTCCTGCAAGTGTTGCCACGCCACAGGCGGTCAGCAGCTGCTGCAGCAGAAGCCATGCTTAGTACTGGCTCCCCCCTGAGCGGCCTGCACAAGCTGGCACTCAGCATCTGTGCCCGCAAGAAGGGCACTGTGGCTGCTGTTGAGCCCTCTGCCCTGCCTGCAAAGACTCTGGGAGGGACCAATGACAAGGAGAATTCACCAGTACTTCAAATGCAGAGCAGAAAGCCTTTGGGTAAGCAGATCATGTACTCCCGCAACACCCAGAGTGTCACCCAGGTGTTGCTTGATAGGCTTGTGCGTGAGTAGGATGCACTGCATGGTGATGTGCACTCAGGGATTGCAGTAATCATGCTGTATATAAGCAGACTTGTGATCAGAAGGATGATCCATTGGCCCAGCTTGGCATTATCAAGCATATGACTGCGCTGCGCCCAAGCACAGCAGCACTGTGCATACTGAATGCAATGCAGCAGGCAGGAGCCACATCAGTACGGCTTGCAGTGCCACAGCATACATGCAACCTGCACGCAGTTTTGAATGTTTCCACTCACTCCACAGACTGAGTCATGCATCTGTGTGACTCAATGCAGGAGCAGCTTCTGTGTTAGTGACACCTGCATTGGAAAGGGACAGGCCGGCCTGTGTAGGAGCCCCAGAGGCAGCCCACATGGAGGCTGCCCAGCTGAAAACACAGCAGAGCTGGGATAAGTATGTGGCAAACAAACTGTCTGGTGGCAAGGATGGTGCCAGTCAAGCAGAGCTGATATCTACCCTGCAGCGAGAGCTTACTCAGCCAGGTACGGATGACTGAGAGTGTATCACAAGGACAGTGTGCATTTTTGCAACAGGCACTGCCATGTGATAGTGAATGGCATGTTTTGCGCACCATCATGTCTTCCTTGCATATGTTGTGATCATGAAACGCTGTGTAGAGGGTCCTCTTGCCATTGAACTGGCATTTCTAATGTTTTTGGGTACACCATCATAGCATGACACGCTGCTGTAGAGAGTCCTCTCATTGTTAAGTTGGCACAGCCAGCGCTCTTGAGCAGAGACAGCGTTGGTCACACTGAGCTTTGAGGACAATGTGCACAAGTCTGAACCACAGCTCCTCATATTGTTGTAACACCTGTATTGAAGTGCAGCAGAAGAGTTGCGGCCTTTCCCGTTGAACTATGCTGCAGTATGTGTTGTGGTGCATGTGTGTCTGTGACCCACACAATTTGTACAATCACGCATGAAATGACGTTGTCTCAGAGCAGCATGATTGCAGCTTTTCGACCGTTTTAGCAGCGAAGTTGCTTGAACACTGTGTCCATCCAGCCACACAGTGTTCATTCATTGTATGTTTCTGTGCTAAATATTGTTGTGTTGATGTGATCACAGGTTTGGGTTTGCTGGCAAGAGCATGCTTGCTACTGAGACTGGAGGATGCCCGCGCTGGGCTGCTCTACTCGCAATATCATGGCATCTTGGCAGCATGCACAGCTGGACGTGAGACGTGACGGACGCAATGAGCATGCAGTCAGGCCTCAGGCCTGTGTACAATAGACAAGAAGCTTACATACTTTGGACACTACCACAGCCTGCCTAAAAGTACCACAACCAAAGCACCAGTACATTGGAATGGCCTCCAGGCCACATGTTATGTCAGTTGACACCAACTGTGTCATTGTTGTCTTGACTGTAGCTTGCCGTTTGACATTTGCTTGCAGTACTGTAACAACCGGAAAGAACTGCACACATGAGGTCAACCTGAGTCCCAAGGTAAATGCTCATGATAAGTTGCGCTACTGTGTATGGTGCTTTGGCAGTGATTCAACAAAGGCTCCATGTCAGGGCATCTGTTCCCCAAATATGGACCAACTGCAAAAGGGTCTCTATCCTCTTTCTTGCTCATCAGAGAGCCTTCGCAGCCAAACGCATCCTTTTTGAAGGCCTCAAGAACTTTGTGCTCAGCCTGGCAAACACACACAGTGCTTCTGTACTAAGAGCTGTGCCTGAACAGCACCAAGTGTTTGCACCAGGTCATGGATATGTAATGTGACAGCAGGGGTCGCAAATTCACTGCAGATGTAAAAGCCTGGGAACTCAAAGCAGGCAGTTTTAAACAGGCAGTGCGTTTGACCACAACATCTACAAGTGTTCACAAGCATGCACGATAGCAGTAGTTTGGTGTGCGCTTTCCATTCTGAGGTGCTAAATGGCATGCAGAGAGACAAGTATGGTTGACCTCTTGAGCTCCAGCTGTAAGGGCTGGTGTGCCAACAAACTTGAAGTGCTGATCAGGCCATCTCAGGGCGGCTCTGTGCAGATCTGTGAAGCGTTCATGCTTGAAGTCATACCCAATGACTGTCAGCTCCCCTGGATAGTGCCCTGTCAGCTCATAGAAGCGGCACAGGCTGAACAGCAGGTTCTCAAAGCTGTCACGAGCATGCTCCTGCAGAGGAGTGCCTCTGTGAATGCAGCATTGCAATGTGACAAAACAAAGGCAGAATGGCCAAGCATGTCATCGTGTGCGCATTAGCGTCTCAGATGTGCAGCTGTGCGATGGAAATGCACAAATCAGTAGCAAAGGTGTCAATGCACTGATGACTTTTGTGACCAGCATCAAGCAAATGCTTTCTCACAAAGTCACCATTAGTACATTCAACAAAGCTGCAAGTTTGTGCACACTGTGGAGCTGTGACATCTAGTCCTCAGATTCACTTTTTGTGTCAATACTTTCTTGCAATACTGCTGACCACGGTACAGAATGACATGTGGCAGTGACTACTGCAGAAGGAATAGCAAAGGCCCCATAGAGACATACGATCCTGACCTCGTGCTTAAATCGACCATGCATGAAATGCCAGACTGTTGTAGCATAGGGGTGAGGAGCAAACATTCAAGACAAGCTTTTCCAGAGGAGCAAGAGAAGAGAAAAGAAAAGAAAAGACTACGCCTTTCAACTGTCAGTTTAATGAGAAGCCAAGTACTATACCGGGCTGCCCAGGAGAGGAGCAAGACTGGCTCAGCATGTCCTAGCTCACGTTCATTCAGGTCTGAAAAGGGTTTTGCTTATCAGCACGCATGAGTTGTGCAGGAGCAAGGGATGTTCACCTCTGTGAAGGCGCGCTCCCTGACTTGATGGGACCCCCACCAAGCTGCTGCCTCAGCTACCAGCCAGTACCCCTCTGCTTCACTGCGGGGCCCAGCAGCCTTGCGTGTCTGCCCACCAGAGAACAGCAGCAAAGAGGCAGGGTCATGCTCAGCATGGGATATGCCCTCTTGGATATGCTCAATGAAAGAATGTGCCTGGCCTGGTACCTATGAATGAGGCATCTCTGACATGTGTGGGTTGGAACACAGCTTCAGGAAGAGTCTGTCCTGATGATGCTTGCAACAATGCTGAGCTAGCTAGGCCTATAGGTGATGGGTTCAGGATCACAATGGGGTTGCCAGGGCGACATAGTTGAGGAGTGTTTGCACCTTCTGATAGTCCAGCAAAAGCCAGGCATCTTGATCCTCTGCTTTGCTGTAGTCACTGCCAATGAAGACAGCATGGCAAGCAACGAGGACCAGATTTCGTAGCTTCGGCACTGGGTGCTTTACAAGAGGTGTCTGGCTGCTTAGGGAAGCCCTATGTCCCCCGATGTCCAGCCACACCTGCTATGCACACCTGTAGTTGCACCAGCTTTGACGAGACGACCTGGTAATGTAGGCGTCACTGACAGACCTGGATGTTCGTAAACAGGCTCCATAGAAGCAGCAGCGCCAGCACGGCTATTACCGCGGTACCTCCCTTGTGCTTGTCCCGACTGAGGCCTGCGCTGCGTGGTCGACTCCTCTGCGACACATAACTTCTGAGCATCTACGACACGATAGGAGTCATGCAAGCGCAGTTTCGAGCTGGCGTGGGTCAGGTCCGCTTGCAGGTGATCTGGTTTATGGATCGGCCTATGGTTCGCGGCAGACTGTCTCGGGCTAGTTTTGTCCGAGCCAGAACTGCTAGTCTACCTGAGCTCGAACTGAGACATGACATAGCATCGTTCATCGGCTACGCTGACTGCCTCAGCTTGAGCCTCGGCCCAGCGGGTTGCTTTAGTAGTCAAACTTGCAAGTACTGTGCAGCTGTTGCTCGAAAAGGTCAACGTGTTGATTTCGAGGTTGCTGCGTTTGCCCGTTGCGCGAGTGTAGCGCAGCTTCGGCTGTGCGTTAATGCATGGCGCGCTATCGCTCGCGCAGGACAGTGGTTTTTGCCGGCTGCTTGCTCTCCTGTGTTCTTTATTTGCTCACTGCATACCATTACCAGACGCTTAGTCTTTCGGGCAGCTGGAGTGGGAGCGCAGTGAAACGCGTGAGAAGCTGGGAGGGTCACAGACAACTCAGCTTGTTGATCGTTGTCCCCACAGTTTGTGGCGAGAATCTTGCGCCGACGTCGGAGGACCGCTGCTTGCAGCATATCAGCAGGGCCTGCAGAGACTTCTCGTCGCGCGGATGTATTATAAAAAAGGGAGTGGGACAGTCCGACGCGTGCGAGCAAACGCTGTTGCATCAAAAGGGCAGCAGCGACATCAAGCATGCGTAAGTCCGGCGTGCTGCGTGCGCAGAAAACAGTTCTTCAGCAGTCGAGGTCCAACATCCTGCTGTCGCTGCAGGCTATTCACACCGTTTAGACGAGTCTTGCCCCATCTGAAGGAACTAGGCTGGACAAAACAGCAGGTTTTGCAGCAAGACAGCCACAATTTGGGTTCTGCCATCAGGCGTGCAGATATTGTCATATGCAGCGTACAGATATACCAAAAGCACAGAAGCACTTCCCACTTCATCATCATAGATGAGTCCCACACTGGCCAGCTGGATCTTGTTGACTTGAGCCTCCTGCACAACCCCCAAATCTTGGCTGTTCTCAAGCCTCACATTGTCACAACCCCACCACAGAGACACCAAACACACAGACCTCTAGCTGGTCCCCAAAAAAAGGTCCATGCATTGATACCCCTCTTGTGGCTGTGGGCCTTCCCTCTGGATTGTGGCTCAAATCTGGGTTATATGCGGTATACTGGTTTCTTCCAGCCACAGCTAGCAGGGTGGGATAGGTCTAAGCTTTGGCAGAGGCCTGTAGATGTTGTGCTGTTGACAACAAATGCAGCAAAAGGCAGCCCTGGGCATGCACATTACCAGCTGGCTGCATATGAGGTCAGGAAGTTGAAAGATCGGATACCAGGCCTGAATGTCATCACTCAGCTTGCTGACAACTATGATGAGTTCCTAAACAGGAATCTGATGGACGCCAAGGTAAGCTGGATTTGCCGCCACACCTCTCCAGGCTTTTGCACCGGGTCAGCAGTCTAGCCTCCTCTAACT
>JAABUW010006696.1_pt1 | contig 14262 bp, 2 predicted proteins | sample 5560081 | NCBI WGS metagenome assembly JAABUW01 (sample SAMN10711882, study PRJNA513363) | rock metagenome | isolation source: Antarctica rocks | place: Antarctica: Victoria Land, Knobhead sud
CCAACCCTGAACGTTGCATCCTCATCACTGATTCTATTGAGATGGCTGGCATGCCCGACGGCATATACCCTGGGCACGCACAAGTCCCGCATCGGCAAAGGAAAGAAGGGAACAGAGTTACAATTGAGGGAACTGAGACGCTGGTGGGGAGTTGCAGCACTATCGAGGACTGTGTGAAGAACTTGAAGAGATGGAGTGGATGCAGTCTTGCTGAAGCGGTGAGATGCGCAACGGAGAATATCGCTGAGCTAATGGGCGAGAAGAAGAGAGGGGTCGTAGAGCAGGATCGAAGGGCAGATTTCGTGATCCTGGATGATGAAGGAACGGTAAATCAAACTTGGATTGGTGGGTTGAAGATGTTTGATAAGAGCCTTTAACCAGCAGCTGGCGAGCAAAGTCTATCCACGGCTCCACCCTAGAGAATTATAAAGTTGTAACTACTTGTCTGATGTCGAACACTTTGATAATTATTTTATTTTATATGTTAGTAGAATAATACTATCAGGTTTTTCAAGAGTTCTACCCTTTTTTGATCGACAAATATAATAGTAGAAGTAACTCGATACTACACTAGAAAGAGAGATCTACACTAAAATAGAAACCAAAGATTTATAGCTATTATATTTCTCTTTCTATAGAGAAATCAATATTAAAATTGCTTTTTTCTTAACTCTATATATTGTAGCATTGCTAGAAATTAGACTGATCGCGTCGGGTCGATCAATCGAACCGAACTCGATTAATCGAACTGAATCGGATCGGGTTGATTCCAAAAGTTGGAATCGAAAAGTCGGTTCGATAATTCGATTTCTAATGTTGGAACCGAAACCCGATTACCCGAAGTCGATTCGGATCGATTCTTATAGTTAGAATCGAAACCCAACTCGATAAATCGATTCAAATTGTTATTTTTAGTAAAGTCTATTATTTTTTAGTAATAATATAATAGAAATATTTAATTTATTAAAATTAATTAATAAATATATTAGAAATAAATTAATAAATATATTAGAAATATCTATTAATAATTGCATTACTATATTGTATTATCTAGAGAAGAAGAAAAATTCTATATTTAAACTTATTTTATACTATTTTTTGTATATCTTGATATAATAATATTATTTTCGATTTCTTAACAATTTGATTCGATTCCTAATATTAAAATCAAATATTGACTCGAATCGATTTAAATTAATTCCAAAAAAATAGAAATCAACTTAGATTTCGAGTCGATTTCTAATATTAAAACTGTTAAGTTAAATTAATTCCAATAGTTGAAATCGAAACTTAACTCGACAATTAGTCTACTAGAAATCTAGATTTTAAAACTATTTATAATAAACTTAGTTTAATAATTGCAATACTTATATTAATTATATTTGGTATAAATTTAATCAAACTAATTATTAAATTAAATTTCGACTTTAACTTTAGAAATTAACTTAATTTGTTAATTTCAATATTAGAAATTAACTCGAAATTCGATTTAATTTCTATTGCTTTAAAATTGAATTAACTTAATTTAACTCGATTTTTGATTTTAATATTAAAAATCGAATCAAATTGTTAAGAAATCGAATATAATATTACTATATTAAGACTTTCTATTTTTAAATATATGTTATTATAATTTTAAATTTTTTGCTACAATTTTAAGTAGTATACTTCGATTTAAAAGCTATATTTGCTTTTATAATCTTAAGATAGCTTGCTTATATTAGTTGTTACTTGTATTACTCTTTTATATACGTAATTTTCTTATTCTTAAGTTTTTTTTTAAACTATTAAATTCTTTAAAAGCTTTAAGTTAATTGTTGTTTTTAAACAAAAAAAATTCTAGTAATACTATTTTTTGCAATCTATTATTTAGTAGTTTATATTTAGATTAATTTGCAAATTAATTTAATTAAGATTTTCTTACTTTTGCTATTAATATTAGAAAAAGAAATCTTCGCAAAAAATTTAACAAAAAATTTATTAATTATTTATTGCTTATCTTAAAAGAAAGAAACAAATATATTGAATAAATTTTGTTTATATATATATATATAAATAATTTTTTTATAGTTTTTACTTAATTTAATACTTGTTATAAGTTTATACAAGACTTTATATCTTGTTGCAAATATTGCGTTAACACAATATTTTTTTCTATATCTTATACTATAAGTATTCTTAATACAAAAACTTGATAAGCTTATTTCTCTTTTTCTCTTTTTCTCTTTTTCTAGATTTACAACTTAAAATTGACACAATATATTAATCGAAAGTATTATATATATAATTGTTGTTATTATATTAATAATATCTAGAAGTTTATTTAAATTTGTAGTTTTTTTTTTGTTATATTACTCTTTTTTATTTTTTTATTTAAAATATATTAGCAATATATATTTTATTAATATTTGATTTGGATTATATATATATTATCGACGTTTTATTTTGTTGCTCGATTTAATAACAGTTTTTCTAAGCTTCCTGAGCTCTCCGAGAAAGTCTAGGGTTAGGGTTAGGTCACGTGGTATTTAAAAAAATCTATCTAAATAAGCTAATTTTGTACTTTTAGAAATTAAATTTTTTTCAAAATTCGACAATTCAAAAATAATCTTAATCGGGCTTAGCTTCGAAAAGTTTTAATATTTAAAATTTATTATTGCGTTCGATAGTTGCATAGTTGCGTTAACATTAATGTTAAAATTTTATAAATCGCAAATTTAATCGATTTGAACAAAATTTACTTGAAGAACAAATCTTGATAATTCGAATATTCTGCGCGTATATCGATAACAACATTAAAAACAACAATAGTATCTTCAAAAAGTAAAACTTAATTATGTTAGACAAGACAAAAGAAATTCTAATTATTTTTCGAAAATTTAATATTTTGTCAAAAGAAAATTATTTAGTCTCTTGTTATTAGTATTGCTCAATTAATAATTGTAATTCTTAACTATACTTAGAGCTTTATAAGTTGTATTTGCGCTCGATTTAAGATACAGTAACTCTTAACTGCTCAATTTTGCTTAGTCTTGCTAGCTTGCTCAGAGCAGCTTAGAGCTTAAAAAAAAACGTCGATAATATATTATTGTAGCTAGACTAATTGTTAGATCGAATTTCTGTTTCAACTTTAGAAATTAATCTAATTTGTTAATTCTAATATTAGAAATCGATTTAATATCTAAATTAATTTCTATTATTTTAAAATCGAATTAGTTTAACTTAACTTAATTTTTAATTATAATATTAGAAATCGAATCAAATTGTTAAGAAATTGTTAAGAATATTAATATAATATTATAGCATTAGCAACGCGCTAGAGTCTTAGAATATAACAAGATATATAATTCTAGATATCTATAAAAGTCTTAAATAGCACAATATCTCTTTCTAGTTAAATAGCAAGAAACAAGCTCGTATATTATAACAAGTATTAGATAGAAAGTGTAAGAATTAGAGCTTTAATAGCTAGTATATAGTTAATTAACAAGGATACTAGCTATGCAGAACTAACTATATACAGAAAATAAATAGAAGTACTATAGATATTAAGATACTAGACGTTATCTATAGTATATTCGAGACTAAAAAACAAAAATCTAAAAAATAATCGAAAAACAAAATCTGTCTAGTCTAAAATTGTAATACTATTTTTTTTTTCTATTTGCAAGTTTCGACAAAATAATGTCGAATTTTTCAATTAGTATTTTTAGTTAATTTCGAATATTTGTCGAATACAAGTTTTAATTAATATCGAATATATATCGAATATTGTTTAATAATTAGAATTAAAGTTTTCGATATGTATCGAGTAAGAGAATAAATTTGTTAAATAAAAAAAAGTAATCGAAAATTTTAAAACAAAATATACAAAAAACAGTAATATATTAAACAAAAAATATATATATTGCAAATAATATTCTAATTAATTTTTAATTATTTTCGATTAGTATTAAATATATTTGTCAAATATAATCTAATACTCGAAATTAAATATCAAACAATTGTCGAATAACAAAAATCGAGTTTTAAACAATTTGTTAAACAACAACAAGATTAAGAAGAGAAAAAAAGATAAATAAATTTTAAAAAAATATCAAATATAAAAAAATTGAAAAGAATACAAAAAATTATTAATTTTAATTCTAAAAAAAAGATCTAAATTATATAATACAAAAATTAGAAAATTAACAACAAAATAGAAATCGATTGCGTTTAAGAGAATTCGAAAAATTAATTATATTTGAAAAAATCTAGAGAATCGATTAGTTACGTAATCTAAGAGAAATCGACAACAACAAAAGTAGATTGGCTGTCGGGTCGAGTTTCGATTCCAACTTTAGGAATCGACTCGACTCGACAATTTTAACTCTAGAAATCGACTCAAAACTCGAGTCGATTTCTATTATTTTAGAATCGACTCGACTCGATTCGAGTCGATATTTAATTTTAACATTAGAAATCGAATCGAATTGTCAAAAAATCGAAAATAACGTTATTATGTCAAGATATACTAAAAATAGTATAAAATAAGTTTAAATTTAGATTTTTCAATTGAATTCTATAAATAGATTTTAATTATTAATTTATTATAAACAATAATGCATTACTATAATACATTATCTATATCTATAAGCGTGCTAAATACTATTAAAAATATTAGATAATTAATATTAAGATAAAATTTGCATCTATAAGCGTGCTAGATGCTATTAAAAATATTAAATAATTAATATTAAGATATAATTTGCATCTGTAAGCGTGCTAGATGCTATTAAAAATATTAAATAATTAATATTAAGATATAATTTGTATCTGTAAGCGTGCTAGATGCTATTAAAAACATTAAAAAATTAATATTAAAATATAATTTGCATCTACAAGCGTACTAGATACTATTAAAAACATTAAATAATTAATATTAAGATATAATTTGCATCTATAAGATCTATAGGATCTATAGATGCAATTTATTAATAAAATACATTATTTGCATCTATAGACTCTATAGAATCTATAGATGCGATTTAATTATTTTCTTCGTAAAAAGTAGTAATGCATTACTATAATGCATTATCTTATTATAATTAAATAATTAAATATTATTAAATATATATTAACTGTCAAAATAATAGGTGGTAGAACGCTTAGTTACTATGTAGAAGCTAGGGCTTTGACAATCTATATATATTGGTCGGAGCTATCCGGATCGATTACATAATATCGGATCGAATAGTGTCGAACCAAATAGTGTCGACACTAGATCAAATTGATTACAATATTTCGATACTTTTATCTAGTCTAAATTTAGAAATTAGCTCTTATATAAACTATATTTTATATTTTATTAAGTTCGAAATTTATTTTAAAACTATTAAGTCTCGAGCATCTTTCTAGCAAAAGTAAAAAAAGTGTATAAAAGTTCTTTGTCAACAATTTATATACAAATATACGTATGTTTACGTGTTCGAGATATTCTAAAATTTGGAAAATATATAAAAAACAAAATTTTGACAAAAGACTATATAGACGTCGCCAATAATGTTCGATAGTTTTATTAATAAAACAAAGAGAACAATAGATACAGATTTGAATAGATAATACAAAAATCGACAACAATAAATGTAGCAACTATCTAGTCGCGAGTTGTTTAAATAACTAAATCTAGCATCTATGTTCGAGATTATAGATAATTTAGTTATCAAGTTAGTTCAAGAGCTTGTCGAAATGCTTCAAATATATTATAGAAAAGAGCTTTAATTAGTTTGTCAACTATTTGTTTTTTAATAGAGATATATTTTAGCTTAATTTAACTATTTGCGATCTTTTTGCAAACAAATTGAATTTAAATATCTATATATTTTGTTCAAATATGTTGCGCAAAATTCTTAGCAAGCACTATAATTTTTTGATTGTTGCAATAGATAACAATAGCAACTAGATATAGCGTCGAGAGCATTAAAAAAAAAATTTGACAACAACAAGAATTCTTGATATAAATAATAGCAATAGAAATAAATAGAATAATTGCAACTGCTTTAACAATATTTGAAGTCAAATAGTCTTTTTGATAGTTTGCGTTTGTTTAATATACTCGATTTCGCAAATAGAAAAAGCAACAATTAATTAATATTTAGATAATTAATTAATAGCAACATTTTCTAGATTAAAGATATATTTAAAGATAAAACAATAGATATTTTAATTTTTGTTTTAGTTGATATCGATATAGTCTAATAGAAAACAAATACTTCTACAAAAAATAAAACAAAAATTAAAAGTATCTCGAAAATAACAAAATATTTGTTTAATAATCTGTTAGTAAATATCGATAAAATTGAAAATATATTTGTTTATTATTGAGACAACAAAAGTAATGTCTAATCGAATATCTAGTATTGTATATATAAGAGAATTAATTGTTAATTAATAGATATAACAATAATCTAAATCGACAATATAGTTCGAATTAACAATATATATTTTGAATATATCTATAGAAATAACAACTAATTTACACTCTTATATTTTGTAATTTTTTAGTATTCTTTCTAGATATACTTTTTGACTTAAATAGAGAATTCGAATTGCAAAATTGTGCTCAATTTCGATTTCTAAGTACTATTGAACAAAATCTAAATCAATTATTTTAAATTAATTGACAAAAGTTTTTTTAACAATATTGATAAACTTTTTGTTAATATCGACAATTAAAAGATTGTTTATATAGATAGCAATAATAGTAAAGTTATTAGTAAAAATACTTAAATCGAAGTTCAATAGACAAAAGTAATATTTTTTAAAAAATACTACAAAAATATTATATTATATTCGAAATAATTGCTTGAGTCTATAGAGAATTTTTCTAAATTAGTAAATTTTTTTGTTTTGTTTAAAACTATAAAACAATTTTATATAAATCTCTTTGTCAATATTTTTGTAGAGAAAAACAATAACAATATTTATTTGCTTTAGATTTTAGTTGTTGACAACAACAAAAATAAATATAATTTTATAACTTATAAATTTAATTACGATCGCAAAAATCTTAATATAATTTAGATTTTTGTGTTGTTTAAAGTTTCTAACAATTTAACAAACTTTATAGCAAAGAATTTTGTTATTAATTTTTGATTTGATTTTGTAGATTTATCTTTTACAAAATACGTAATATCTATTAGATACTAAACAAACAATATAAATATTGTTTTTTTTTTAAAAATTTAATTTTGTTTTGTTTAGCTAGTTGTTAGTCTATTTTGTAATAGATATTTGTTATAGTTTTAGTATAAATTTTAGATTTATATAATTTTAATAATATAGTTTTGAATAGCAGAACAAAAGAGTCTACAAATTTATTTTGATACAATCGAAATTTCGAATATTTTTGCAATGTGAAATCGAGATTTGGAAACAATAGATTTTAAAATATATTTAATAATTTAGTAATTTTAGAAAACTTATTGAAATTAGTAGAGTCGAAAAAAATACTATTTTTGAAGTCGAAAAATAACTTGAAGAAAACAATATTTTTAGAATCTAAAAAAAATAGTGTTTTAAATAAAATAGATAAATCTAGTTTATTAAAGTTCTTAATATAATTCGAGAGCAAAATAACTTTTTGCTATTATTGTAGTATTGTTACGAAGAGCTTGTTCAATTTAGTTTCTACAAAATTTAGAAATTTATCAATAGTATTTGTAATGTTAGATTGCGTAAATAGAATTGTAGACAAGTATATATTGTTGTTTCGATAGCTAATCTTGCTATAATTAATATTAAAATTAAGTAATATTTGTTTATTGTCTAGTTAATAAACTTTTGATATTTGTTAAATCTTATCTTTGTTATTTATTATATAATAGATATACTTTTTCTTGTATTCTACTAGAATTAAGAATCGAATACAATTTTAAAATTTTTGTTAATCAATATTTAATTGAATTTTTAACGTTTTTCTCTATTAATTAATGCGTCGAATATATTTGTAGTTATAGAGATACTCGATACTTGTTTCGAAAAAAATAACAAAACGTTCGACAATAGAAAAAATATTGTAGTATAAATTGATTGTTTGAATAATTTTTGATCAAAGATTTACAATTAAATTAGTATCTTTAATTATAATACTAATCTTTTGTATTAAAATTTAATTAAAATGTTCGATATATTTGTTTATCTTAGAGAAGACAACAATTATTAATTTGATATATATTTTGCGTTTTTTGTGTTAGATTCGAAAGATTTTATCTATATATTTATTACTATTGTTAACGCAAATGCAAATATATTTGTTGTCTCTATACTTAAATTTGTCGATATAATACTTAAAGAAAGTTAGCAAACTAATTTTATTCTTGTTTTTAAAATATTTTATTTGCAAACGTTTAATTCTATTATTTAATTAAGTGCAAACATAACAAATACTATCGAAATTGTCTAGAAATATAAGTTCTATAATATTAATATAAATAAAATTGTTTTTTTTAGCAATTAGATCTAATAGAGACTCGATAAAATATTGTTTTGTTTTCTGCATATACGCAAGAAACACAAGTATTATTCAAAAATAACTTAGTAAAATCAAAAATCTTTTTGCAAATCAATTAATAGATATTTTGTTTGTTTAGATAGTTAAGTTGTTTGTGTTATATAATTATTGCATTCTTACTAATTGTTGATAAAATAATAGTAATAGCAAAAAGTGCAATAGATATTTCTAAGTTTAAAAAGTAGAAATCGAAATCTTTAATTGCTCGAACTTGCTAAATATTAATAGAAAAGCTATAATTAATAATTCTTCGAACAATATTAGTATTTTTTAACTAACTATAGAAAATCAAATTATAAAGAGAATTGAATATATACTATATATTGTAAATTGTAATATAACAAATTCTTTTGTCTTTGTATCTAACAAATAGACAAATAGTTTTAATATTTATAGCAAATAAATTGTTTTCTATATTTTCGACTAATTGTTAAGATATTTTTAAGTAGAATACAAAGATACTAGAGTTTCCAAATATATATTGCGAGTATTTTGTATCGAAAACTTATTTGCGCAAAAGATAGTTAACAACAAGAACTAATATTATAGTTGTAGAGATAAACAATTTAAAAATTGCAAATAAAATTGCTATAGTATAATGCTATAACTATAATATTCTAAACTCTGTTGTAACTTGTAGCCGAATTATATTATGCGTTAAGACAGTGTCCAGATTCCGTCTTAGCAGTAAAAAGTTTTTCTTTCGAGAATTTCTTTCTAAATTTTTACAATTTATTTTTTTTATAACTGTAGATCTATCTTTCTATTCTGTTCTTTATATATATAGCGTGCGTCTTAATAGCGTTACTTCTATTATACAATTATATAATTTTACAGTAATAAATTGTCTAATTTTTTAAGAACAGTTGTCTGTTAGAATATCGAATCAAAAATTTAAAAAAACAATTTGTTTTAACAAAAGCAAATCTACAACAAAAACAATTATTGCAGAAAGCAATATAACTGCAACTAGAAAACTTTTTGTAGTTATTAATTCTCGAAAATTATTAAACAAAAAATATAGTAATTTCGATAACAAATTTTTAATCAAAAACAAACTCGAAACAAATACAAATTTTATTTTCGACAATTTCGAGATTAACTATAAAACTTTTCTAGAAAAAAAAAAAAAAAATCGAAATAGTTTACTATTAAATATAAGTATCAACTTTTTTTAAAAGAAAATCAAAAACTTCAAATTCTATTACAAAATAACAAAATAAGTATATTGTTTACGCAACAATATTGTGCAATATTTTCGAAAAACAATATTTTGAAAAACAACAAATTATTTTTAAAAAAACAAAAATTAATACTCGATCTAAGATTGTTCTATCTAGATAACTATTACAAAAAAAATTTCAAAAAATAAAAAAACTAAATTAGAAATACAAAAATTATATTCGAATCTAGTCTAAAGTTTTTTTCTATTAAAAATTATAAAATTTGCTAATATTAATTCTTTCTGCGCAACAGTCCGACAATACAATAAAACAATTATAAAAAAACAAATTCTATTACTCTAAATATTTAAATATTCGAACAATTTTTACAGTATCTAATAAATTTTATAAAATTATTCGAGAATTGTCGACTAATTATTGCAATTAAATACAGCTATATCAAGCAAAATTTTACGCAAAATATAAATAATTTTGTTGTCTATTTAAAAATTTTAGAAACAAATTTAGAACTCTTTATTAAGCTTTAGAAACAAAATATATTTTTAAATAAACTAAAAAACAAAATTTATAAAAAAATTATTGTTATCTCTGATTTCTCTGTAACAAAAGACGCGCTTGCTGCACTAATTGTATATATAGAAAATACTACTATTTTGCAAAATAATTATAGAAATCGATTTCAAAAATCAAGTTATAGATTTTATTTTATTTCGAGAGATAGTTGTTCTGAACAAAAATTGAACAAAACAATCTCTAGATTAGATCTCTGCAATTTTTTTCAGCAAAATCGATATAAAAATACTACTATATTTTTTCTGCAAAACAGCTCAAGTAATAGTAATTGTATAGACAAAATTTGCACGTATTACAATTGTAATTAGCAAAGACATATTTTTTTTAATTGTTTTTTTTTCAAAAAAAAAAATCTGCAAATTAATACAACAGTTGCTGCAAAATCGAGTATATTATATATTATGCAAAAGATATTATTGTTTTAATATATTAGCAAGATTTTCGACAATTTAGAAAACTAGAGAAGTTCGCAACAATTATTGTTGCTATTGCAAATTGCAAAGCAAAAGTTAATACAATTTTGACAGAGCTATTTATATATATATTAGACAAATACTACAAAAAAATAGTATTTCTAAATAAAGAAATGTATATTAATTGCATTTTCGAACAATAAGCAAAAATATAGTATCTAGAGAACGCGAATTTTTTGTTTATTAAAATCGAGATTTTCTACAAAGTCGAAATACAATTTCTAGAGTTCTACAATATAGATATTAGAATTTGCAATAACAATAACAGAAAATATATATTATATTAAGTTTTCTACTTTTTTCCGAAGATTGTCCAGAATATAATTGTTAGACTATTATAGATAATAGAAACAAATTTGTATATTAATTGACAAACTTTTATATAAAAATATCAAATAATAGAAAACAAAATTATAATAGATTTTTTCGAGAATTTTTTATTGTATATAGAGAACGCTTTAGTCTATATATTTGTAACAAGTAGTATTAATATTATTGCAAAAACAATCTTTTTCTCGATTTTTCAAATTTCGATAGAGATTTTATTGCACAAAAATTGTTTTTTCGAGATTGATATTTTTCTATTGTTAGAATATAACAAAGATAATTATACTATAGATCTACAATTCGATACAAAATTGTTGTTTAAGTTTCTATATATATTGTTCGAAAAAAAACTTACTATATTTCGAGATTACTTGCTCGAAAATTAAGTATCAGAATATATTTGTAAATCTACAAATTGTACAAATATTTCGATACTATTTGTTTTCAAAAAAAATAGTATTTTTCGACTTTATATAAATTATCGAAAGCTAAACTTAATAATTATTAAAAATAGATATTTACTATTTTTTATTAAGAAAATACTAAATCGACTAATAAATATATACTATTTTATTAAGCTCGATTTTAAAAATATATATTATTGTATTTGTATACAAAAAAAAAAACAAATAAAAAATTGTATTTTGTATATACTATAATCTCTTTAAATATATAGTTATATTTTTCGATTTGTTTAATATTTTTGCTATCTTTCAAGCTTTAATTAACAAAGTATTGTAGAATTTAATAAACTATATTTGTATTATCTATCTAAACAATATTCTAATTTATTTTAAAATTTGCAAAAAGTATTAAAATTATATTCGACAAATACTCGATCGACTAAAATAGTTTAAACTATATATAAAAATTTTTAAATATATTTTTCTAATACAAAGTATCGAGTTTCTAAACTATATTGTTAGTAGCAAAAATATTGCTATAAATATATTATAAGTAAAATCAATCTATATATAATCTCGATCTACTATATTGCAAAAATTGCAAATATTTCTGAAATTTGCAAATTTCTATCGATACTTTGTTTAATATTTTGCAAAAATAATCAAATTCTTAATCGAGTTACTTAAAAATAATAAATAAAAAAAACAAAATAGATTGTTTTTGTTTAATATTTTTGCTCTAATTGTATTTCGAACTCTTATTGATATTTTTACTATTGTTTTTATATTAATATATTTCGATTTTAAGAATCAAATTATAGTTGAAATTAATATATCGAAATTTGCTATTGTAGCTATTTTTTTCCAGCTTATACTTTGTATACAGAACAACAATTAGATAATATAATATTCTATTGTATTCTATTTTAGAAAAATAATTTCTACTAAAATTTGCTATAAAATATATAATTAAAAGCTGTTAGCTATTGTCGCGAGATTTTAACAATAACAATACTATTTTAAAAACAATTATTTGTCAGTTACTGTTCTAATAGACTATAACAATCTAAAATATTTTATAACAACAATATCTCTTAATTGTTGTTAATCTCAATAGATTCTTTTGCTTGTCAAGTATAATTTCGAAATTAAATATTAAATAGAGAAAATCAATTTTGCAAATAGATTGTTAAAACAATTAAACTACAAAAACAAAACAAATAACAAAATTTGTTTATTTATTTTTCAGAACAAATTTAAAAATATTATAATTGCAACTATTGAAATAATTTCTGTTCTAATCAGAAATACAACTAAAACAATATTAATTTTAATTTGTACTAATATTGTTTTGCGCGTCTGAAATATCTTCGATATTAAAATATTTAATAAATTATTTGTTAAAAATATTCTCGAGATCTTTAATAATATTGACTCGAATATAGAGAAAAGTATTGTAATTTAACAACTGCAACGCAACAATATTAACGCAATATATAAATACAAAAATTTAATAAAATCTCTTTTCTTAGTTTTGTTAACAGCAATAAAGATATTTTAAAAAAAGAATATTCTAATATTTAAAGTAAAACAGCAGTTAACTGCTTTTTTTTAGCGCAACAAATATACTAAATATAGATAAAAATTTAACAGCAGTTTATTTTACTATTTTTGCGCAATCTATATATCGAATAAAGTTTTGCTAAAATCGAAATTGCTATATTTGTATTATAATAATTCTTTGAGCGAAAATTACTTTAAAATTAAAAAAATTTGTATACTAATTAATTGAAAATTCTATTGATTTTGTATATCTACTAAAATAGAATTGTATATTTAAGAATACAATATATATTAGCAGTTTAAAATATTTCGATATTATTTATACAATAAGTTTTTTGTGCTATCTGTATTTACTCGATTTTGAAAAAAAATTTCTATAAATTTTATTACAGAATTTCTCTCTAGCTGCAGTAACAACAGTATCTACAATACAATTTTTGTTATTGTAAATCGATTTTTCAAAATAATATTATATATTTTAGTTAAATTAATTTGAACAGCAAAAGATTTAATCGATATTCTGTTCGAAATTTTTTTTTTTTTTTTTGAAAACGTAAAAAAAATTGTATTCGACAGAAATATATTGTTTATTAGTAACTACTAATTTGCAATATACTATAATATTTGTATAAAAAGAAAACTAAGTATTGTTTTTTATCTGCAAACAAATAGACAAACAAAAAGATAAAATTAAATACTAAAATACTATTTTTGCTACTATTGCAACTATTGACAAGACAACTAAAAATCTCTCTTATCAATAGCTTAATATATATATAATAGTACTGTTTATTTATTCTTAAATATATTGTTTCTCGAGACTATATTCGAATATTATTTGAATTTCGATTTTAGTTAGAATAACAAAAAATATTTTGATATTTTTGTTGTTCGAAAGTGTATACAAATCTTGTAAGATAAACGCAACTATATAAAAAAACAATTAAGAGATACACAAAAAATACAGACAAAATATTATAATAAAAAAATCAAGTTTTAGTATTACAAAGTAGAAAACAAAATTATATTTTTTATTAAAAATTTTAAGAATATTCGATTCAAAAAAAAGTTTTTCTACAAATATACAAAACTGTTCTCTATTGTAAATATTGTCGAAACACAAATATATTAACTGCAACTTTTAGACAATTGACAAATTTATTCGATTTTCTATATTTTGCTTCTCG
>JAABUW010006697.1_pt1 | contig 14261 bp, 30 predicted proteins | sample 5560081 | NCBI WGS metagenome assembly JAABUW01 (sample SAMN10711882, study PRJNA513363) | rock metagenome | isolation source: Antarctica rocks | place: Antarctica: Victoria Land, Knobhead sud
TTCGGAGGCACCACAGGCGACGCGGTGCGCTTTCGCACAAAGGCGCACGCGTGTCGCATATACGGGGACCGCGCATGAACTATAGGCTTAAGTACTGGCTAAGTACTGGGAGACTCTCGGTTCGACCTTTTTTCGCTTCCGTTTAAGTGTCCTGGGGGCAACGAATTGCATATCCTGCGTTTGCGACCTGGCATTGGGATTGGCGTTGTACACCGGATCTATTTTCCTGAAAGTACTACGATCTGTCGATGATCGGGCATTGTGCTGATGTGCTTGCGATCAGCGGCGCCACAGGTCCACGAATCCATCACCCTCCTCACAGCCGCTTGAGGAGGCTGTCCAGCGTCTGCATCTCTGGTTCATGGGGTTCTCTGACATACCTCGTGTTCGCAAGCACCTTTACCTGGGGCCAAAGACCGCCGTCATGCCGCACCAGTGGCTCTTGCATCATTGGTTGCGGAGCGACTCATTTAGCATGGACGACGCTCATGTCTCTCATGACATCTGGGCTGCCTCGAGGTCTTTCCACGGAAATGACAAAGTTGTATGTGCGGTGATGTGCATCGCGCGCTCACTGCAAAGGACTTGCACTTTCACTGCCCTCAGGATCATGCAACCCTCGCATGGGGTTTGCCTATTCATGATGCTGCTAGTGAGACGTGCCCAGAAGCCCACAGATGGTGACGATCTCAGCAGACAATGAATGCGCTTGATCCTCTGCGCTCACTCGTAAATCCCCCAGATCAGGGGCAGTTTGGCATGAATGTCCGTGCCAAAGGTGCTCGAGTAGGTCTCAGCGTTGGATCTCTATATCAGTACTTTGAACGTTTTCACCCGCGGCGGACATGTCGCGCCTTCTGCAGCCGTCTGTGTCACCAGTAGCTGCCGCCGGAGCTGCCGCGGATTGGCGGCGGCAGCGTCGGCGCCTCGTATGGCTTCCACCACTTGGGGCCGCCGCCGCCCTTTTTGGGCTTTCGCTTGCTGCCCCTGCCGCCGCCGCCGCCGTCCGTTTGCAGGTAGCGCCAGCCCATGGCCACGCCTGCGGCGCAGCACACTCACATGAGAATACTTAAACCGAAATGATCCGGCTTCATCAGAGGCTGACCATGCCGTTCATGCATGCCACCTCTGCATGTTGATCCGGTTCCACAGCAAAACATATCGATTCGATCTTCTTCCAAAACCACACACACGAACATACGAATCGAACACAAAAGCACCTGCGAGATGGTGCAGCCGCGGCCGCGTCACGCCGCCGTGGTGGAACACTAATGTGCGCCTGCTGACGCGCGCCGCGCGCGCCTGCTTCACCGAGCACGCCCGGCACTGCGGGTAGAGCCGCTGCACCGGCGGCCCCACCGGCAGCCGTAGCAGCTTGCGCACCCGCCGCACGGCCTGCAGCCATGGGATTGCAATGAAACTGCACGATTCGGCTGCTGGGGTCTTTACGCTGGCTGCAGCCGCTGCACCTCCAGCTGTGATGACTCGGTTCTCTTCTGGAGGACTCAATTCCGTCGACCAAAACACATCACAGGGAGTGTCGCACGCAGCAAGCGCATTACAGGTATTGCGCACGCAATCGACAAACATGCATTCAGCATAGGACGCAAACAAGGCCTTTTAGTCATTTGGACTTCACCCGCTGGAAGAAGCCGAAGCGCTGCGTGCGCTGCCCCGCAGCTCGCCGCGCTGCCGCGACCTTCCGCCGCGTGGCCGCGTCAAACAGTGACACCAGCTCCGTCACCTGCTCGTTTGGCCGCTGCACGCCTGCAGGTGACGCAAACAGAGATGATGAATACACCAGATTTAGGACACATGTAGCCGCAGCAGGCAGCGACACCTGCTCCTGCACCTGCTCGCTCGGCCGCTGCCGGCTTGACATGCCTGCGGACTTGATTTCACCCGATCACCAATATGGTAGTAAACGATGTTTCCAACAGCTGTGGAGCAGCATGCACGGCTTGCTGATGGAACGAGTGGACGTGTTCGGACCCAGTTGCTGCGAAGCGATCACTGCTCAAACAGATGTCGCGTGTCACGTAGGAGGGTGTAGCGCACCAAGTGTCTTCATGATGCCCTTCACCGTGGCGCCGCTGCTGCCGGCCTTCTCGCTAAGCAGCGCCTCCTTGTACCCTGAGCCGTACACCTGAGAAGACAAAGTGCATCGTTGCGGTCATTCAGCGGAGGTTGCCTCAGCTCCATTATACCTTTGAGCATGACCTCGAACAAGCGGTTGCCACACATCAGTACACAACCTCGGAGTGCTGTTCGGTGTGCCGCTGCTGGCGGCAATTTTGTCAGCGGCGGCTCCAGGGCAAGTGCCAGACCTTGACATTGGGCGGGATGTGGTCTGCGATGGCCTGGCCGCTGCGCCGCCCGCAGTGGTGACACCCGTCGCTGCATGCATGGCTCAGCAAGTCATGCGTGACAACTTCCTGCTATGCTGCTGTCATGCACATGCTTTACATCCTTGGTGAATAGCAGGGACGAAGGGCGATGCGCGCAGCATGCCCCGCTGCGTGTCGCCAGCCGCCTTTCAGACAAAAGCTGCAAAACTCGGCCACTTCGAAGAGATGCACTTCCCAATGGTCGCCAGTTGCCGCTGGCTGCCGTACAACGGTATATGAAAGGTAACTGAAGGTCAAGTAAGGCCAGCTGCACCTTGTTTCTCAAATTTAGTCTCATCTGTGAAGTACTTCCCAATGGTCGCCAGCTGCCGCTGGTTGTCGCACAGGGTTCCAGGAAAAGATGAATCGGGTACATGAAAAACCAGCTGCATCTTGACGTCTCACCTGCGGATGTACTTCCCGATGGTCGCCAGCTGCCTCTGGTTGCCGTACATCGGCGCCAAATCCACCTTGAGATCAGAGCCCCGTACGAGCTGCTTTTGATCCTTACCTGCGGAAATACTTCCCGATGGTCGCCAGCTGCCGCTGATTGCCGTACATCGGCGCAAAGCCCTTGCCGCCGCGCCCGGCGGGCCGCGTGCTGGCGGGTATGGACCGCCGCGCCATGGACCCCGGGTGGAACAGGTCGCTGGGCATCGTGCTGCTCCAGCGTCCGCCCAGAGCCTGTGGCATGCGTGCAAAGCGTTTTCCAATACGTCCTTAGTGCATGTCCCCCAAGTTCCTCCCAGTTTCAGGTGGAACAGGTCGCTGGGTACCATGCTGCTCCTGCGGCGCCCAGCGCCTGCCGCAGCAAAGATAAGACTCGATCATTCAATGTGACATGTGCATTGCCTTCATATCTGTGGTGCTATTGGGTTGCGGCGCCATGGAGCCCTGTGGACAAGGTCACACAGTATAATGCTACACCAGCGGCCGCCCAGCGCCGCACCTCTCGCGACATCATTCCCTTCACCTGGGGACAAGCTTTTCGTTACGCGAATGTAGGACTTGACACCATTGCTGTGCTTCACAGAGAGATGAAACTGCTCGTGTGCAGTGGTTGCTGCGCCATGCCACCGCACCGCTGCACCCGCATCCGACCGCATCAGAAGCCAGCCACATGAAGCTGCCAGCTGCGCTGTTGCCCAGGGCATGCCGCTGCCCGCGAATCCATTGTTATCCACCAGCCCACCAAGAGGCAACAGGAAGCACCCCTTATGTTTGTGAGTCAGTCGCCCCCGCCAGATCGGAAGGCTGCCGCATCTACCAGCAGGTCCTGCCGCCGCACGCCATCCCATTGGTTTCCATCGCACCCGTCAGATGAGCAGGCCGTCACAAAATGTCCCGCCTTCCAGCAGACGAAACGATCCAGACTCCAAAAACATGACGTTCATTCATTGAGAACCCACCCGCCATATGAGCAGGCCGCCGACCGCATCCACCAGCAGGTCCTGCCGCTGCACGCCCTGCCACGGCGGCCACGCCAGCGGGCTGGGCCCGCCACGCTCAAAGCCCAGCCGCACTTTGCGAAACGCCTGCCCCGCGGCCGCCGACGCCGCGCCGACGCCCAGCATGCCGAGTGCCGAGCCCAGCACCGGCGTCGCCGAGGAAACGCGCAGCACCATTCCGACGCCCTGTGCAGACAAGAAGAGTGAAGACATGTCGAGAGTAGGTCCCGGCATGCCGAGCACTGAGCCCAGCACTGGCATTGCCGAGGACGCTCGCAGCACGATGCCGGCGCCCTGCGGGGACAGGTGGAGAGCTGGCACGAGAAAGTGTTTGTTCAGGCAATGCAATGCTGGCAGTGTCCCTATGCGCGTGATGCCCATGCCGCAAGCTCTGCTGCATAAACTGTGTGCTGAATCCGGTGCGATGCTGGCTGTGGCAGTGATGCCGTGCCAGACTCTATATCGCTGTCCTTCATGAAACTTGTGAAGTGGTCACCTGTGCTGCGGTGAGGCCGATCCCGAATGTCAAGAGTGAGGCAGCGGGAGGCGCCACCAGCGGCGCCGCTGGCCGCAGAAAATTCATGACCGCTGCGATCGGGTCGCTGCGGAGGGAGACCGTTAGTGTGAGCCAATCATGATCAACATAGATAACCTTCACACATGAGGCTTTCCCTCAAAAGCATGAGCATAGGTTTGGTGCTTGCCTGTCGTCCTGGGCCTGCCGCGGCATGATGCCCTACTGCTCGGCAAGGGCGATGCTTTTGTCAGTGCCCCAGGAGCACCATGAAGCAATTGTCGATGTGATACTGCACAGCAGCACACTCTGTTCACAGTCTCGGGTTGCAACCTGGTCCAAGGCTTCCTGCCACCAGAGGCGTTTTCAGTACCATACCAGCAAGCAATTTCGTCGATCCGCTCAGCGCAAGGACGGCGCGAGTGTCCGGGAACACAGAGTCAGTTTCAACGAGATAAATAGATGCAAGCGGATGCAAGCGATGGGGGGAAAGGTAGGCAAGGACGTCTGCTGACGATGGCATGCGTACCTGTCGCTATCCTTCAACAGCGCCTTTCGAATGCACCCATCACATTCTGCCTTTGAACGCCGGTCCAGCAGATGGCCCTTTCAAAGTGCCCATCACTCCACGAGGCAGCCAATCAAAATCAGGAGGAAATCGGACCTAACGAACAGATACAGAAGGAAGGCAATGTGCATGTCATCTTTGCACATTCGGCTGCCAAGCAGTCCGCGGCGGTGCCGCTGCAGATTTCGACGAGTTTTCATCACTGAGGCTTCCGCGTCAAGATCATGAACATCTGCAAGAATTCATGTACAAACGTTTGTAGATTGAGACATCCGAAGGAGCAGACATGTGGGAGCATGTGCACAGAGGCAGTGCAGCAGGCAACGAGAGCGCACCGGGTACGCGGCATCCTCCAGCTCGCATGCGTGGCTGAAGCGTTCCAAGTCCAGCGCGTCCTTCAGCTCGCCTGCGACAAACGAAACATGCTCATGATATCCGACAGGCAGCAGTATGATACCTGGTGATGAACATGCGAGCGCGCAGTGGCTAATTTCCAGAGGTTATGTTCATGTGATCATTACAAGCAGACTCGCCATGAAAAACCATGAGCGGGTCCGGTCTGCCCGGGTGCTGCTTGCGGTACGTGTTGTACGAAGACCAGGAGGAGACGACGCCCTGCATTTGAATCAGCGGCAATAGACTGCGGCAGTGCTGGCGCTGCAACACTGCCGCGGGGCAAGCCTGCGTGTAGGCGGCGGCAGGCAGCGAAAGCACGAAACGATTCCGATATAAAGCCAACCCCCAAAGCCCCACCGCACCAGCAGGTGGCCGACGGTCAGGGGGTGTTTCGCGTCGATGGACCACCGCCGCACGTCCTCAAACGGTGTAGACGGCTCCATGCCTGCACGCGGCCTCTGAGCATATTCACTACGTTTCTAATAGCTGCAGCAATTCCGATCGTCGATGCCATTGCAAGCAAGACGAAACCAGGTGAACCCCGGACACTTAGTGCGGCAAGCGCAAGCGCAGCAACACAGTAAAATTGCAAGTCGCGCTCACCTTCGTAGTGGCTCTCGATGAGCCGACGCCGGTCGTCCCAGTATGGCCCCAATGTGTCACCGTACAATTTTTCCAGCACGCTGCAGATGCAGAGTGGGTGTTGGGACACGGTCACGCAGAGGTGCTGCAGTACTTTGCAGGTGCCCATTGAACGGATACGCTCACAATCAGCAATGCCAACTGCGCCCGCTGAGATGCATTGCATGATTCTGAGCAACATGCACAGCAGGTTTGAATCGTACGGGTCTGCATCCTCGTCGTTCAGTCGCAGCAAGTCGTAGCCCCATGCGGCGAGAGTTCCTCCCGGCCGCAGCACCCGATGCGCCTCCGCATAGAACTTTGGCAGGTCAAACCTGTGGCGTACAAAGGTGAGCTCGGAACGAGTCCATCTGCAGATGCTGCTGGAGAGGGCAGACAGTGTGGAGAAGCATTGGATGCCCTTGCGCCGTACATGCGCTTCCACAGACGCACAGATACATAGCTTTTAGCAGATACAAGCTTTTAGAGCATCTGCCTTGAAATACATCAGCACAACACACTGTAGATTTGATCCAAGCACAATGCGCACCAGTGCAGCGCCTGTGCCACGGTGACGAGGTCCACGCTGGCGTCAGGCAGCCGAGTGTCCTCTGCAGTAGCCCGCTGGTATTCCACCCGGGGATTCGTCCGTTCTGCCGCCGCCAGCTGCTCATCCGAGGCATCCTGCGCAATGACATGGCTGTAGCGGCTTGCTAGCTCGGTTGCGGCTTGCCCGCTGCCTGTGCACAACGAAAAGGTTGCTGTTGTGAAGATGAATGACAATGTTTGATGCCGAATAATGATTCGGCGGCGCCATGCATGCTGTGGCGCCATGCAGTGCTGTGGCGCCATGCACGTGGGAAGTTACCGAGGCAATGTGGACGTCTGTTCTGTGTTTGCTTGCAGACGTATAGTATCCAGACCTACCTGTGGCGATGTCCAGCGCCGTGCCTGTTCCTGCCGTCGAGCCGGCATAGTCGTAGATGGCATCAAATAGTACTTCTGGATACCGAGGCCTGTACTTTTTGTAGGCGTCGGCCTGGGTGCTGTTGTTGAATAGGTGGGATTTGGTGCTGTCATCCGAGCCAGGCATCGTGCTGACACTCCAAGAGTATGTGTCGGAGATGTGGATTGTGTCGGATCAAACCGAGTGCACGCTGAATTCGTTGCCGCGCACGATGCTCCAGCTTCCAGTGATGCGAAATGGTGTTCAAAACGCACAGGATGGGGATGTGTGGGCATTGACATTGGCACTGATCCGCATCAGGGGGCGCATGCAATTTCTCACACGGGGAACACCGACATGATCTTTCTGTCGGGCAGGTGCAGCACAGCAATACAAGCTCTTACAGTGTCGTTTCGGACGCAGAAAACCTCAATCAATCCTTCGAGTGCATCTGGTTCGGCCACGCCGGCGGCTGCGACCTCGAGTCGCGTTCGGCTTTTCGATCTTCAGCAGAATCGCTTTAGAAGCTGGCCACGACATCCAATGTCGGTCATGGCTCGCATCGATAGCTGCAACGGCAACTTCCGGTGTGACGTTAACCTCGCTAGGGCATCGGTGCTCCGCCTGAGGCGGTCGTTTTCTTCAACATCATCCAGCGGGCGCCGACAGCAGTGCCGCAGCGTGCCGAGTCGTTGCCAAGCCTCGGCAGGCCACCACAGGTGAGATGATGGTAGGACATGCAGTCTGCCAGGCATTCAGTCTGTACAACCTTCCCAAAACCAAGCACCATTGTTGGACGCGCATCTGTAGCCGCATTGCAACCAGGGTGTGGTAATACACATCATGGGATGCTATGCACTGCAGGGATGCCAACAGCCAGACAGCAGCTGACCCTGGCCCAGTCTCAACCTCCGCCTCACGGCGCTCCAGCCTTCTGGCGCTGACGGCGGCAGCAGTGGCGCTGGCGCCGCGACCGGCGCAGGCGTTTGCAGACGAATCAGCAGAGCAAGTGGAGCGGCGACAAGAAGTGGACACAACCATCACAGACAAAGTCTACCTTGACATAGGTAGGCAAAGTGCTAATATGATGATTGGCCCCATGACCGTGTCTGTCACGCAACAGCCATCTTCAGGAGTGTGACAGGGACAGGCGCTCTGAGCAGCCTCGTTATCTACCCTGCCCGCCAACAGAACTTGGCTGCTCTGCAGGCCTGTGCCCAGAGATGCTCAACAGGAATCGCACCGTCGGCAGCAAGACAGCGCTGTGCACCGACCCGCAGTCCCTCGGCAGAATAGTCGTAGGTGGGGCATGTCGCATTTTCCACATGAGCCATGCAGCATTGCTCACCTACATCTGCACTGGACGCTGTGTGCGGGCTTTGCTGCACACGCATCAAGCGTCAATGCAGTGTCTGAGGCATGCAGCCCGCCATATGTCAGTTTCTGCTGTGCAGGTCTGTATGGCAACCACCTGCCAGTCACAACAGGCAACTTCAAGCGGGCAGTGGAGAAGGGTTTGTTCACTGGAACGATCTTTCACAAGATTTTGCCCGGCTCGTTCATCCAGGTGCTTTGCTGCATGGCCCTACTTTGACGGAAGCATGATGCAAAGTGCTGTTCTGCCGCAGAATGCTGCGCCACAATAGTGCTTATATGATTCAGCAAAAACCATGCACAGCCGCGGTTGCTTGCACAGGGCTCGGTTGCTTGTGCACCTGCAGGCAGGGCGGCAGGGCTCCAAGCGGCAGGGGGAGGTGTTCGTGCCGAAGGACGCCCAGGTGCCAAACCCTGAGCTGCTGGCGGGCGCCTCCTACCGGCTGCCACACATGCGACCGGGTGGGCATGGGGCGCCTCGTGCACTGACAGCATGTTTTTGGGGCCAGATTGTCGACAACTTGAGGCACCAGCTGCTGCCCGCAGCGCACAGCCCGTGGTGCTCATGCAGCTCACAAGCTGTGTCCTCACCAGATGATGCCAATCAGCATCGAGACCTGTGGATGGTGCGTCAGCTTGTTGGTTGCTTGGTGCGCTGCAGGCACCGTGTCGCTGATGCTGTCACAAAACGACGACTACCCTGACCTCAAGCAGGCTCGGGAATACCGAAACATGCAGTTCCTCATCACGACAGGGCCCGGTAACCCTTTCTGTTTTGAAGTGAAGCACTCCCAGTCTCCAATGGTGGATGTCACGTCTCCAGGCAGCGGATGCTGGGTTGGGTTGGGGCATGTGTCCTTGAGTGTCTGATTAGCTCCCGTCTCCCGTGGCTCAGGTCCGGTACCAGTCCTTGATGGGGAAAACGTTGTGTTCGGGCGGGTCGTTGAGGGACTCAGCACCGTGGGAGTCGTATCCATGGTGCGCTGCTTGTGCGCTGATCCATGCTGTAGAGCGCTCCGGCAGCCTAACACCTTCTTGAAGACAGTCTCCGCAGCTCTTTGTGCGAATTTTGGGTGTCCTTGTTGTTGTCCTTGCTACCGACTTCTTTCATCGTCGTCATCGATGTCAAGCTGGTGAATGATCAATATATCTACGTTCACAAGTCAGACATCAAAACTCGACTAGTCATTTAGAATTTCTTCGTCGTTGCTTCGTCTACCCCCTCTCCAACGAACTACTGCAGGTGCCGACATTTCATCCGGACGAGAAGGCGCGCCAGATGAATGCGGTGGCTTCATTTTTGGGGGACGAGCGGGCAGCCAAAGCGCGGGCCAAATGGGGCCGGCCGCTCAAAGCGGTCGTCATCACTGGGGGCGGCGTCTTGTAACATCACGCATTGCATCGCTCTGCTGACGGCGGATGATTGGGGGGTTCATGAGGGATTTCGTGGCGGGGTGCGCTGCAACGGGTGCTGACAGCAGCTTCCTGTGGTCTGGTTCGCGCTGCCTGCCATAGATTTACATACTTAGAGAATGAAGAAGAAGAAGAAGAGGACCGCGGCGGTGTTAACAGGGCATCGTTTCCCTAGCCTGATTCGGGAACGCTGTGATGTAGTGAGCCCCCAGGAGGGTGTAGGAAGTGCGCGAGGAACATGGGGCGTGGAGGCCGTACCCAGGGAAGGGGAGCACGTGGCTGTGACATGCAGGTTCCTTGGAGATGTGGAGGTGGATGGAGGCGCCGGGTGTCTCACTGTGAGGTGTGTCCGTCAGCATGCACAGAAAGAACTGCGGAGGCACGGAAAGAACTGTGGAGGTGAAGCGCGCCGCCAGCAAAATTGCCGCGCAGGGTTAGGGTATAGGGTTTAGGGCTGGCGCTTGTCAGTTCGCCGATTGCGATGAGCGCCTGCGTCAGCGTGCAGCCGACGGGGATGACGGCAGCGGGGTTCAGGTCCAGCCAGAAGCGCTTCTGCGAGGCAGGGGCAGGGAGCAGGGCAGTGAGTGCGGCGTGCCGAGCACGCTGGTGTGTTTGAGCTTGTAGGAGCGCGCCTGGAGCAGCAACAAATCGAGAGCAGCACGGCGGCAGGAGTGCAGGCAGCAGCACGTCCAGCGCACCTGGTCCTCGGTCATTGGCTTGTCCTGCGCTGGGTGCTGGGTGAGGTAGTCGGACAGGTGCGCCGTCATCTCGTCGGAGGTCCGCTCGTCGCAGTCGACGGGCTCCATGCCGGTCAACACCAGCTCCGCCGCGAGCTTGCGCTGCATTGGCGTGGCCCAGTGCGTGCCATGTTCGGCCTCGAAGTCACGGCGCTTGATGATGCGCTCGCTGCACGTGCGCAAGAGTATGGTCAGCGAAAGGCTGCGGGCGGCACCGCGCATCAGCGGAGGCTGGAGCAACTGGCTGAAGACAGCTTGCAGAGGGCAGGTATTGGTGCAGTGCCTCACTCGATCATCGTCGAGGCCTCTCCGCTGGTCTTGATGTTGTTGATCTCGGCCTCCGAGATGCCCAGATCCTTCAGCATGGGGCGCTGCCTGTCGGTGGGGCCGGTGCGGCCTCCGCGCTTGGCAGCTTTCATCTTCGAGATGCCTCCTGCGGCAGTGACAAGACACGTGACGGGCTGCGTGACACATTCACCGTTGCTGTGCTGGCACGGCGGGCGCACAATGCAGAGCGCGCACCATTCACGCGGGAGAAGACGGAGCTGGTCTTGGTGCTGGAGCCGGGACTGCCTGTGCAATGTTGACGTGTAGGGTGCGTCAGGCGACGTGGATACAGTGATGTGATGCAGAGGTGACAAGCTGGGAAGCAGATTAGACATGGTCCGGTCAGCACATGCGCCCACCAGAGGAGTGCGCGCCGCTGCTGGCGCTGGCGCCAGACGTCCTGCCACCTGCTGTGAAGCGTACACAAGTCAGCGATGCTTCATGAGGCCGCAGGTTGTGGATGTGTCACACGCCGGTCGCAGAGTTTCGAAGCTTTGCGGCGCATTGACTGCCAATATAGCAGCGCCAGCCCAGAACTGCATGGCGGACGGGAACTGGCACTCAAATCTGATTCACACATGACCAGAGATCAGGTATCACGCATGAAGATGTGCCAACGGAGAGCCGTGTCGTGTTGCACCTGGGGTGTTTTTTTTGGGCGCCATTGCGTTGGACGGACCGCTGACAGGAGCGCTGACAAATTAAATTTCGCCACACCCGCTGCCGCCTATCGTCGCAGCTGTAGCGCAGTCGGCGGCCACCGCAAGCGCTGGGGGCTAGTTGCCATATCGCCCGCGCGCGCGAAAGTGGAGATCTCAAAATTGTGCACGTGCGGCATTGCGGCGACAGCGCTGCGCTGGTCTGCAGAGGAGACGCCATGAGTGCAACAGCTGCAGCGCCTGGCAGCATGCAAGGGTGCGATGTTGCAGTCAGTGGCAGCCGAGCGCTCCGGCGGACTGCCCTGGCACGAAGGGCGGGCATCGACAAGGCCCTAGGAAGTGCGACTGGCGAGGCGCACTCGGGACACGCGCAGCTGGCGAAGGTTGTGGTGTGGACATCGAAGATGCAGCACCAGGCAGCAGGCCAGATGCCGCTGCATACAGCGGTGTACATCATGGTGCGCGCTGGCGTGGCAGGCGCTGAAGCAGTGCTGACGACATGTTGGGTGCTCACCCGATTGGCACTCCGCTGCAGGGCAGCGATTTCGCTACGGCGCTGGCAGCTGGCACGGCGGTGCAGCTCACGGCTGAGGCGCTGGACATGCACCGCCATGGTTCGGTGGTGCTGTTGCTGCAGGGGCTGCCAACGGCGTTGCGACGCAGCGCCATCGCAGCGTGAGTGATTCATGTGCGCTGTGTCGTGCAGCCGTGCATGGTGGTCCACGCGGCTGCGGTTGCACCTGGTGTCGTCCGTGCAGCAGGCTGCGGATTACGTCAGTGATGTCACTGCGGCGCTGACAGGCCGCTGGGTGCGACGCCAAACCTTTGTTGTTGTGTAGCGCTTGGAAAGCCAAGCTTGGTGGGACACTCAAATCAATTCACCATCTGTCACTGGGAAGGGTCGCAAGGTTACGGCACGTGCGCGCATGGTCGCCACTCCCGATCTGCACACGACTCGGCGCACTCCGCCGCACTCTGAGGCGCTTCACTCTGGCCTCTTGAAGTGACTCCGACATGGCACGGAACGCCCGTGCACCGGACCCGTGCACCGAGAGGCGAGATCGACAAACTGCGGACTCACCGCCCGCCCAGCGGACAACGGCAACCTCTATGAAAGCCGACGCGCGTCGCCGATTTTCGGCGCTTCGGAGGCACCACTGGCGACGCGGTGCGCTTTCGCACAAAGGAGCACGCGTGTCGCATATACGGGGACCGCGCATGAACTATAGGCTTAAGTACTGGCTAAGTACTGAGGGACTCTCGGTTCGACCTTTTATCGCTTCCGATGAAGTGTCCTGGGGGCAACTAACATTGACCACCAGAATTTCTGGTGGTGGCAAGATGGGGCACGATATCAAGAGCCTCACCTCGAGTCTCACAACGGCTTGGGCATTCACTTGAAGCTCTCGGATCTGGCCTCAGAATAAATATCCGAGCTCAACTGCTCGTGTAAACGCCTTAAAACCCATCCACTTCAGGCAGGATTCTATGGAGCATTACAGGCCTGTCCGGGCGCAGTTCATGGAGCTGGGCGACCTGCATGGAGTTGGGCGACCTGCCGGGGGTCAGGCATCTGGCTTATAGCAGCACATGTTTGTTTCAGCTTGCAGTCTTAACCAGATCTGGTTTTTACAGGCGCGGCTGGGCGCAGCCCATTGAGCTGGGCGACCTGCCGGCGACCATGGCTACAACAGCAAATACCAGCTTGTTAGATTTGATACCCAACCTGTGATGTTGCAGGCGCGGCCACACACAGGCATTAGAGCTGGGCGACCTGCCGGCGGCCACGCACCTGGACTACAGCAGCCAGCTGGAAAAGCTGAAGCAGCCCGGCGGCGAGGCGCCGCTGCCGCTCGGCATCTCCCGCCTGACATCCCTGAATGCGAGTGAAGTTTCAAAACTTGCTAAGATGTTTTCCCCTGTGAGAATGTCCTGAAAATACAGCATCATTGTGGCGAGGCGCCTCTGCCGCTCGGCATCTCCTGCCTCACAGCTTTGCATGCATGTCCCTTCCGCAAGGCCGGCGTTCCATTGGCACCTCCGTACAGCACGGCTGTGTGAATCAGCTCCCAAGAGCAGACACTGCACGTCCCTCAGTAGCTGTCACCGGAGTGCCCGGACATGGACGGCAACGGCGGATCCCCACCGCAACACGTCAGCATCATTCGTATGAAAGGCAGTGTCCGCCACTTCGATGCAAAGGCAATCGGGCACAAGATTATATGCCCGATTGAACAATGCGGGAGTTGTGTGGGTGGGTGTGGGGGTTGTTTGGTGGGGTTGTGGTGGGGTTTAGCACCGACAGGTGCAGAAAAAATTGGGAAATACGGCTTGTCGAAGACAGCGCTCGGAAGACTTTAGTAAAAGGCGAAAGTCTTGTACGGCAACAGAGCTGACCTCGCCGTTAGATCGAAGGGAGAAGTGGCCCGATCATGTTGGGCCGTTTCCGGAGCGTCTGTGAGGTCCAGTTATGGGTTCCGTGAGCCGGTTCAAAGAACGCAACTGTGGCACCCCGAGTCGTAATGCATCGGATGTGGTGGACAAAGGTGCGAGGATATCAGTGAAAAAGTAGATGCAGCCTATACTGGAGCGTAGCAAAGCACCTGGTTGGGGTGTGAAATCCCGAGCGTCCAACATGCACGCCGGCAGCCGCAATCAGTAGCACCGCACACCCGCGCCCCCGCCGCCGCCCGTGGCTTTGCCGCACCTGCATTTCAGTCCTGCTTTCCGTCCTTAGGAGCAGCCGGTGCGTACATGGAGGAGATACACGCAACAGCCAGTCAACGGTATTGATTGACATTCGCACCAGACCCGCTCTGTCTACGTAGACGCGCTTGGAGGAGCTCCGAATACACGCACGGAGGGAGGGGG
>JAABUW010006698.1_pt1 | contig 14258 bp, 5 predicted proteins | sample 5560081 | NCBI WGS metagenome assembly JAABUW01 (sample SAMN10711882, study PRJNA513363) | rock metagenome | isolation source: Antarctica rocks | place: Antarctica: Victoria Land, Knobhead sud
CGCCATCGGGCCCGTACAGTAGACCTGGCGTGGACACCTTGGGATCAGATAGGGCGGCATTGGCAGCGGCCTTGATCTGAGCTTGTGGCAGGAGTCCGGGGTTCGGCCAGCCTCGAAGGAGATTGATTGAAGGCTTTTGAGAGCTCATGTTGACTGGGAGTGGCCATCCAGTATTGTAGAATCCTCCTTGATGATCAAACAGAATGTGTCAAGCGCTATCATGCACCTGCAGATGACGTACTTGCCCAGATCGCCCGTGTTACGAGCCTAGCGGTATATGGGATACGCAGGGGAGTAGGACCAAGCACGGATACCCGCATATGCTCTACCAGCTCCACCAGAAGAGCAAGAAGAGATTGCTCTTTCTGCTCTTTCAGAAGAGCAAGAATGGTATTGCTCTATAGCTTTATCAGAAGAGCCAAAAAAGCAGAAACAATCTTTTAGTATATAGATTTTCTAGAACACGACTCTCTTATAGATTGTGTTCAACTCAAAATAAGTTTTTACTTATTGTTATTGCTATATCTAGCTGCAACTCTTGTTATCAAGTAATTGTTTGTATTGTCTAAAGACGTCTACAGATCTTTTTAACAATATAATTTTTTCTGATATCTCTAAAATCTCTTAGAAAGTAGCAGCGTAATACTTTGAACACTCTTAAAAATATCTGTATCAGATTAACGCGTCTCTATTCCGAGCACTAGTTTATCAGCACTACGTTAACTATCGATTATAGAAGACAACAAGATCAGAATCAATAAATTCGATATCTATTATAAAGACTATATCGGTCTGAAAAACTAATTTATGCAAATAGATATCTATTTTATTTTCTATTCTGTTTCAGCAGATCAGAAAACAATTTTTGCATCAATATTTTTCAGAGAAAAAATTTAGTATTGATTCAAATTAAATTTACAAAAATATTTGAAAAATTATAACAAAAATCTTCGTGCAATATTTACAAATTTCGACAATTTCAAAAAAGAGTTTCGAAGAATTTTCGGAACATTCAATAAAAAACAAATTGCAAAAAAAGTAATTCAGTATTTAATTTAACAAATTTTTGCAGCAGATTATGCAGCTAAATTTTAGAAATATATTAATCTAATCGAGTAAAACAATATTGCACTTATAATAATGTTTCGACAAGATTTTAAGAACAATCTAAAAAACAAAATTATATATAATAGCAGAAATATCAACAATATATTTGATTTTATCGAAGTAGCTATCGATCTCGACAACAAACTATATAAAAAAACTATAGAAAAAAAATACAATTAATTTTGAAAAAAAACAAAAATCTTTTTCGAATTAACAATCGAATATTAGCAGAAAAAATCTTGTTTTAATCAGAAATACAATAATTCCGATTATTGTAAATCTGTATCGATAGAACTGAATTTTACTTAGTAATATAAAAAGAAGAACTCTAGAAAAAAGCAAAATAACAAATTTCAAAAAATATACTATTTATATAACAAATCGAATTACTTTGCAAAAAATTGTCGATTATAGAACTTGATAAACTGCTGGCAAATTAATACTATATTAAAAAAAATATTCGATAGTCAGAACAATATTAGAAAGCAAATCGATACAGAAATAGATATTTTCGAGACTGAATTGTGTTACGCTGCTATCTAGACAACTAGAGTATCAGAATAGATTGATACTGTTGAAGAGATCTGTAGATATTTTCAGGCAATACAAGCAATTACTTGGTAACAAGAGTTTGCAGCTTGTATCAATAATAGAGAGTAATTTGATAGATAAGTTGAACACAATTTATAAGAGAGTTGTATTTTAGAAAATCTATATACTAAAAAAAATTCTTTTTGCTAGTTCTGCTAGCTATACTAGACAGCTATTTGATATATCTGACTTGTCTAATATATCAGTTATACTAGTTATACTAGACAGTTGTCTGGCACGTCTGATTTGTCTGATATATTATATAATTTTCGAATCAGTTTTTATCAAATATAATTTAACAAATTTATTAATTTGTCTGATACTGCGTCAGCTCGTAACACTATTTTTTTTTTTTTTTTTTTTTCAAAAAATTACTATATTTAATATTTTTTTGTCAGTTTAGAGAATTCAAAACTCTATCTGATTGTATTAACAAACAAAATTCTATTGCGATAATTGTCTGCATCTGCTGTACTGCAAAACAAAAAAAATATTGTCTATTTTTGCTGTCGAGATATTGCGAAAAGTATATCTGTACAAATAAAAAATGCAAATTGACTATTTATACAGTTAACTTTTTTTCTATCGACCGAGCAATAGAAAAACTGAAAAAAAAAAAGTTGAAAACAGAGATAATACAGACTGTTTCGACAGAACAGTTTTGTATAATTGCAAAACAACTGCGTATATTGCAGATAAAACTAGAATATCTGCAAAAACAAAAAAAATTTCTTAAAAACAGAGAACAGACTATTTTTGATAAAAATTTTTTCGATATAGAAGAACTCGATTGTTTGAAGAATCTCGAGAAAATTGCTATAATTGAAAAAGTTATTGTTTTGATATTGTTTTTGAATATATAATTTGATTTGAACAGTTTTGCTGCAAAAAATTTTAATTAACTCGATCAAAATTTTGATTTTGCTGAAATTTTTAAATAAGTTTATTGCAATTATCGAGATAGTAAACAGATTCTTATATATTTTCGAAAATAGAATATTTTTTTTATTTAACTAGATATTTCTAATTTTGTTGTTTCAGAATTTGTTCTATCTTGTATCTGTTTTCTTTTTGTAATTTATAATAGAATATTTTCTGTATAAATATATTAGAGTCGGCTGATTTCAATAATAATATATAAAATACTGAAAATATTTTAATATTTTTGAATAAGTCAAGTTTATAATTGACTGATTTTTTAGTCTTTTTGATAAAAAATAATTCGATTTTAATATAGTTCAATTTCTTGTTTAATTTTCTTGTCTTGAGATTTTTTGTAAAAAGATATATTTTATTCTTTTTTTTCAGCTGAAATACTGTTTTTCGTTTTTTATTTTGATATTTGACCGACTTTTCTTGCATTTTCGAGATATTGTTGTATATTTTTTTTAGTATTGCTATTTTTTCGATAGCTGACTGCGCAGACAGATACGTACGCTTTTTTTTTTAAAAATTTAATTTTTTGCTATAGTTGACAAAAAATAGAATTACTTTAGTAATATCCGAAATCTTTGTATTAAATATTAGTTATACTATAGATAGAAATAATATTCAATTGCTGTAAATATTGTTAATATAGTATTTCAAATACTGTTTTAGACTCTAATTTGTTTGTTCTGTCTAACTATTTGTAATCGAATAATAGACAGTAGATATTCTGAGTCTTGTATCTAATATTAAAATAAATATTTTTTAATAGTTAAATATAAAGAGCTTATCTCTGTTACTGATTTATTTTTTGAGTATACTATAGTATTGTATAAGTCGATTCAATATAATATATTTCAGTTATTCTGCGTTAAACTTTTCTTTGTATACAATAATATATAAGTATTTAATAAACTTATCAATTATTATTAGTATCGAATTATATCTGTTTTCAGTTGCTGAGTTTGTCGATTTCGACAACTTGATAATAAAATTTATTGTAATTTTATTCTATAGCGATTCAGATAGTTTCTGATATTAAATTTTGTTATAGTTTGCGTGCGTATTATGTTTGTTCTGCTAACAGCTAAAATATTGTTTAATATATATCTCGACAGCTTGTTTTATCTGTAGAAACTGACAATACTAATATAAAAACTGAAAAATTTTAATTATTTTCGAGTGTTCTTGCAGTAATCTGTTATAGTATTTCTTTATATATTTGTCGATTTTGTCAATAGATATCTGAAATTTTTCTTTTTTATTGAAAACTCTTCTGTATTGTCTCGAAGTATCTGTAGTATAATATTTAGTTTATATTTGTTTACTGATAGTAATCTGTTTTTATTGATTTTTATTATATTGTAATTGAACAATTTTTTTGTTTCTATATAATTATTTTTTCTGCTAAATATGTCTGCTCTGCTATTATCTTTTTCTGAAATATACTGTATTTTAAATTTGTACTGTTTAAGTCTTTTTGATTATTGCATTTGTTTTCTGTTAAACTGTTTAGTAGTAGTAAAGTACACAAAATTTTTGTAATCTGTAAAAATTGTAAGTTCTGACAATTCTTTTGTATATACTCTTTATAATTTCAAAAAAACTACTACAGCAAATAGTTTTTTATTGTAAATATTATAGTTCTGTTCGACTAATAAGAGTTTTCTCGAGAGATATATTACTGAATACTATATATTTTTATATTTTTAACTAAAATATATATTAATAGCTAAATCTGATATATCGATTTCAATTCTATTTAATAATTGCAGATTGTATATTTTTAATACTGATTTTTTCAAATATTTTAATTTAAGATTCTGAAATAATTTCTTTTCTGCAAATTTTTATAATTATAGCGTATTCTTTTTTGTAAGATTTGTTAGTAGTATTATATTTGCTAAATAGTTTTTGATAAATTTTTTGTTATAATTTATAAAATTCAGAAAAAATTGCACTTTTTTGACAGTTATCGATAATTTCTATTTTCTGACTGTTTGTAGCTTTTCGGAATTTATATATATTTTATATTGTTTAACAACAAATTCGAGAAAATCAATTTTCTCTCGATAAAATTTGTATTTCTCTGATTTAAAATATAAGTTTCTTATATTCAGATATTTCAATATTTTGAAAATATAACTAATATGTTTTTTCAAGATTTTCGAGTAAATTATAATATTGTTTAAATATACTATAACAAATCGATTCAGATATTGTTGTAGTATATTATTAATTATTTTCTAATATATTGTCGGAACGTTTGTAAATCCGAATAGTATTATTGTATATTTGTATAATCTATATTGTATACAAAAAGCTATTTTTTACTTTTTCTCTGTCTTTATTCTAATCTGATTGTACACTTTTTGTAAATTCAGTTTAATAAAGTATTTTGCTTCGAATAGTCAATTCTGAAGTTTGCTAATATTAAATAGTAGATATCGATTCTTGATTGTAATATTGTTTAGTTTCCGATAATCGATATATAGATAAAAAATTCTATTTTTTTTAATACAAAAAGAATCGGATATTCTGTTTGTAATTAAAATTTTCTAATAAATTTTTTTTTTGTTTTCTGTCAGATATTCGCAAAATACTTCGAGTTTCTTTTCAAATAGAATATATATAAATTTAAATATAGATTGTTTGTCTGATTCAAATCTGATTTTGTAATTTTACAGTTAATATTTAGAGAGAATCTCTGTTTTTTTTTTTTTTTTAAACAGATACTTTTAACTGTTGTATATTTGTAATATATATTTTAGCGATTTTTTTGCTGTATCAGATAGTTCAAAACTTTCAGAAAATTTGTAATTTTATTTATTTATTCTAATTTTGTAATTCGATTAATTTCTGTCAGTGTCTGTCGAGTCGGACTCTATTTAATTATTTTTTTGCAAAAATACAAACTTGCTATTTGTAATCGATTTTTGACTTAATCTTTTATCTACTATCGAATACTGTCGATATATAGATTAAATATAAATTATATAATTATATTATACAAATCTGAATATTTTTGTATTTCAGTCGACTTCTGAATTGTACTGCTTTAATCAAGATATTTCTAGAACAATATTGTAAATAACTATTTCTACTATATTAAAAATTAGTTTTTTGTAATATTGCTGAATAGCTATCGATAGTAATTTCGTTTCTTTATTTATTTTTCTATTTCTGTCGAGCAATAAGTTTCTATCTACAATTACTAAATTGTATATATCAGACTTTTTTTAAATAAAATATTTTTCTTTTTTAATAAAAATTCTAATTATAAAATTATCTGTTGTATCAGAATCGACTATTGCAGTAAATTAACAACTATTAATTTTAACTGATATAATAAAATATTGTGCATATACTGTTAAATTTAATTGCTGTTATTAAACTAATATATTGTATTTCTCTGATATACTTTTTATTAAGAAATTTGAATTTTTCTTTATTTTTGTATTGCAATCTCTATTTTAAGTATCTGTTTATACTGAACTTTTTTCTGCTATTGTTTAAAAATAAATAATTTTTTAAAAAATTATTTAGATTCTTTTTTGTTTTCTAGATAAGTTTAGTATAAATTATTATAGTATTTTGTTTAACTGAGTATTGTATATTTTTTTGCTTTCTCTATTTTTTCTCGAGATAGATTTATACTGCTCAGTTGTTGTTCGATTTTATTAAAAATATCTTTTTCTATAGTAGTATTGCTTTCTAGCGCTTTCTTGTATTTGTTTACAATTTAGTTTATCTTCTTTTCTCTTAATAAACTAGCTAAAATATTAAAATAATTTGTAATATTGTCTAGATATTTGTAAAAGTTTTTTCAGTTGTATTTGTTGTCTAAGTCTATTACTAAGTAAAAATATAATATTTTTAATTGTTTTGTTTTTATAGTTTTATTAAGTATTTAATTAATTTTCTATATAGATACAAATATTTTGTCTGATAATATTTTATCTAGAATTTTCTGTAATTAATTTAAGTTTTTTATCAAATAATAGTTGTTGTTCGATTCAGTCTCGAAAATATCTGTTTTTATATCGATTTGTTTTCTAATATTATTCTAACTATCGAATATCTCTTTTAATATAGTATTAATCTGTCGACAGTTTATCAAATTCTGTAATCGACAATCTTTTGCAAAGTAATTCGATTTGTTATATAAATAACACGTTTTCTGAAATTTGTTATCTTGCTTTTCTCTAGAGTTTTTCTTTTTATATTGTTAAGTAAAATTCAGTTCTATAGACGCAGATTTACAATAATCGAAATTACTGTATTTCTGATTAGAACAAAATTTTCTCTACTGATATTTAATTGCTGATTCAAAAAAGATTTCTGCTCTTTTTCGAAATTAATTGTATCTTTTTTTTATAGTTTTTTTATACAGTTTGTTGTCGAGATCGATAGCTACTTTAATAAAATCGAATATATCGCTAATATTTCTGCTATTGTATATAATTTTGTTTTTTAGATTGTTCTTGAGATCTTATCGAAATATTGTTATAAATACAATATTGTTTTATTCGATTAGATTGATATATTTTTGAAATCTGACTATATAGTCTGCTGCAGAAATTTGTTAAATTAGATACTGAATTATTTTTTTTGCAGTTTGTTTTTTGTTAGATGTTTCAAAGATTTTTCAAAATTTTTTTTTGAAGTTGTCGAAATTTGTAAATATTGTATAGAAATTTTTGTTATTGTTTTTCAGATATTTTTGTAAATTTGATTTAAATTAATATTGAATTTTTTCTCTGAGAAATATTGATACAAAAATTGTTTTCTTGTTTACTGAAACAGAATAGAAGATAAAATAGATATTTATCTATATAAATCAGTTTTTCAGATCGATACAATCTTTATAATAGATATCAGATTTATTGATTCTGATTTTGTTGTTTTTACTATCAGAGAGTCGATATAGTGCTAATAAGCTAGTACTCGAAATAGAAACACATTAATTTGATACAGATATTTTTAGAATATTTAAAATATTATATTGCTATCTAGACAACTAGAATATCAGAATAGATTAATACTGTTAAAAAAATCTGTAGATATTTTCAGACAATACAAGCAATTATTTGATAACAAGAATTTGCAGCTTGTATTAATAATAGAGAGTAATTTGATAGATAAGTTGAATACAATCTATAAAAGAGTTGTATCTTAGAAAATCTATATACTAAAAAAGATTCTTTTTGCTAGTTCTGCTAGCTATACTAAACAACTGTCTGGCATGTCTGACTTGTCTAACACGCCAGTTATACTAGTTATACTAGACAATTGTCTGGCACGTCTGGTCTGTCTGGCATGTTACGTAATTCCCGAATCAGTTCTTACCGAATATAATCTAGCGGATTTATCAATTTGTCTGGTACTGCGTCAGCTCGTAACAAATCGAACAACAACTACTATCTAATAGAAAATTCAAATTAGTTATAGAAAGTTCTAGATAGAATATTATTAGACAAAATATTTGTATCTATATAGAAAATTAATTAAATATTTAATAAAATTATAGAAGCACAACAATTAGAAATGCTATATTTTTATTCAGCAACAGATTTAGACAACAAATACAATTGAAATTTTTTTTACAAATATCTAGACAATATTATAGACTATCTTGATATTTTAGCTAGTTTATTAAGAGAAAAGAAAATAAATCAAACTGTAAATAAATGCAAGAAAGCGCTAGAAAGCGACGCTACTATAGAAAAAGATATTTTCGACAAAATCGAACAACAACTGAGTAGTGTAAGTCTATTTCGAGAGAAAATAGAGAAAGCAAAAAAATATACAATACTTAGTTAAACAAAATATTATAACAATTTATACTGAACTTATCTAGAAGACAAAGAAGAAATCAATTGATTTTCTAGAAAATTAAAATTATTAATTTAGTATAAAAAAGAAGCTCAGTGCAAGTAGACATTTGAAGCAGAGATTGCAATATAAAAACAGAGAAAAATTCAAATTTCTTAATAAAAAATATATTAGAGAAATGCAATATATTAGTCTAATAGCAGCAACTAAACTTAATAGTATATGCACGATATTTTATTATATTAGTTAAAATCAATAATTGTTAATTTACTGCAATAGTCGATTCTGATACAACAGATAATTTTATAGCTAAAACTTTTGTTAAAAGAGAAAAATACTCTATTTAAAAGAAATCTAATATATACAATCTAGTAATTGTAGATAGAAATCTATTATCCGACAGAAATAAAAAAATAAATAAAAAAACAAAATTACTATCGATAGCTATTTAACAATATTACAAGAAACTAATTTTTGATATAGTAGAAATAGCTATTTACAATATTGTTTTAGAAATATCTTAATTGAAACAATACAATTTAGAAGTTAACTAAAATACAAAAATATTTAGATTTACGCAATATAATTATATAGTTTATATTTAATCTATATATTAACAGCATTTAATAGTAGATAAAAGATTAAATCGAAAATCGATTGCAAATAGCAAGCTTGTATTTTTGCAAAAAAACAATCTAACAGAGTTCGACTTAATAGATATTAACAAAAATTAATCAAATTACAAAATTAGAATAAATAAATAAAATTACAAATTTTTTGAAAGTTTTGAACTATCTAATATAGCAAAGAAATTGCTAAAGTATATATTACAAATATATAACAATTAAAAATATCTGTTTTAAGAAAAAAAAACAGCAGAGATTCTCTCTAAATATTAATTGTAAAATTACAAAATTAGATTTGAATTAAACAAGCAGTCTATATTTAAATCTATATATATTCTATTCGAGAAAAAACTCGAAATACTTTGCGAATATCTGATAAAAAACAAAAAGAAAAAATTTATTAAAAAATTTTAATTATAGACAGAATATTCGATTTTTTTTGTATTAAAAAAAAATAGAATTTTTTGTCTATATATCGATTATCGAAAGCTAAACAATATTACGATTAAGAACTAATATCTACTATTTAATATTAGCGAGCTTTAGAATCGACTATTTAAAACAAAATATTTTATTAAATTGAATTTACAAAAAACGTACAATTAGATTAGAATAAAAATAGAGAAAAAATAAAAAACAGCTTTCTATATACAGTATAAATTATACAAATACACAGTAATATTATTTGGACTTACAAACGCTTCGACAATATATTAAAAAATAATTAATAATATACTACAACAATATCTGAATTGATTTGTTATAGTATATTTGAACAATATTATAATTTATTTAAAAATCTTGAAAAAATATATTAGTTATATTTTTAAAATATTGAAATGTCTAAATATAAGAAACTTATATTTTAAGTCAGAGAAATACAAATTTTATTAAAAGAAAATTGATTTTCTCGAATTTGTTATTAAACAATATAGAATATATATAAATTTCGAAAAACTACAAGCAGTCAGAAAATAGAAATTATCGACAAATATTAAAAAAATACAATTTTTTTTGAATTTTATAAACTACAACAAGAAGTTTATTAAAAACTACTTAGTAAATACAATATTATTGACAAATCTTACAAAGAAAAATACACTATAATTATAAGAATTTACAGAAGAGAAATTATTTCAAAATCTTAAACTAGAATATTTGAAAAAATTAATATTAAAAATATACAATTTGTAATTATTGAGCAGAATTAAAATCGACGCATTAGATTTAGCTATCAATATATATTTTAGTTAGAAATATAAAAATATATAGTATTTAATAATATATTTCTCGAGAAAACTTTTGTTAGTTGAACAAAACTATAATATTTACAATAAAAAACTACTTGTTATAGTAGTTTTCTTGAAATTATAAAAAATATACACAGAAAGATTATTAAAACTTACAATTTTTACAGATTATAAAAATCTTGTATATTTTACTATTACTAAGCAGCTAAATAGAAAACAAATACAATAGTTAAAGAGACTAAAACAATACAAATTCAGAATACAATATATTTTAGACAAAAATAATAGCAGAATAGATATATTTAGCAAAAAAAATAATTATATAAAAACAAAAAAATTGTTTAACTATAGTATATTCAAAATCAATAAAAACAGATTACTATTAGCAAACAAATACAAACTAAATACTATACTACAAATACTTTAAGATAATACAAAAAAATTTTTAATAGAAAAAGAAAAACTTCAGATATCTATCGACAAAATCGACAAATATATAAAAAAATATTATAACAAATTATTGCAAAAGTATTCGAAAATAACAAAAATTCTTCAGTTTTTATATTAGTATTGTTAGTTTCTACAAATAAGACAAGCTGTCGAGATATATATTAAACAATATTTTAGCTATTAGTAGAACAAATATAATACGCACGCAAACTATAGCAAAATTTAATATTAAAAATTATCTGAATTGTTATAAAATAAAATTACAATAAACTTTATTATCAAATTGCCGAAATCGACAGATTTAGCAATTGAAAACAGATATAATTCGATACTAATAATAATTGATAAATTTATTAAGTATTTATATATTATTGCATGCAAAGAGAAGTTTATTGCAGAACAACTAAAATATATTATATTGAATCGACTTATATAGTATTACAATATATTTAAAAGACTAATTAGTAACAAAAACAAGCTTTTTATATCTAACTATTAAAAAATACTTCTCTTAATATTAGATACAAAATTTTAAATATCTACTGTCTATTATTTGATTACAAATAGTTAGACAGAAAAAACAAATCAGAGTTTTAAATAGTATCTAAAATACTATATTAATAATATTTATAGCAATTGAATATTATTTCTATCTATAATACAACTAGTATTCAATACAAAGATTTCGAATATTACTAAAATAATTCTATTTTTTGTTAACTATAGCAAAAAATTAAATTTTTTTGAAAAAGAGCGTATGTATCTGTCTGCGCAATTAGTTATCGAAAAAATAGCAATACTAAAAAAAATACACAACAATATTTTAAAAATGCAAAAAAAATCGGTCAAGTATTAAAATAAAAAGCAAAAAACAATATTTTAGCTAAAAAAGAGAAATAAGATATATCTTTTTACAAAAAATCTTAGAACAAGAAAATTAAGCAAGAAATTGAACTATATTAAAGTTAAATTGTTTTTTGTTAAGAAAACTAAGAAATCAATTAACTACAAGCTCGATTTACTCAAAAACGTCAAAATATTTTCAGTATTTTATATATTATTGTTGAAATCAGCAGATTCAATTATATCTTTACAGAATATCTTTTATTTCTATTAATAGAAAAAAGAACAATTTGAAATCGAAAAAATTCTACAACAAAAAAATCAGAAATATCTTGTTAAGTAAAAAAAATATTCTATCTCTGAAAACACTTGAGAATCTATTAAGAATTTGAAATATTGTTAATATTGTCTGCAGCAATTTTATTAAAAAAGATTAACAAAATAAACAATTATTTTTCTATAATATTGGAAAAGACAATCTATTCTAAGACAATATCGATCAAAGATTTAGAAAACAGTTCGAATATTAACTTTTTAGCTAATAAAACAAACTTTTTTAAGTTTTGAAGTTTTCTATCTATTATTGTTTGTTGCTTATTTTCTATGTATTTTAATTGCAACAGCAAACAATTTTCTTTTGTCTACATTTTACGACGTTTTATTATAGTATTACAAAGCTGCTGTTTGAGTGCTTTTTGTTATACTTCGAGACGGCGCCAGCGCGCAGTATTTAGAGAGATTAGATTACAAAAACAATTTTTCTTTATATACTCTACGTATTTATTAGAATTTTCTTGAATTCGATACAATTTACTCAGACAATTGCAACAACGATAGAAATGTATTCTATCAATAGAAATGTCGAGTTCTGTTAGTTAAATAAGACAACAATTATAAAAGAAAGATTTGCTTTTCGATATTGTGCGAAACTTGCTTTTGAAACAAAAGTATAGAAAAAAGAGAAATAGTGTTACAAGTCTAGCAATATATAAGATACGCAGAGAAGTAGAATCAAGCACGGATATCCGTATATGCTCTATCAGTTTTATTAAAAGAGTAAGAAAAGATTGCTTTTTCTGTTTTTTCAGAAAAGCAAGAATAGTATTGCTCTATAGCTCTATCAGAAGAGTCAGAAAAGCAGAAACAATCTTTTAGTATATAGATCTTCTAGAACACGACTTTTTTATAGATTGTGTTTAACTCAAGATAAGTTCTTATTTATTGTTATTGCTACATCTAGCTGCAACTTTTGTTACCAAGTGATTGCTTGCATTGCCTGAAGACGTCTACAGACCTCTCCAACAGTATAACCCTCTCTGATACCCCTAAGACCCCTTAGGAAGTAGCAGCGTAACAGCCCGCCGCAAGCCCCTTGATCTAGCGCAGATCGCAGTCCCAGTCCCGTGGCACCTTTCGCAAGGTCTAGGCTTGGCTGTGGTGTATCAAGGAACTCAGCGTCCCGACATCGTTCATCAGACTTTATTCATACTGACCTTCATGGCATGTTTTAATCACGACATGCTGCTGCATGTGGCCTTACGACTTCAATCGCGGAACCAAGGAGACACCGATTCCTCAGCCCATCAGCATCCTTCCGCGTCGCGTGTTCCCCGAAAAGCTTTGATAGATCCGCTCACTCTTCTTCAAACTTGTGCTACTCATCTACCTCCTCATCTCGCAGCTCGTCGTGCCGAAGATCCTCATCTATCACACCTCTTCTCTTGAAGCGTCGAGATGGAGAAGTCCGCCAAGCGCCTATCGTCCATCTTCTCCCTTGGCAGTAATAGTACAATCTCGGAAACATCTGTCGCAAGCAGTCATACAAGCTCCTCTCGTCATCCGAGCAAGGCTTCGCGCGGAGCGAGCCCGACAAGAAGCCCGGCAAGACTTCCCTACCTATCAACCGATATTCGAGGCTCGTCCTCAACTCTCAATCTTCGGAGTGGTCATTCACCAACCCACCGATCGCCCTTGCTCACACCAGCATTAGACCCCGGCCGTTCGTCCACACCTGATGATGCAAGGTTGTTCCAGCCACTGGATACCCTCAAGCCGCTCCCGAACCGGATTGACCCTCCTGGAACAAGCAGGCCGAGTAGTAGAGCTAGCAGTAGAGGCGGGAGTAGGCCAACGTCACCGGTCAAGTTTCGGCCATGGACACCGAATCAAGAACAGAGGCAGCTATCGAAGAGAAGAAGCTGGTTGCCTGGGCGGTCATCACGGCCAGGGTCGCAGGATGCAGGCGCATTGGGAATCCAGGAGGCCTGGACACTCACGGCAGTGCCGCAAGAAAAGCTCCCCTACGATCCCCTACCATTGGTTAATTTTCAGAAGGTAAAACAATGGTACTCGATTCTATGAAGAATCTGGCTGATGTGAGGCTGAGCATTTTAGGTCCCTGAGCTTTGGGGTGAGAGCGGCAATACCTACATCTACCTTCATAGTCGGGAGTCCGACCGCGGTGCCTCTTTCAAAATCAATTCGGCACTTTTCTCTTCTTCAAGAAAGCTTTCGACCCTAGCCTGTGGAGGCGGTACAAGGAGGACGAGAGACCCATCACCAACGTATCGGCACAACAGGCAGGTCATCTTAGAGGAGAGGCTGCAGCAGACGTCCCTGAACCCGATCG
>JAABUW010006702.1_pt1 | contig 14254 bp, 19 predicted proteins | sample 5560081 | NCBI WGS metagenome assembly JAABUW01 (sample SAMN10711882, study PRJNA513363) | rock metagenome | isolation source: Antarctica rocks | place: Antarctica: Victoria Land, Knobhead sud
ACCAGCAGCTGTCATGGAAAGATGGTACTGCAGTACAAGGCAAGTGCTAGTGCAACAGTGTGAGTGATGGCAGTGAATGCATGGGAAGGCAGGTGACCTGCATTGCCTCTAGGATGCTTCGCAGGTACTCTTGCGCATCATGCTGTCGCCCATCTTTCCATTGCTTCTCATGTGATCCACATGCCCTCATGAAGCTGCACACATGCACTTCATATTTATCCTCCATGTTATGCTAGGCATTCCTTGCTAGGCTTCTTCTTTGTTTAGGTGCATGTTGACTTGATCTACAAAACTTGGACCTTGGTGTGATCCGGAACAGCATTGAAAGGTTTGTCTCATTAGAACGTCTTAGAAGTCCCAGGTATTGTCTGTTGACTCCACTGAAGAGTCCCAAAGACAGAAAACATAAATTGATTGATTGATTGACAAATCGATAATAAGCTAGATGTGGCTCATCCTATTTTAATGCCTCAACGGATGAATTAGGTGAGCAAAAACTGGAAAAGCCATTGTTGTCTGGGTTATCTAGAAGACTTATTTTTTGGCGTATGAAACACAGCCTTGAATAGCACTCACAAGTCAAGCCAAGACACCGCGCATGCTAGCAGTCATACAAATGGTTTGAGCACTGCTCTAGTCATGGGGCGCACACACACTAAGGCCACATGCTGTTTTCATATGCTGAGGTGTATGGGATCATGATCAGCAAAACACTGGGGGTGAGCACATCCAACACGTCACTGATATGCCTGCATATGCACAAGAATGTGAATGTCACAAACACAGGTTTCGGCACAAAAGCCAGCATGATGGCCAGCATCCAGGCAATCCCTCTTGTATGCACGACAACTCACGAGGATGTGCTTACTCATAGGGGTCAACAGCGGTGCTGTATGATTGCCACAGCTGCTGGATCAAGCTGCCGAAGGCCCTGCTGACTAGGCCAGTTGGCTGCTGAGGCCCTGCTTCAGCAGCGGCAGTGAGGAAGAAGGCCACCAGCTCGGGGATGGCCACTAAGCATTGCATGATGGAGTTGGCAAAGCAGGTATTGCCCAAATTGGCCAAACCCACAAAAGCCTACACACACCAGACAATGGCCCTGGAGAAACTTGACTGCAGGTGAAAGCCTGATCTTTAGGACAGACAGAACTGTGGGCTTGCATTGTGCCTACACAATCAGGCGCCCACATCACCTCCCCAGCTAAGCTTATGAAGTCTCTATAGGACTTCATTTCAACCACAGACAGAGGCCATGACACAGCCAGAAACGTGCATGGTAGCACTGACAGCTTCTGCTGACGAAGACCTAGTATCTTACGGAACCAGTCCGACACAGATTGTCAGCTAATATGATGCTGGCGTATGGATTATACTTCCCACAGCTTGTGCAATCCACCTTGCAGTGCTTGGCAGGGCCAGTGACAGACAGATGCTAATGATTTACATTCTCAGGGTGCATGCGAGCAAGACCCATTTGAGAGACACACATAACTTTGTGCTGCTGGCCTACCTTGCCAGATCGCATAGCAAAACCCATCTCAGAGAGGGCAGCAGTGATGAGAGCTTTGCCAGAGGGGTGAGTAGCATGACTGACAGCAAATGACTGCTGCTGCTCCTGAAGGGCACCCAGGCTCAGTCTGCCAGACCCTGATGGCACAGCCTGCATGTGACTTTGCATCCGTGAGAGATGCACCGTGTGACATGCACAGCAGCATGATGGTGACGCTGCAATGAACTTTGTGCCAGCAAGGGTATGGGAAATGACTGCAGGCCCATGGGTGCAATGATACCAGATGTAGTTGGACCAGCAGACGCATGGTAACAGCTCTGTTTAACATGATCTGCAATGACTGATACGCTGGCACATTCAGCATTGCCAGTCTGGTGAGAGGCAACAACAGCCCTTGCATGCTGAGCTGCAGAACATAGTAAGGTGATGGGGCAGAACAGAGTCAGGCACTGAGCAGACCTGTATGAGATCCTGCTGGCTGGCTGGTAGCACTCTGTCCCCATGAGCATCGTGCTTCACAGACAGGGACTTGAAGGAAATTGAGGGGACTGAGTAGGCGGATTGGTAGCTGGTCTGGTAGTTGCTGCTGCTCACACTGCTGGTTTGCCTGCATCATGAGTACACTGGTTTGTCTGCTACCAGCTTGCAACTGGGAGCCAGTCATTCTGTTTGTTCTTCAAGTGAAGAAGCAAACATGCAGGTGAAGGTACCTCATAAGCGGCTGGTGTTACCCATGGGTCAGTGAGGGTTCGATGATGTGAGGCTGTGGCAACATCCAGCGTTAACACATGTAAGTTACATATAGGCACCATCTGGCATGTTAGTATGCAAAGAGCCATAAAGTTAGAGTCTCAGCTGATTGCTGCATCAGCGTCTTTACCGGCAAAACAAGGAATCCACCTGGACAAAGCTTGGTGCTCTGACGTGGGTTTTGCCTGTGGGTCAATGCTGGAGAGCAGACCAGAGCTAGCCCTGACTGCAGGGGCAGCTTGTGCCTTAGCTGCAGCGCCAGCTCCTTCAAAGCTGCTGGTGTGGTTGCAGCCGTCAAGCAGGGAGCTTCTACCAGACACGCTGCTGCCAGAAGATGAATCAGGGTATGCACGCCTGCTCAGACTCCTATCTATAACCTGTATGCCTGACTGCTGCTGACCATACCTTGACTGCACCCGACCAGAGTCTGGCCCATGAGTATCCCCATTGCGGCTACTGCCTGCTATCATGCTGACATTTGATGGCCGGCGGTCCACACTGACGGCCCTGGCTGTTCTCACAGGTTGTGGCCTTGCCCCAAGACTACCAATCCCTGAGTTAACCGATCTGAGTGAAGTCGCTGCAATGTCACCAGAGCTGCGTCGGCCAACACTGGAACTTCTGCTGTTGCTTGGCTTGCCTGCAGGCTCCTTATATGCTGCATAGAGCTTATCAAGCCTGCTGGTGCTTGGGGCAGCATGCAGCCGAGGTGCTTGGGAGGTGCTACTACGCAGCACTGAGGTGGCGACAATAGGCTGGGAGTAAGGCTGTGGTTGGCTGCCAGCTGCAGTGCTGCTTCTAAGAGTCCTTGTTGGTGGCAGGCTGTAGAAGCTCTGCAGAGGTGCTGCATTGCTGCTGCTCCAAGAGCTGCCAGCTGCAATTGACTACAAGGTTTGCTGACAAGGTACAGATGATGTACTCAGATCGCATATTTGCCATGGCATAGTGCCTGACAGTATGCACAGCGTTATGTTCACAGTTGCGCACACTTGCTCACAAATGAAGACCCTTTGCCAAAGCATACAAAATGTATGTGGGGCACTCACAGCATGCAAAGAAGAGATGCACTTTGCATGAACTGCAACTGTAAGTAGCTTTCTGCAGTGCACGGGTAAGCAGGTATATCAGACTGTCAACTTGATTGCACATGGTTCAACACTGCACAATTGAGCAGGTCACCTGTGTAGGCATTGGTCGCAGCAGCACTTGGCCTGGACTTGGATGCACTTGTTGATCGATTCTCAGCAAATGATGAACCTCTGACAGCGCTTTGACTGCGACTTAGTTGGCGGGCAGGTAGTGCACGCCGCTCTTTATCCCCAGCCAGTCGATGCTCTAGGGAACTGCATATGGTACCGGCTGCAGTGTCCATTGAAGCGACGAGGCATGTCCACATGTCATGCTGCTGCAAGGAACAACCAGCAGGAAGAGAGTGTATTGATCATACCTGGAGTCCGTGACAGTCCTCTGAACCTTGCTTGCAGGTCTGTGACCTGTAGCTGACATTGGTGAACCTGTGCTTGAGGCCCCAGATAGGCTTCTTCTGCAGAAGCCAAACTGCTAACTTTGCTTGTTAACTAACAGCAATTTTATAGCAGTGAAGCACCAAAAAAGGCTGAACTGCTGCACCTCAACAGGCTGGCATTGAAATCCGGTCCAGTGTTCGCAGAGTATCTTGGTACTGAGCTGCTAGAATATGGATATGAGCTACCTGGCATAGAGCGTGAGTAAGAGGTTGCCTGCAAGATATTAGTGTCTGAGCAGCCAAGGGGACCTTATCACAGCTGACGAAGCTGGAGGAAGCAAAATTACAAGATGCATCATCAGCTTCATCGACATCGCACCAAGGCTTCTGCAGTGCTTGCTTTACTCGACGTCTGATGCTTGAGGTCATCTAGATACTTGCTGTGCCTGCTGCTGGACATATTTTGGCGACAGCGGCAGCAATCACATTTCAGACCTTTTTTTTGGGGTTCAATGTTGTCTTAATGCCACAATGCATGAACGTGCTGTGCAAGGCTGTTGTCGCAAGAGACCCCAGGGCTGACAGTAATGTCGGAAGTTCTAAAAGCATGACTGGCGCGAAATGTCAATTCAACTTGGACATGTCACTCATGCTTGTCTTGATACACGTTGACGACATTTGCACTGTAGGTGAGCGTGCGATCACACTCATGGGGCATGAAGTCGTGCCTCAGCGTTTAGCTGGGGAACAGGGCGGGGACGCATCAAGCCCCAGCATTGGGGTACGAACAGATAATGCATGTCTCCCTCTCTCTGACAGAGGATCGTAAGACGATGGAATCTTATCAGCGGTTGTCCTACAAGATGCAAGTGCTCAGGTGTCTTGCGCGTTTGTTGGGATTGTATCTGCTTCATGTTTTGTCACACCCGCAGTCCTTTGCTTTCAACCTCGAGCGTCCTTGCGTTTAATGCCGTGTCAATAGTGAAAGACACGTAGTTCATCATTCTTCTGTCACTCAACTTACCGGAAAAATATTGAACACGTGACAGAACGCCTATCTAACAGCAAGCACACAGACAAGGGGCTTGGCTGCTCTATTGCAAAAGCAGCTGCAGCTGCGTGAAATTCAAAAAACACCAAGTCCACTGCACTAGATGATTGGCCTTGCAGCACGCACAGATGCCAGCTGCAACCATGCTGTTTCAGCAGGTTAGCCTTCAGAACAGGTTCGGCTTCTTGACACAAAGAGCCCATAGACTTGGAGGCGGTCCCAGTACATCATCTCTCAACCGCATACATCTTGCAGCTCCTAGCCTTTATCAAGCCACCCTCATTGGACAATGAAGTTCCCGCCAGGAAACATTGCAGGCCTGCTTAGGCTGCTACTGGGCTGCCCATGGGCATCACAGCTGTGACAGGCTGCACATAAAAACAAGCGCAAAGTCAGTAAAGTTGCTCAGTGCATTACCTGAGCAATACAATGACCTCGTCATGACGTTTGATGGCCACAGCATGAAGCCAGGCTATAGTTTTCCAACGGTGCAATTTCCATGTTTGCGTACTATTTATGCACCCCAGGCATGGCCATGCAGCGTGCAAGCCAGACATGCAGTCCGCAGGCAGTGGTATTTGTACAATCACAAATAAGCTGACCTCGTAAATAGTCTCAAACACTGATGCCTGCTCATGTGGCTGAAAGTCTCGTTTCCAGATTGACTTGACAGCCCACGCGCTGCACTTCTTCACATTGGCTGTGCCACCATAGGACACAAATGAGATGCCTGCATCTGCATCTTCTGGCGGGTGCCCTCTGCAGCAAACAGACAGGCAAGTCCACCAGATAGAATCTCAAGCAGCTTATAAGACAAATGGACTACATGCACGGTATGCAACAACCCCTGCGCGGTAGCTTGGCCTTGGGGGATATGTGTAACACTCATGCCCCTCGCATTCACAACAGCGCTTACAGTTTTGCACAGCATTGCTGCTACAGGTCAGTAGCAGCCATCAACATGAGTGGCAGGTGGCAACGCAATGCATTTGGGATGCTGAGCATGACATATGTGAGCATGCACAGACGCGACACTTTAACTTTGCGACACAAAGCTTCTGCAACATGACAGTGATTGCCATGGCTCATGGTGCACACGCACTCATCAGACAGACAGGAACAGTGCAAACCTGTAGATGCGAGTACTCAGAACTTCTCCAGTCCCCAGGTAGACTTCCACACAGGAGTGATCTAGCAAGATGCGCATATGCACATCACCAGAATCTGTCTCCACTGGGCCCCCAACCCTTCGAAGCCCGTCATCTTCTTCAGCATCTGGGTCTTGGGTTGCCCCCATGTCCCGAGGGGGGGCCTCGTAGATGGCCTCTAGAACTGACCTCTCCCAGTCATACACTATGGCTGCACTTCCCTCACCAGCTGCGTCCCAGCCTTGGAACAGCAAACCAGCGGCTGATGCATCCCCTCTGCATTGCCACGAGAGTGTCAGAAGATGTCCTCCAGATTGCAAACCCTGCTTGCAAGACGCCTGTCGCTGATGCACTCCCTGAGATGCAAAAGCTTGGGAGATGGAAGCATGGCAAAGCTTACATATGCTGCTTTGCTGATGCGGTGTAGTGTAGAAGCACTTTGACCAAGCATGAGTGTTTGCTGATGTATGATGCAGACACCATATGCAATGTGATGCATCACAATACATCAGTGTAGACATGTCCTGCAGCTTCGACGCTGTGTTCAGACATGGGTCCTACAACGCCACAGACTCCAGGCTGTACAAACATTTAGGCAACCACTGTAGCGTCAAACTGACCAAGTATTTGCTTGTGAGCTTACTTAAGACCTTACTTGAAACCTGACTCCCTCAGCTCATGACTCATAGTATGGCTTATGAGCTGACTCTGACACTATGATGCATCACACTATCAAGCTCACGACAGGAGCACTGCCTGTGCACAAGACAATGACCCCAGCTAGTGTAGGTGGGGAGCAGATGAGAGACAGACCTGTCAAGAACCACCTCGATGTCAAGAGATGACCCTCTGAGGCCCTCCAAAGGCGTCATCTCTTCTTCTTGAATAGACAGATGCCGTGTCTTCCAGCATTGCCCACGCCGTAGGTTGGACACCTCAGGCACGGGTTCCTGGATCAGACGATCACCACGAAGATGAAGCAGCCTGGGGACACTGAGGCAGCCAGCATAATCGTACGAGCCCACTTTGCGCCGCTCTTGCAACCAACCCCACAGTATATGCCGTCCCTGTGCAGATCACAAAGCAAAGATGATTGGAATAGGTGTGATGTAGCACTGATGGCACAGCAGTGGGAACATCAGCACTTGGACGCTGCATGATCTGGGTCTGCTTATTGCTGCAGGCTCTGAGGTTATCTCGGCATGTGATGCTGGCAGACCTCATGAGCACGTAAGCAAACATGTGTGAGTGCAGTCTTGCTGATAATCTATTAAATATGTCACATGATGGTCAAGACAACACAGACATATCGCTGTGATCTATTATAGACTGTGCGGTGCCGAGCATATAACCGTACCACTGTTTCATGACATGGATGCTGCCTGCAGCCATGCAGAGTCTTGTATGCAACAGCCAGACAGCTCAGCATGCGCTTTCGATGCAGCGCTGACCTTGCCATCTATCATGAGGTTTGGCGCATAAAGAATGTCCCCCAGATCCAGCTTAAGCGGCCCTTTGGCCCCATCCAATATGAACTTGGTATTCTGTTGGTCGAATGCACCCAGCCAGTACAGAACAGGGTTGGTGGGTGCATCTGGCGATATGCATAGGAAGTGTGTATGCTGCCTAGGCTGCTGCCGCTGCTGCTGTGTCGTGGGCTGCTGTGCCGACCCACTACCACTGTCTTGACTGACAACACTGAGATCACTGATCTGTCTACTAAGTAAGGAGACGCCTCCTGCTGCTTTCCCACTGGTACTGGCGATGGGCTGAGGCTCTATTCGCCCAAACAACTCCTGGAAATTGCCAGGTTCAGACTCTACTGCCTTGTCCGTTTGGCCACCCTGGTTGCGAGCTTCCCTGAAGGATGCAGGCTTGCCGGTGGGTGTGGGCAGCTGAGTGTGCGAGTCGTGTATAGACTGGATGCCACCAGTGGCTTGTGCTGAGGCCTTGGGGTCGGCCTGAGTTTGAGTGAGCTCCAGCAGCAATGGGCACTCCCACATGGCGCCAGTCTCTGTGTTGTCAGCTTCGCACAGCATGCCATCGAACCGCCAGCCTGCCAGTGCAAACAAAATCAACTCCGAGCAACACAACTGGGAAGGAATGTAATGAGGCCACAACAGTGCCACTGTGCTGCTGGTCTGTATTGTGGTCACAGTTTCAGCCTTGTCAGGTCAAGTTTAGCTATAAAAACCCACAACGTGATGCTGTCGAGGGTGTTGTAAACATGATGATGACACCCAAAGATGAGCCTTCTCTGTTGGACGTAGACCCATGTACCACTTCAACACTGTAGATCCTTGTGAGAAGCAGCATTGCCACAATTGCTATGCAGTCACGCAAGTTTCTGGTGCATGCCCAGCTGTGCTGTTGCACCAGGGTTGCAGCGATTCAAGCAGACTCAAGAACACGCATGACAGCTGGCTACATCAGCTACAACACTGGCGCCTGTAGAATGACAGCAAGTGTAGCACAGCCAGCTGGCATACCAAGAATCTAGCTTACCCCCGTACAAACTTTCGGAACGGTAAATCATGATGGCTCCGCCCTGCCCTTTTAGGCCACTCCCCATCAACATGCCCCACTCACGTCCATTGCCTTGCTTGCCTTTGATCTCGAAGATGAAAGGGTCTCGCCAGCCCACTAAAGGCATGTCTGGAGGAGGCATAGGAAGCACTGGCTCTTCCCTCTTGCTCCACATTGCTAGGGTAGGATCACCTAGGGTACAAACACATGTCAGAGGGTGCATGCTGTAGCTATGCTTGACACGCAGCTTGTAGTACACCAGGCTATCCTGTGACTGAATGATGCCTACGGCCCTAAAAAAACAGCTGATGAGCCACAGCTTGTTCTGCTCTCGTGTGCCGACCAGAGATAACAAAACCAATTGGCGAGCATGACCAGTTGCGAGCTGGAGTGAAATAGTAGAACGCATGCACTCACTTGGGCTTTGATGACTGTCAGGCTGAAGCTAGCAACAGAAGGTCTGCTGTGAGCATGTGCAGTGACTGCAAGCAAGATTCTCATGCAGTGTAAGTCCAGCAAGCATCATGATCATGAGGTCCAATGGCTGAACTGGCTGCAGCAGCAGCACCACCAACAGTGCTGGCTGCCAGGCTGCAATCATTGAGTCAGGAGCATTGACTGACCTTCAGGAACAGCAGCAAGCTGTGTCTCCACAAACGGCAGGTTGAGATCACATTCAGCAGGTGGCAAGGGTCCGCACTCTGGGTTACTGCGCAAGCGGACCCCAGTATACAGAATGATAGGTGTGCCGTCTTCATCCACGATGCAGCAGCCAGAGAAGCAGCCATCTGCATCTGCTCCTCCTGGGGTGGGAAGCAGGGCTGGAGGCATGTGCTCCCAGTGTACAAGATCTGAGCTGGCAGCATGACCCCAGACAATGCCAAAATCCCATTCACATCCATTGATGATGTGCTGATAAAACCTATAGAAACCGCAGACATGAGACTTGATCCTTGTATGCACTTGTGAGTAGCATCCGCAGGGTCCTGGAAGTCCACTTATTGATACTGCATTGACAAACTTGTCTAGTGTATCATGACTGTAATGCAGTGTGCTGGTGTAGGTATGTACAGGCAGCTTCAGATGACAAGAGCAAAACTATCATTTGAGGCTTGCTATGAGTCATGTTGTAAATGTACAAAGAGGGTTGCACTTACACATGATATTTGCCTTCATAGAAAACAGGTCCATTGGGGTCATTAATCTGCAAGCAGTATATACTGCTCATCAGATAAGAACACAGCTACTTGACAACAGCAGACTTCTTTTGCGTTGTCAAGACATGTCATCATGCTGAGCTGTAAGTGTAGGCATTACCCAGCCGTGCCGGGGCATCACGTGAAACACTGGTTTCTCAGGATCGTGCCGCAAGGAGTTCGCCATGTCCAGCATGGTCTCCAAGTCCTGCTTGAATCCTGGCCCGTTGGGGAATCCTAGGCAAGGAGCCCGTCTGGTGATTGGCTTACAAGCACGGTGAGCTAAACGACGCCTAGGCTTGCCAAAGTGCCTCTTGTCCAAGCAGCTAACCTCCTGTCGATGCAAGGCTAAGTTTCTCATAGAATGGTCATCAGCCTATGCCCAGCGACAGGTGCTCCACCACAGATAAGCGCTGGGAGCACCACAACCCGCGTGCTACGGACTTAGCCTACTCCGTGCAGGGGTTAGCCTGTGTGCTTTGACTGGATTTCAGAAATTCTCGAAAAAAGCAGCCGAAGGAAAATCTGGTGACGCGTGGCATTTGAGCTCAACTTCCGACTCAGCTGCACATTCTGCCTGATGTGCAACACAGGGAAGCAGCTGAGTTCACGACAAGTAGCATTCCGGCTGCATCCACATATAATGATTAGCTGTCACCGTTGGGGCGTCAGGACAAACACCAAAAGCAGCAGTGTTCTTCAGAGGGGTGTCAGTGCAACAGAAGCCCTGTAGCGGGATCCAAGTCCTCGGGTCTGGCCTCATGGATTCGAATGTGCTACAATGCATTGGACACTGCACGGCCTCAGAGAGCTGCAGCAGTTTGAGTTTTTTCTGTGCTGCTGAGCAAACTAGTGTACATGCCATTTAGCAGCTACAGCGTCGCGTGCAGGTCACCAGTCACATCAGGCTGTTCTCAAGTATACACGTTTGCTGTACCTTTATACCTGGCAGAGATTATTCAGTCGCAAGGAATCTACAAGGCTGACCATGCTCAGCTGTGTCAAGAGGTGGGTCTGACTCAACCTAGTTTCCACCCGCCACATCCACACTCATCTCCCCATGTGAGGCAGGGCAGTCAAGAGAGCATGGAAGAGCGCAGCTTGCCACAGCTGATCTACCCATATGGGTATCAGCGGAATGCTACAGCCCAGCGTGACTATGGCCTAGATTAACAGCAGGCTGTGCAGGATCACCCACCTTTCATGCTCAAAATTTGATCAGCATAATTCGAATGCTGCTGCATCACAGTCCATCACTCAAGACCAAATACTGCAAGCACGCAACAAGGATCAGCAAGGGGAGTGGCAATGGGGCAGTAGCAACCCAGCTGCATATGCTCATCACAGCGACACAGCAATGATGGGGGACAATATCAGCATAATGATAATGGCAACTGCAGCAGCAGCAGCAGCTTCTGTCTAGGAATCAATCTTTTACGCATCAAATGCAACAGCAACCACTGCAAAAGCATGGTATGAGTGTGCCAATGCCAGAGTACTGTCAACATCAGCAGCATGGCATGTTTCAGCTGCTGGCATGCAACAACAATTGCAATGAGGCTGTCAGGCATTTGCATCGGCATAGACAGGTCAAATACATCCAGATGCCTCCCCTTGCTTCATACAGCGACGCCTGCAGTCACAGGTACACATGCAGATGCAGTGTGGGAACCCTCTTAAGTTTTTGGGACAGCCCTAGTCACATATGTAACCTTAAACAGCAGTCTCAGAGAGACTATTGGTACGCTGTTGGGGTGCAGAGGGCATGTAGCCCAAATGCCCTGCCAAATAAGAAGAGCAGTGGTGACCTGTCTAGGCATGGCAGCGGCAGTGCTGATGCACCTTTGTCAGAATATGCACTTGCTGCCATCCTGGTGAGCTGCTGCACAGGAAGCCTGCAAGCTATCTTATGCATGCCATACACCTCTGTGCTGTGCAGCACCAATGTCACTATATAGCACCCTAGCTACAACGCTGCTATTGATGTACTGTGCTATAAGTTGAGTCTGCTAGTTGTCAGTTTCTGTAAGGCTTGCTTCCACAACCTGCCTTGCCCTTTTCTCACTGTGACTAGTGGCACATTGCGGTCGTGTTGCTGTTGCACTTTTGTTCTAATACTCTTTAGCAAAGATGTGCTGCTGGCACTGCTCGGTCAAGCTGAATGCCACAGGGTGTGTACTGGTAGCAGCACACAGCTGAGCTCAGAGAAGTGACCTGCTCCAGCATTGACATGCCTGCTCTGTCATGGACAGACCATGAATGACTGGACAGACAATGAATGACTGGACAGACGATGTATGTATGGAAAGGATCGCTGACGAACGTGTGGGTGCGCTTGCAACCTGTTGCCGCGCTAGCATGCTGCAACTTCGTGCGCTTTCTTGGCTAATTGCGAGGGCCTGAACACCGGCCTACAGGTTTAGGTCACATGCTTGAGTATTGATGCTGTGCTGCATGCTGGCCGTGCTGCGCCTCGCCAGATTCATTATGTCCTTTCCGAGGCAAACAGTTTGCACACACACACTATAACTTGCTTATGCAGATTGCTGCTTCTGCGCTCGGGTCATTAGCACTCAATCGCCTTGCAGGGAATTTGACATATCCTTTTTCGCCCGGCATTTACGGTTGTCGCAGCACATTGTCGCCAGATGATGTCTGCACCAGATGACAGTGCCGAAGCGACAACAACTTCGACGGAACACAGTGGCAAGGGTCGTGGCCGCGGTCGAAGCAAAGCGCAAAAGGCTGTCGTGCATCACCCGCTGTACGATGATGAACAAAGGCTTGTCAAGTTAGACATCACAATAGCAGCTGCAGAAGCGGTATGGCGCTCACCTTTAACTGATGTGCTTACACTGTATATCTGAAGCAAAGTATCATGGACTGGCGCAGGAGCGCGCCTCACTGCAACGGCGCATAGCTGAGAAGGCCATGCTTCACAAATTGCAGGCAGAGCTTGCTGAGGTATGCATATTGGACGCATTTTGGATGCATCAGCAGCAGCAGCAGCAGACTCATATTGACGTTGCCTGCAGACGACAAGATCAAAGCAAGAGGCTGAGGCTCGAGCACGCATTCTTGAGGGAGAGAGGAATGATTCTATTCAGGTTGGAGCGTGTTGCCAGTCAACTGTCATGGGTGTGCAGCGCATTGCAAATGCAAGCGGTTTCATGATACCGCACTGCTGTAGGCAAGGCAGAGAGATGAAATCCTCTTGAACGACAAGCTGTATGACTCTCAGCACGAGGTGCAAGACCTCAACAACACACTGGCTGGCCTGAACTCAGAGTTGCATGCTAGGTGAGCACAAGATTTAACTTCACATCCTGCCATCACTCATGTTTCAGACATAATTGTGCTGCTGCTGCTGCTGTTGCTGCGATACATGTTAAGGCATATCTTGGTCAGTCAGCTGTGATGTACCGCAGAGAGGATGAGCTTTCACAGTATCAAACTGAGAACCAGACGATGGTGAATGAGATCACTTCTCTCAGAACTCAGAATTCCAAGCTGCAGAGGGCTTTGGCCAAAGAGATAACAAAGGTGGAGGAATTGGAGAAGCGAGATAGCGAGAATGCTTTTAGGTGCGCCAAGCAATATCCAGTCTGTCACATTGTGCACACAAAGCTATCTCATCTCTTGGCGAGCTGTTTGCATGCCTGCTTCTGCTTGCCAAGCTTCATCGCATGATTTGAACTGGTACTTGACAATGTGCAAACTTTGCAACAGGCAAGCAGAGATGGCCGAAATAGCTGAAGAGAATGGCAACTTGAAAGCAGAGGTGCATGACCAGGCAGCTACAATTCGCCGCATACAGGGACAGCTAGACAGACTCCGTTCACTGGTGGGTGTTGCTTTTGCATGCAGAATGCTCGTTGTCTGCCCAAGTTGTGCGCTGGTGACCTGTTCTATACAAAGATTTGCGCCATCCAGCTTTCAGCCACAGAGTCATATTACTCTGCAGGAAAGGCAAGCTGCTAGTCAGAGGGCAATGCCAGTGGTCCCCAGCATGTATGGCCCTGTGGGTGCCCCTCGTGGTGGCTACCCCCCTGCAGAGCACAGCTTCTATCATGGTGAGCCTGCGCTCTGCTTACTGCAAGAGCAATCTTCTGGCCCCAGTCCTATGCGCCTGAACTGCTTTGTCCTGGTTTGTACAGCCTCACTCTTCCTACCTTGGGACAACCTGTGGTGGACCAGCCGCGACATGTTTGCCGCTGACTGCATGCAGGACTTTCCTTGTCAGGTGGTTCCGCAGAATAGCACAGCAACAACTTTGTCTGTGTGCAGCCAGTTGACATCAGGCAATTGTGTAAGCGATGCCTTGCTGTAGGATATCCACCCCACTCTCAGTTCCCAGTAGCCCCCTCAGCCCCCATGGGCTACATGACCTCCCGGGCCATGCCAGTTCAGTCGATGATGTCCATGGGCTATGCACCTGCTCCTCCTGTGTACCACTTCCCACAGTCACTCTCTGCAGCCCCATCTCAGCAGGTACCTGCACCATTTTACATATGCTTTGCAACTGCAATTGCAGATGCGTAGTGTATGTGGAGTGTTTACTGGCAGTTTACTGTACGCATGCATACTGCCCTTGTGACTGCTGCAAGC
>JAABUW010006705.1_pt1 | contig 14250 bp, 10 predicted proteins | sample 5560081 | NCBI WGS metagenome assembly JAABUW01 (sample SAMN10711882, study PRJNA513363) | rock metagenome | isolation source: Antarctica rocks | place: Antarctica: Victoria Land, Knobhead sud
CCGAGCCGTGCCGGATACGCCGCAGCGCCGCGAGAAGCGCCTGGACGACACGCTCCTCATCCGTGGTCGGGACGAGTGAGGGAGATGATAGGCGTACCGCTTCTTCCCGCCCGTCACGCGGCGCCTGTCGCCGCTCTTGACGGACGCCGTTTCGCATCTCATCTTGTACCGGCATAGCCCGTAATCCCACTAAACCTATCGGAATTGATTTATAGACACTATACGTTGTATAGTAGAGGACCGCGCCCATTGGTGTCAACCTCATTTGGTGCTATGGACGCCGGACAAAATGTACGGGGAAAAGCGACGGTCAAGGTATATTTTTGCCTTGACACAGCCCGTCGCGGCCCTGTATGATGCCACTACGCGTCAATCGCATAATCCCGATAAAATAGGTAGACTTTAAGGATTGGCGATCGGGTGTGGGAGCTGACCGGACAGCCGGAGGTTCGCGTGGGGAGGTAACCGCCTCCCCACGCGAACCTCCTTTTTTGTTTTTGACACGCACGCGCGGCGGCGGGCGGCAGGTGTTCGCCTTATGCCCAGACGCCGCGCCGCGCATGATGAGGCGCCATAATGACAATGACAATGACGATGCCTGCGCGAACGCTACCGGCCGAGCATGACCTGGCGCGGGCCGCGCGCGACCTGGAGGGGAGCCCTCCGGATGATATCCTGCGCTGGGCGCTCGACACGTATCGCCCGCGTATCACCCTGGCCTGCTCTTTCGGCGGGGTCTCGGGCATGGTCCTGCTCGATATGGTGATGGCCCTCGATGCGTCCGTCCCCGTGTTCTACCTGGACACCGGCTTTCTCTTCCCTGAGACATACGCCCTGGCCGAGCGCGCCGCCGCGCGCTACGGTATCAGTCCGCGTCCGTTCCGTCCGGCCTTGACGCCACTCCAGCAGGCCGCCGCGCATGGCGACGCCCTGTGGACGCGTGACCCTGACCGTTGCTGCGCTCTGCGCAAAGTCGCTCCGCAGCGCGAGGCCCTGTGCGGGATGGACGCCTGGATTACGGGGTTGCGGCGCGATCAGGCCGCGACCCGCCGCGCCACGCCTGTCGTGCAGTGGGACAGTAAGTTCGGCCTGGACAAGGTCAATCCCTTGGTTGGGTGGGACGAGCGCGCGGTCTGGCGCTATGTCGCCGACCACGATGTCCCCTATAACCCTTTGCACGACCAGGGGTATCCCAGTGTTGGGTGTACTCACTGTACACGGCCGGTCGCGGCGGGAGAGGACCCCCGCGCCGGCCGCTGGGCCGACTTCGCGAAAACCGAGTGCGGGCTGCACACCGCGTGAGCCCGTGAGCATAGGCTGCACACCGCGTGAGCCCGTGAGCATAGGTAGAGTAGGAGATTAGGAGATAGCGCATGGACCCACGTCTCGTCGTGGTTGGGCTCGTCGTCGGGCTGCTGGTGGGGCTCACCGGAGTCGGGGGCAGTTCCATCCTGACGCCCCTGTTGATCCTGACGCTCGGGGTGAAGCCATTAGTCGCCGTGGGCACGGATCTGGCCTACAGCGTGCCGACCAAACTGCTGGGCGCCTTGATCCATCGTCGTCAGGGGACGGTCGAGTGGCGGGTCGTGGGGCTGCTGTGCGTGGGCGGCTTGCCGGCAAGCCTTGCCGGCCTGGGCCTGCTGGCACTGCTACGTGCGCGCCTGGGGCTCGATACCATCAACGTCGCGCTCAAGCATGGCGTGGGCGCGCTGCTCCTCATCGTCGCCGTCGTGATCGTGTTGTCGCCGTGGCTGCGGCGCCGGCAGTCCGGACGTCCCCTCGGGGTAACGGAGCTGCCGGCGCTGCTCTGGACACGCGGGACACGCGGGGGGGTGATAGCGTTGGGCGCGCTGGTCGGCGTGCTGGTCAGCCTGACCTCGATCGGGGCCGGCTCGGTCACCGTCCCGGTGCTGTATCTGCTGCTGCCGCGGTTGGGACTGCGTCGCGTGGTGGGCTCCGATGTCTCCTTCGCGGCGTTGCTGATCCCGACGGTGGCGCTCGGACACCTGGGGATGGGTGACGTCAACCTCGGGCTCAGCCTCAACCTGCTGGCGGGGTCGCTGCCGGGTGTGTTCATCGGCAGCAAGCTCTGCGCCCGCTTGCCCGACACCTGGTTGCGCCCGGCTATGGCCGGCGCGTTGCTCTTCGCGGGCACACGCCTCGTGTAGACATGATACGGGTGCGCCACAGCAAAGTTCCCAGCACGCGCACAGCAGCCGTGCCAGTTGGCTGCCGCGCCGCACAAGGGAACTTTGCTGTGGCGCACCCACATGATACGGAGGAAAAGCAGTATGGCGCGAGACCTTGTACCATTGTGTGTGGCGAAAGAAATGCCGTTATCGCGCCGGGTTCAAAACTGTCATTCCGACGGTCGCTGCCAAAGCCGCGAATGGAGCGTAGCATGTGAGGACACCTTTTCATGAGCGGTATTGTCGGGGTATTCAATGTAGACGGGGCGCCCGTCGACCGTGACGTGGCGCAACGTCTGACCGACGTCATGGCCTATCGGGGGCCTGATCGTCAAAACCTGTGGGTCGACGGCGCTGTCGGCTTGGGGCACACGTTGTTGACCACGACCGACGAGGATCGATTCGGCCCTCAGCCGTTCAGTCTGGACGGGAACGTGTGGATTGTTGCCGATGCGCGCGGGGAACTCCGCGACGCGCTAGGCGCGTCTGATGCCGCCGCTCGCGCGTTGGACCTATCAAAGACCAGTGACGCCGAACTGCTGCTACGCGCCTACCTTACATGGGGGGAGGACTGCCCTCAGCGCCTCCTGGGCGATTTCTCGTTCATCGTGTGGGATGGCCGGCGGCGTACCGTCTTCTGCGCCCGGGACCACTTTGGGGTGAAGTTGCTCTACTACGCGCGCGTCGGGTCGTCCCTCGTCGTGAGCAATACGCTGCACTGTATTCGCCGGCACCCCTTGGTGTCCGCGCGGCTGAACGAACGGGCCATGGGCGATTTCTTGCTGTTCCGGGCTAATCACGACTCCGACACGACCGCCTTCGCCGACATCCAACGCGTCCCGGCTGCCCACTCGCTGCAAGCGCGTGACCTCTTTGTGCGCGTGCGCCGCTATTACACCTTCCCGGTGCGCACGAAAGTCCACCATCGCAGGGCATCCGATTATGTTGATCACTTCCGCGAGGTCATGGACCTAGCGGTGGGCGACCGCCTACGCACGAAGAAGATGACGATCTTGATGAGCGGCGGCCTCGACTCGACCGCGCTCGCTGCAACAGCCGTTGATGTCGCGGCCGCGCGAGGACGCCCGCTCGACCTGCAGGCCCTCACGGGCGTCTTCACACGCGTGGCGCGGGACGACCGCGAAGGGCGATTCGCCGAGATAGCGGCGACGGCCCTTGGCATCCCACACCGTCAGTATGTCGCCGACGCGGCCCCGTTGCGTGAGAGTTGGGGACGCCCCGACCTCCAGGGTCCCGAGCCCCTCTTCTATCTGATCACGATCGCGGCGATGACGCTGCGGCAGCCGCTAGTCACGGATGACCGGCGCGTAGTGCTTTTCGGCCATGGAGCCGATCTCGCGTTCAATACGGACGTGCGCGGCTATAGCGTGCGCGACCTGTTCGCGCGGACGGCCATGGGGGACGCGCTGCTTGATCTCGCGCATAGCGTACGGCCCGCGCGCCAAATACCGCCCTTGGGCACGGGAGTGCGGCACGCCATGCGGAATCCGCGGCCGCCACGGCGAGACGACGCGGCCCCGCTGCGTTTCCCCGCGTGGGTCAACGAGGATTTCGCGCGGCGCCTCAATTTGCGTGACCGCTGGGAGGACGAGCAGCGCGCCTTGCCTGCCCCCACGCATAATCTCCGCTATGCGACGTACGACGGGTTCTTGTCCCCCTACGAGATGGCCGTCCACGAGTGGTACGACCCCAGCGTCTCCCACCTGCCGATGGAGGCGTGGTTCCCTTACTTGGACCTGCGCGTGGTTGACGTCCTCCTGTCGCTCCCCGTGGTACCATGGATCATCAAGAAAGCGTTTCTGCGCGTGGCCATGCGCGACCGCCTACCGGACGAGGTCGTCCGGCGACCCAAGACGTATATGTCCGTGCAGCCGTTCCCTGCGGTGATCGGGGCGGGGCAGCAGGACATATTGCGCGCGCTCGGCGCGATGCCGCAACTGGAGCCGTACATCAACCTCGACCAGCTAGCGCACAATCCCGCGCCGGCCGGCATCATGCCTGCTTGGACGTTCCCAGCCGGCGTGAGCCTAGCCAGTCTGGGGAATTGGTTGCGGTCGGTGGAGACATCGGCCACAGGAGAGTCTCGCGTTGGCTAGTAGTCTGTCAAGCGAACTCTGCGCAGTTGCTCCTGGGACCGCCGGCAGGATGCCGGCGGTCCCAGGGGGTACGCTTCGCTGCAAAGTAACCCCTCGGAAAAAACACTAGGCGCGCGGCGTGACGCGGACAGGCAGTCCGTTGGGCAGCACGGCGGTGATGCCGTTGTAGGCGTGCGCGGGGTCATGACCTTCCACCGGCGCGAGGGTGTAGTCGCGCAGGATGCGCATGGCCATGGCCTTGATCTCGACCTGCGCGAAGCTCATGCCGATGCACACGCGCGGCCCGCCGTCAAAGGTCACGAGGCTGTAGGGCGTGCGCTTGTCCTCCTCGCGCGGCGGCGCGAAGCGGTCGGGGTCGAAGCGGTCGGGGTCGGCGAAGACGCGCGGCAGCCGGTTGGATGCCGCCAGACCCAGCCGGACTGTCGTCTCGGCGGGGAGTTCGTAGCCCGCGAACACGACATCCTCGACCGTGCTACGCGGCGCGTTGCCCACGGGCGAGTATAGCCGGCCCGCCTCGTCGACCGCGTAGCCAAGCGTCTTGGCCGCGCGCACCGCCTTGAGGGTGATCTCGCCGCCTGATTCGGCCAGTACCATATCCATTTCCTTGTGCACGCGCGCCAGGTAGTCGGGATGTGTCGCCAGCAAGTAGAGCAGCCACGCGCTGAGCGTGGTCGTCGTCTCGTGGCCCGCTACGAGCAGGATGTGCAGTTGGCCGAGCAACTGTGTATCGCTAAAGGGCCGGTCGTCGTCGTCGCGCGCGCGTACGAGCAGGCCCAGGATGTCATCGGTTGGGTCGGCGCGGCGCGCCGCGATCAGGCGCAGCAGCAGGCCGTCAAGCTCGCCGCGTACGCGCGACAGGTGCGTGAAGAACGCTTCCTGCGACGTCATAGCCGTGAAGTCGGCGTAGAGCAGTTGGTAGAACAGTTAGCGCAGGCGGTCGACCTCGGCGCCGGTTTGGAGCCCGACGAGGGCCGCGGCGGCCACGTCGAAGGTGATCTTACGCGTCTCCTCGTACAGGTCAACCGTGCCGCGCGCGGCCCAGTCGCGCGTGCGCGCGGCGATGACACGGTTCATGATCGGCAGGTAGGCGTTCATGTAGGCCACGGCGAAGGCCGGGTTCATCATCTTACGGTCACGGTCGTGCGGAGGGCCGTCGGTGTTGAGCAGCCCCTGCTCGAACATACCGGACAGGATGGGCGTCCAACCGCGCTCATGGCTGAAGGCGTGGCGGTGCGATTGTAGTACAAAGCGGTTCGCCTCTGGTCCGACCATGAAGACCATCCAGTCGCCGTACAGCGGCCGCAGCCCCGGCGGGGTCTCTCGCTTGAACACGGGACCGTGTGCGGTCGCTATGCGCGCCAGGTACGACGGCATATCCTGCCAGAAATCCTCGGGCATGGCGATCTCTGGTATCTGGTCGAAGCCCTTGACCGTGTCGACGTCCGTGTCGCTCATCGTTTGTGTCATGTCTCTATCCTCTCCCTGCTAGCGGGGCGATACCGCTCGTGATAGCGGCCGTATCGCGGTCATTTTGTCGTGTGTCTGTGCCCCAATTGTACTCCCGTGGCGGTTTCGACGCCCTGCTCCTAGCGTGTCACTCGCTGATGGATAATCGTGTGCGCTAGCAGTTTGTCGGAGAGAAGCGGGCTCTCCGTCCCGTGTGTGGTAGTGGTACAGTAGGAAGCATGAGTAGAACATTCAAAACCGTGGATTATGAGGCGGCGCTCGACCTGACGGTGCGCCTGGGCGATTGCCTGCCGCCGGAGCATCTGGCCCGCTTCGTGGTGGACAGCGTCGCGCTGCTTGATCTCTCGGCGCTCTACGCCCGCTACGGGTCGCGGGGCGGCGAGCCCTACGCGCCGGAGGTGTTGCTCGCCCTGCTCCTCTATGGGTATGCGACGGGCGTGTTCAGTTCGCGCAAGATCGAGCGGGCGACCTACGAATCGGTGCCGTTCCGGTACATCGCGGGCAACCGACACCCCGATCACGACACCATCGCCGCGTTCCGGCGCACGTTCCTGCCCGACCTCAAGGCGTTGTTCGTGCAGGGGCTGCTGTTGGCCCAAGAGGCGGGCGTGCTGACCCTGGGCACGATCAGCCTGGATGGGACCAAGATTCACGCCGACGCCTCCAAGAGCAAAGCCGTGAGCTACAAGCGGTTGGTGGAACTCGAAGCTCACCTGCGCGCCGAGGTGGACGAGTTGTTCGCGCTGGCGGAGCAACTGGACGAGCGTGAGCGGCCCGATGGGCTGGTCGTGCGCGACGAGATCGCGCGGCGGGAGGACCACCTGGCGCGCTTGGCCGAGGCCAAAGCGGTCATCGAGGCGCGCGCCCGTGAGCGCGACGCGCTGGAGCGGGCCGCGTATGAGGACACGATAGCCCAGCGGGAGGAGAAGGAACGCACGACGGGGCACCGGCCGCGCGGACGCGTGCCCACACCGCCGGTGCCGGGTCCACGGGCCAAGGATCAGTACAATTTTACCGATCCGGACTCGCGCATCATGAAGAACCCGACCGACCAAGGCTTCGACCAAGACTATAACGCGCAGGTCGCGGTGGATCAGCAGAGCTTGCTGATCGTGGGCACGTCGCTCTCGAACCACCCCAACGACAGCCATGAAGCGGAGCCCACGCTCGCCGCCATCCCGCCGGAGGTCGGCACGCCGGACGCAGCGGCGTTGGACCACGGCTATTGGGGGCCGGCCACCCTGAAGGCGTGCGCCGACCGCGACATCGACCCCTACATCGCGCCGGGGCGTGAGCCCCATCACCAGAGTTGGCAGGAGCGTTTCGCGCCGGAGCCCGACCCGCCGCCAGAGGACGCCAGCGCCCAGGTCAAAATGGCCTATAAGCTCAAGACGGCGCTGGGCAAAGCCATCTACGGCGCGCGCAAATATACCGTCGAGCCCGTGATCGGCATTATCACCGAAGTGCTCGGCTTCCGGCAGTTCTCGCTGCGCGGCGAAGCGGCTGTCGCCGGCGAATGGCTGCTGGTCTGCCTGGCCTTCAATCTCAAGCGCTTCCATACCTTGTCTCCGGTCTACTAAGGAGGCGTGATGGCGTGCATCCCCCCTGCGGGCGGTCATCCGGGGCCGTGTCCCGCCCCTGGCCGCGCGTCGATCACACGCGCCTACGGGCGGCGCACTCCATCCCGGCGGCGGAACTCCGGTCACGGACAGCATCACGTCGTTCTCTCCGACAGACTGCTAGCCTCCTTCTAACAATGTATCGCGTTTATGCCACCAAGGGTGTGGCGCACGGGCACAAGAGCTACGTAAGAAATGACCATCTTCACCGTCTATTCTTAATGGACGAACCGGATGGAGTGACGCGAAGCGCGCCTCCCGGCAGTGGCGGCCGCTGCCGGGAGGCCGCGTATCCTAATGGAGCGCCATCGGAGGGGTGGGCGTGTAATCGTCCCCCTTCAGTAAACGCGTGACGTGACCGATATATGTACATGAGCCCTGTATCATGCTGGCAGGGCGGCCGGCCAGACCTGTGAGAGGAAGACGTGACCCGTGCCCACCATCCTGTGCGTAGACGATGATCCCTATCAGACCGACCTGTTACGCTACGGTTTGGCGCGCGCCGGCTTCGATGTCGTGACCGCGGGCACAGGCCGCGAGGGCCTGCAGCGCGCGCGCACAGCGCCCGTCGACCTGGTGATCCTCGACGTCGACAGCCCCGACCGGGACACCGCCGCGGCGCTCATCGCGCTGTGCGCGCGCACGACGATTCCTGTCATCATGCTCACCGCCCGTGCGCGGGACGAGGACATCATCGCCGGCCTCGATCAGGGCGCCGACGACTACGTGGTCAAGCCGTTCAACATGCAGGTGCTCGTCCTGCGCGCCCAAGCGGTGCTGCGCCGCGCCGTCGCCCGGACCAGTGGGGGTGTGGATGGGACGACCGGGCGGACGCAGCACAGGATCGCGGGAGCGCTCTTCGATGCGGATATGCACGAACTGACGGCGGCCGATGGGACGCGCGTACGGTTGACGCCGACGGAGAGCCGCATCCTGGCGTTGCTGCTCGTCCATGCGGGGCAGGTGCTCGCGGCCGCGCGCATCATGGAGTGCCTGTGGGGCCACACCAGCGAGAGCGATGTCAACGTGATCAAGACGCATGTCCGTCATCTCCGCGAGAAGATTGCCAAGCTGCCAGGCAGCCCGCACCCAATTCGCACCATTCCCGGCGTCGGCTACGCGGCGCCGCGGGGCGACACGGAGCGCGTGGAGGAGCCCCAAGCCGTGCATGGGCTGCGCGCCCTGGCCTAAGCCGGCGGGTATCACGAGGCGCCGCACACCCTACATCCTGTATTCCTGCTATGTCGCTGTGCGCTGCTGTGCGCTATGGAAAGTTTTATGCGTGAAAGACGACCCTATGCAAATCCGGCGCACACGGAGGCGCCGCTGACTATCGGCAAGGCGCTTGCCGCACAAGCCGCGCGTACGCCGGACGCCAGCGCTATAGCCGCCCCAGGCCGGGTAGATTGTTCGTACACGCGTCTGGCCGCGCACGTCGATGACAGCGGGGCGGCGCTTCGCGCGCTGGGGCTTGGGCGCCGTGATCGCATCGCCCTCGTCCTGCCCACCGGACCGGAGATGGCCGTGGCGTTTCTCGCCATCGCCGCTTCCGCGGTGTGCGCCCCACTCAATCCCTCTTATCGTCCCGATGAATACGAGGCGTATTTCGCGGCCTTGAATGTCAAGGCCGTGATGATCCAGACGGGCGAGGGCGCGGCGGCCGACGCCGCCTGGCGGCTTCACCTCCCGGTCATCCAGTTGTCGCCGCGCCCTGCCGCCGCCGCGGGCCTCTTCGCGCTCACGGCGGCGGGCCGCCGCCCGGTCGACGCCGACGACTATCCTAGCCCCGACGACGTGGCCGTCGTGATGCTCACGTCCGGTACGACGGCGCGGCCCAAGGTCGTGCCGCTCACCCACCGCAACGTCCTTGCCTCGGCCCTGTACACGAGTCGCGCCGTCGCGCTAACGCCCAGCGATCGTTGTCTCAACGTCGCGCCGCTCTTCCATATTCATGGCCTGTGCATGGTGTTGTCGTCGCTGCTGGCCGGCGCGAGTGTCGTCTGCCCTCCCACCTTCGATGCGCTGCGTTTCTTCGCCTGGCTCGACGAGTGCCGTCCGACGTGGTATGTCGCCGGTCCCACCGCGCACCGCGAGATTTTAACGGTCGCCGACACACAGGGGCGCCGCGCCATCATCGCGCGATGTCCGTTGCGGCTGATCCGCTCCGGCTCGGCGTCGCTGCCCTCGGCGGTGTTGCATGACCTGGAGCGCACGTTCGGCGCGCCCGTCATCGAGGCCTATGGGTTGACTGAGGCCGGACCCCTCATCGCCTGCAATCCCCTGCCCCCGCTGGTCCGGAAGCCAGGCTCGGTCGGCCTCGCCGCGGGACCGGAGGTCGCGATCATCGACTCCGCGGATGAGCTGACGCCCGTTGGCCGGGAGGGGGAGATCGTCGCGCGCGGACCCAACATCATGGCGGGCTACGAGGGTGATGACGCTGCCAACGAGGAGGCCTTCGTGGGGGGATGGTTCCGGACAGGTGATCTTGGCTATCTGGATAGCGACGGCTATCTCTTCATCACCGGGCGCGTGAAGGAGCTTATCAACCGCGGCGGGCAGAAGGTGTCACCGTACGAGGTTGAGGCCGCGCTTCTGGACCACCCCGCCATTGTGCAAGCCGTCGCCTTCGCCGCGCCACACGCGACGTTGGGTGAGGATGTCGCGGCGGCGGTGGTCGTGCGCGCGGGCGTAGCCGTGACCGAACGTGAGCTGCGCGCGCACGTCGCCGCGCGCCTGACCCTCTTCAAGGTCCCGTGGCGGGTCGTCATCGTCGACCGCATCCCGGTCGGCGCGACCGGCAAAGCTCAACGCATTGGCCTCGCCGAGAGGTTGGGTCTGCCGTCCAACGGCGACAGCGGCGATCCATACGTCGCTCCGCGAACCGCGACGGAGCGCCAACTCGCGCTGATCTGGACGGACATCCTGGGCGTCACCGATATCGGCGTCACCGCCGACTTCTACGCTTTGGGCGGGCACTCGCTCCAGGCCGCGCGCATGCTCGATCTGGTTGGCCGTGCGCGGGGCCGCCACATATCCCCTGCCGCCTTCTTTACGATGACGGAACCGACGGTCGAACGCCTTGCCGCGGCGCTCGATTGTGGAGATAAGGCGCCCGAGGCGCGTCATCCCCATCTGCCCCATCTGGTTGCCGTGCGCCCGCAAGGGACGAAGAGGCCGTTCTTTTACCTGACGGGCGACAATGCGTACTATCTAACCCTATCGCGCCTCCTCGACCCGGAGCGCCCCTTCTATGTCCTCGAGCCGCACGACGCCCACGACCTGCCGGGTCTGTTGACGATCGAGGCGATGGCCGCTGATCATGTGCGCGCGCTTCAGTCCGTCCAGCCCCACGGACCGTATCTTTTGGGCGGATACAGTAACGGCGGCTTGATCGCGTACGAGATGGCGCGACTGTTGCGCGCGCAGGGGCAGCGGGTCGACTTGCTCGTGCTGGTGGATGTCGCGGCCTGGAATGCCCCTTTCGCGGCCCTTCGCCCCATCGGCCGCCTCATGTGGAGGGGCCTGGATAAGCGGGCTGACGCCTTTGTACGCGCGCGCGCCTCCGTCCTGACCCTCCTTCAGGTCCTCAGATACGCGCCGTTCGCGGAAAAGTGCGCGCGCATCGGGCGCGCGGCGCGCCGCGCCGCGCAGGGCTTCGGCGACCGGTTGAGCCGTGCGATAACACACGAGGCGGCCATGACAACAGGGGGCGAACGGACGATGCACGACGAGTGGCTGGTCGCCTATAAGAGGGCGATGCGGGCCTATCTCCCCGGCCGATATGATGGATGCGTCACGCTGTTACGGGCCGGCGAGGGCGTTGCCCAATGGGTCGATGATCCGACCGCCCGGTGGCGCTATGTTTCCGCGGAGGTGACGACACACGAAATTCCTGGGTCCCATAGCTCGTGCGTACGCGCGTATGTCCAGCCGCTGGCCGCGCGCATACAGCAGTGCCTGGACAGCGTAGAGTAGGATGAATAGCATAGCACTCCGCCTGTTACGCTGACTATATGACAGTTTCCCCGACGCGCGCGCTTCCGACATGGCTGCTAGATTTGCTGGCTTGCCCTCTCTGCGGCCGACCGCTCACGCTGAATGGCGATCACCTGGCCTGCGGCGTCGGCCACACGTACCCGACGTGGCCGCATCTCGACCTACTACCGCCCGGCAAACGTCCGCCTAATGAAGGGCCGGGCGATACGGCGGAGATGGCGCGACTCCGCGCGGAGTGGGAGCGGCGTCTTGACGGCGACGCGGCCGCCTCAGGTGAGCGCGCGGCGCTGGAACATTACCTCGATACGATCGCGCCGCGCCTGCGTCCGGGCGCGGTCGTGCTCGACCTTGGCTGTGGGACCGGCGATGCGCTGCGGCGGCTCGGCGCGCGTTACACCGGTCCGCTGACTCTCATCGGGCTTGATATCTCCGTGCCGATGCTCGACGCCGCCTACCGCATACTGCGCCGTGAACCGCGCGTGGCAGTGTTGAGGGCGAGCGCGCGGCGCCGTCTGCCGCTACGCGGCGGCACGGTCGACGTCGTGCTGCGCCGGCTAGCCCCCGCGCTGCTCGACGAGGCGCTACGCGTGCTCAAGCCAGGCGGCGCCTACGTCACGGCGTCGTTCGGTCCGGCGCACCGGCGTGAACTCTATGACGCGCTCAGCGCGCTGCCGCGCCCCAAGGCGACACGCGAGCCGGCGCTAGATACGTTGCTGGGGCAAGGCTTTGCCGCCGCCGAACATCACGGCTGGCGCGGCGCCGAGATGGTCACGCCGGCCGAGGCGCTCGACCGCCTGCTGATGGGACCGGCGGCTTTCCACCTCGACCGGGCGCGCGACCTGCCGCGCCTGCGAGCCCTTGCCGGCGAGAGTGGCGGCGTGTTGCGATTGACGACCGACATCGAAGTGTCTGTCGGTATCAAAGCGGATTAGTCCTATCCTGACCGCCCTCTATTGACAGCTGTGACCCACCGCAACGTCACCATAGCTCCGACCAGGAAGGCGCCACCGGCTATCAGGAGGGCTATGACTAATCCGCTTGGATCGATCTTGTGCCCTCCCGCGAGCGCGCCCAACAAGGCCACACCGATGACCCCGCCCACTTGCCTGCTCGTGTTCACCACTCCTGAGGCCATCCCCGCGCGCTCACTCGGCGTGGACTCTAGCACCGCTGATGTCATCGCGGGCATAGTGTATGACATCCCGAAGCCGATTGCGGCCAGCATTGGTACCATCACCACGTACGGGCTCATCGTCCCTACCAGCGCGAAGACAAGCATCCCAACTCCGCCTAGTACGAGCCCCCGTCACCATGGGCGCGCGCGGCCCCGCCCGGCTCATGACACGCCCTGCCAGCCAGGACCCTACCACCGCCATCCCCATCTGCGGCAGCAATGCCAGCCCCGTGATGGTGGGGGAGTAGCCGCGCACTTGCTGGAAGAAGAGGCTGAGTAGGAACAGTTCCCCGTAGAACCCAAAGTTGATGAGAAAGCCCACGGCGTTCCCGGCCGAGAAGTTCGGAACTGAGAATAGCCCCAGCGGCAGCATCGGACTCATGGAGCGCCGCTCGACGACTATAAAGGCGATGGTCGCGATGACGAACAGGAGAAACGCGCCCAGGACGAGCGGCGAGGTCCACCCACTCGCCCCGCCTTCGATGAAGGCGATGGTGACCGCGGCCAGAGCCACAATGCCTGCGAGTTGGGCGAGGAGATCGAGATTTCGGTCCTGCTGGCGCGGCGACTCCGCGACGAACCGCAGGGTGAGCAGCACGGCGATAATTCCTATGGGCACGTTTATGAAGAAGACACTCCTCCAAGTGAGGCCGCCCACTAAGAAGCCCCCCACGACGGGTCCGGCCCCCGCGGCTACGCCGGCAACCCCGCCCCATATACCCAGAGCCTTGGCGCGCTCCGCAGGGTCGGTGAACATATGCCGCAACAGCGCGAGTGAGGTGGGCACGGCGATGGCCGCGCCCACCCCCTGCGACACGCGCGCGGCCTGCAATGCCCACAAAGTGGGGGCGACGCCACACAGGGCCGAACTCGTAGTAAAGAGCGCGAGTCCCACCAGGAACAATCGCTTGCTGCCCAGTCTGTCGCCCAGGGAGCCCGCGCTGAGCAGCAGGGCCGCGAACACGAGCGCGTAGCCGTCCACCACCCATTGGAGGTCGCTCACCGTCGCGCCGAACTGCCGGCGAATGGTCGGCAACGCCACGTTGACGATCGTGGTATCGAGGATGGTCACGAAGTAGCCCAGGCAGATGGCAAGGAACGCGACGTGTGTGGACGCACGTCCGAGAGCTGCTGGATGGCGCGCCGCGCACGCCCCTTCCCCCTGTTGTGTGGGCGCTCGTTTCCGGTGCAACTGTTCGGCCATCCGGTATTCCCCTCCCTTTATGCGTGGTGCGTCACCGCTATCTCACTCAGTCTATAGTCAAAACATTTCGATTGAGACTGAAATGAACAGGGGATATACTGGGAACAGATAAGATAATAACATGAGAACAGATAAGAGCGAGAGGCGCCAATGAGCGATACCGTGACGATGAGCCCAATAGCAGGAGACGCGGACATCGCCGTGGTCGCCGCGCTGCTCGCCGATCCGACCCGCGCCGATTTTCTGCTCACGCTCTCCGACGGCCGGGCGCTGCCGGCCGGAGAGTTGGCGCGGACAGCAGGGGTGGCCCCATCCACCGCCAGCGCACATCTGGCTCGGCTCGTGGAGAGCGGGTTTGTCGCGGTAGAGCCCTGGGGCAAACATCGCTACTATCGCATCTCCAGCCCCGCGCTCATCGCGGCCCTAGAGGCGCTGGCCGTCATCGCCCCCACCAAGCCCGTGCGTTCGCTCCATCAATCGGACC
>JAABUW010006707.1_pt1 | contig 14248 bp, 5 predicted proteins | sample 5560081 | NCBI WGS metagenome assembly JAABUW01 (sample SAMN10711882, study PRJNA513363) | rock metagenome | isolation source: Antarctica rocks | place: Antarctica: Victoria Land, Knobhead sud
TGTGCAGAGGTGTCCTTGAAAGACAGATGCACCTCTGCGTTGTGCTGGCCACTGCGCACTGGTGCCCAGCCTGCCACATGGTCATGCAGAGCTGGATGCTCATACATTGCAGCTATGGCCTGGTTGACCACGCTGAGGTTGCTGTGTTTAGTTGCTGCTGAAGTTGCTGGCTGCAGAAGGCCCTGTAGCTTGAGTGCCAGCTGAGGCCTCTTGAAGATGAGCAGCTGATCTGGCTTAGGGCCCAGCAATGGTTGGTCATACAAGCCTGTCAGCACTGAAGACAGATCCTGCAGTTTCCCCATATGTTTCTGCTGTGCTGTTTGCTATGTTACGGAATCAGGTAGTCACTGCCGACACTGCTACGCAGCACAGTACGCTGAAAGCTCAGTCTGGAAGCTGGCTGTCACTGTGCCGGGGTTGAATAGGTTAGAGCAAGAAGCCGGTTCTGCCGGAAACTGTTGTCGAGGTGATCACTGTAAAGCTCTGCTGCTGAAGCCGACCTCGTGCCTCGTGAAGATCGGTCACTTGCAGCAGGTTCTGTGAAGCTCGCTGGGCTAGACTGAGCCGGCCGCTCGAAGCTTCGCGACGTCCGAAACTGCGCTGCCACCAGTAGATCCCTCGCGAAAGTGACTTTCGCCATGCGCAACGACAGTGCACGTGAAGAGATGCATAGTGAAGCCGCTCGCGGCGTGATCACATCGATGTAAAGTACAGCCCGAGTCACAGCCTAGGACACAATTTTGCCTGCAAGTCTGAAGTGAAAACATGTGACAAGCATGCACTACGTGAAAGTGGGCACATCACCATGCCTAGCCCAACTCGACCTCCAAGAAGCATCCACAGAAGCATGCAGCACATCACCGGGACCAGCATGGGGTTTGGCGAGAGCGCTTGCAAATGGGTCAGCATCATGCTTCAGAACACCTCAGCTACAGCTGCTTTTAATGGCTGGCAGTCATCCAGCTTTCCTGAGCGATCAGGGGTACAACAAGGTAGCCCACTGTCACCCCTCTTGTTTGTCTTGGCAGCCCAACCTTTGGCCAGTCACCTCAGGCACCAAGCCCAGCAAGGTGTCATCAGGCCAATCACCATGCCAGATGGTCAGCCAGCGCCTGTCAGCCACCAACATGCTGATGACACCACCTTGCATGTGCTTCAGCCCTCGGATGCTCAGGCGGCCCTTGACCGCAGCATAGCCCTCTTTTGCGGGGCCACCTGCAGCCAGCTCAACGTCAGCAAGTCTCGGGGTTTTCTGGTCCAAGCACAGCCCCTTGCCTCAGCCTCAGTAGCTGCCCTCCCCAGCATCAGCTTCATCACAGGCCAACAAACCATCAAACATCTTGGGGTCCTCTTGGGCTATGACATGCAGGCAGCCTCTCATCAACAATTCACAGGCATTTATCATGCCATCAGCGCCAAGGTCAGGCGCTCGTGGCCTGTCATTTCTGGGCAGAGTGCATGTGGCCAAGCAGGTCCTAGCTGCCTCGCTGTGGTATCATGCCAGCTTCCAACGGCCCTCAGAGCAGTTGCTTAAACAGCTCAGCCGACACCTACGCAAGTTTGTTGCATCAGCTCAGCAGGCCAGCCACAGCGGTGATGCTGTGGCCTTGGCACAAGGCTACTCTCAGGGCAGTGCCCAACTGCCCTCTGCTGCCCCTGGGGCTGCACTGTTCCCAGGGGAGCTCACCAGCTCCCTGCCCTTGTCCAAGCGGGGTGTGGGGCTTGTGCATGTGCCAACACAGGTCCAGGCCCTGCAGGCAAAGGTGATCTCCCGCTTGCTAGAGCCTGAGAGGCTGGCTTGGAAGGTGTTCCAGCTGTACCACCTGAGCCAAGCCTCTCAGGTTCAGCCCTTGGGCTATGGGGCTAGCATCCTGTTCAGCACGCTCAGTACAGACCAGTTGCAATTGCCAGCCCGGCTATCAGCCTACGTGGCGGCCTTCAGAGCTCTTCATCCTCACCGCCTTCAATCAGTCACTGCCATGCTGCCACCGGACGTCTTAAACGAACCGCTCTTCTTCAACAGGCAGATTTCTCAGCCTGCTGCCAGCTCAGCTACCACCAACAGTGCCTGCCCAGCTGCAGCTGCCGCATTTCTGACGCCTCAGCAGAAGCCCCTTATGCTTTCAGCGGGCATCACTAAGGTAGCTCACCTAAAACTTTCACTACAGCTACAGTAACCACAGCTGCTGGCACTCGAGTTGCGTTTAGTTTTGTTGGCACTTCCTCCAGCATGGCGCGCCATAGTCAGCTCAGCCCCAGCAGCCACGTGGTTTCAAGTTCTCTCGGCCTCCGGCAGACAGCTCATTCAAGATGCTCAGACAGGCCAGCTCCACACCGTTAGCCCACATCTGCAACTTCTACAGACCCCGTCAGAGCCTGTCTCTAATCCCAGCCCTGTCCAAGTCGTCTCTTGGGACCCCTCTAGGCCTTGGAGGGGCCCAGCGCACCAGTCAGCTCAGCTGGACAGTCCCCTCTGCCTGCAAGGTCAGCTGTGGGGCCCGCATCATCTGTCACTTGGGGTGTGGGGTTGGGGCAGTCAGCCAGCCCATCAGCTGGTGGTCAGACAAGCGGGCCAACGCTTACGGCTGATCAGGTCTTTTGCCACCAAGCACCCATTGGCCCCGAGCGGTTTGACCTGCCGCCCGCGCCTTTTGCCGCTGCCAACATCAGAGCAGTCACTAGCTGAGACCCTGCAGGCCATGGAGGTCAGGTGGGTAGCTTCCATGCAAGCCAGCTCCAGAGGCACAGCTCGCCTCAGCTCAGAAATGTCTGCCTCTTTGCCAGCGTGGATGACACCCTCGCAGACCCCTAGAATGCACTGGTCAGACCGGCGGCAACAGCGTCAGGAACAGCATCAGCAACAGACGCAGCAGCAGCCAGCACCTCAGCTGCCTTTGGAGAGGGCAGCTACAGACGACATCATTGATGTGCTAGAGGCATGTGGCAGCCACGCTCAGCAGGCACAATGGCGGCACATTATTTTTATTATTATTTTTTTCGGGAGGGAGAGATATTCATTACACGAAGCAACGATAACAACCTCAAAGAAACGTGATGTCCACGGCGGCACATTTGGGAGCTGGCTAGCGCTTCCTACCTAGACAGGCGGCACAGGGTCCTATGGTGGCGCCTGTTGCATGGCAGCTTGATGTGTGGGGCTTACAAAGCGTACATTGGCAGGGCCACGCCAGCACGGGCCAACTGCCCTTTCTCATGCTGTATTAGCCCCAGTCAGCCTCAGACCATCAGCCACTTGTTCCTTACATGCCCGGTTGCAGCCACAGTCACTGATTGGCTATGCCGCCTTTGGCAAGCTATGACAGGATATCTGCCTGTGGTCTCAGTTGCCAGCTTGTTAGCGGCAGACACACCATCTGAGCAGCTGCCGTCAGATGCGCTCCTTCAGACTTGGCACAGACTCAGGCTAGCAGTGCTGCACAGCATCTGGACAGCGTCTCAGATCGCCCAGGCCAGCCGGCCAACACAACCTTCAGATGCCTCAGAGCCAGACGCAAACCTGGCGTCATCTCCTTCGTCACAACAAGCTTCACTATCATCATCATCTACCTCACACCACGGCCACTTGGCAAGACAGCTCGCATTGAAGACTGTCAAGGCCATGATTCAAAATGACTGGACAAAGTGCAATGACAACGTCAAGCAGATTTCTGGAGTCTGCTCAAGCTGGTTACGGGGGAAGGATCCCAGCATGACTCTGGGTTTATCTTCTCTGGGTGCATCTTCTCCGGCTGGACGTCTTATGTTTGCTTGCTTCGTGTCACCTTGGTAGCCGTTGTGACTGGTGTTGGCACACACTTTCCTCTAAGTTGATGCATGAGGGAGATGCATCTTTTCTAGCTGGACATCTTTTGCTTACTTGCCGCGCATTAATCAGGGAGTTTTTGTGATTGGTAGTATGCACACCCTTCCATCCTTGTTGGTGCATGAGGGAGATGCATCTTTTCTGGTTGGACGTCTTTTATTTGCTAGCGTCGTGTCACCTTGGTAGCCAATGTGACTGGTGATGGCACACACTTTCCTCTAGATTGATGCATGAGGCAGGTGCATCTTTTCTTGCTGGACACCTTTTGCTTGCTTGTGTCATGTCGCCTATGTGGCCTTTTGACTTGTGGGACGTCTTTTGGCGTTTTTCCTAGGGGTGGTTGCAGGTTTGGATTTTGCCCTCTTGTGGGGTTGATGCATCTGCTTTCAAGAGCAAGTGGACATGTTGCTTTTTTTGATTGCTTTGTTTTGTTCCATGATGTGCTTTATAGCACTTTCATGACACATCATTTCTGGAGTACCCTTCGTGAGAGGGGTCCCTTATATTGTGGACTGATCGCCTTGTCATCTTGACAAGGCCGGTGTTTCACACAACTTAGGTTTGTCTGGTATCTTTGTCAGCAGCAGCTGGCATAGAGTGGACATCTTCCCTGTAACACAAAAAAAAGAAAAGAAAAAAAAGGCTCTGCCTCTGTCTGAATCAACCCAACATAGCTGTCAAGATCACAAGTATAATGAAGTGCCAAGCAAAGCAAGCAGCAGACAAGACTATACTCACCATCAATATGCCAAGCTCGCTTCATTTCACTAGACAAAAGGCAAGCTCATGCCTAGATCAACCCAACACTACAAAAAAGGGGCAGATTGCTCAAAAAGCTAGCAATTCAAGAGTGGCAAACCTCAACAAGAAGACACACAAACGTGCATACCCTTGCACACCGTGGCAGCGCGGTTTCGGACGTCGCGAAACTTCGAACAGCCGGCTCAGCCTAGCCCAGCGAGCTTCGCAGAACCTGTTGCAAGTGACCGAGCGTCACGAGGCACGATGTCGGCTTCAGCTGCAGAGCTTTCCAGTGGTCACCTCAGCGACAGTCTCCGGCAGCACCGGCTTCTTGCTCTAGCCTCTTCAGCCCCGGCACAGTGACAGCCAGCTTCCAGACTGAGTCTTCAGCGTGCTGTGCTGCGTAGCAGTGTCGGCAGTGACCACGTAACTCCTTAGCATAGCAAGCAGCACAGCAAAAACACATGGGGAAACTGCAGGATCTGTCTTCAGTGCTGACAGGCTTGTATGACCAACCATTGCTGGGCCCTAAGCCAGATCAGCTGCTCATCTTCAAGAGGCCTCAGCTGGCACTCAAACTGCAGGGCCTTCTGCAGCCAGCAACTTCAGCAGTAGCTAAACACAGCAACCTCAGCGTGGTCAACCAGGCCATAGCTGCAATGTATGAGCATCCTGCTCTACATGACCATGTGGCAGGCTGGGCCCCAGTGCGCAGTGGCCAGCACAACGCAGAGGTGCACCTGTCTTTCAAGGACGCCTCTGCACAGCACAGACAGCAATTAGCATCCGCTGGCACCATCCAGCTGACCATGCATGGGGCAGCAGCGCCTGTCACCCTGCCTGTCAGCACAGTTGCATCCAAGCAGCTGCCAGATGTCACCATGGTGCGCATGCACAATGTGCCTGGGGGCATCAATGTCCATGGGCTGATGGACTGCTTGCTGAAGCACTTTCAGTTTGGGCCTGAGTACACTGTGGTGTCAGAGTATGGAGGCGATGCCTCAGGTGACATTGCTGCTGCCATCCCCACCTGGTGCCGCTCAGACGTGTGCATAGCAGAGCTCAGAGCCCCTGTGTCAGATGCCAAGCTGGCCAGACTGCCATCAGCCTTCACTTGCTTTGGGCAGCAGGTCTCAGTGTCAGTCCAGCCCAGCATCCTAGCCAAGGCGCATTTGTACCAGCACAGGGCTCAATCACATGTGCAACAACAGGCAGACTCAACACCAGCCTCCTCACTGTCGCCCAGAACCGAACGTAGGCAGCAGCAGAAGGCAAGGGCTCAAAAGGCAGCTTTAAAGCAGGCACATCAGCAGCAGCAGCAGCAACAGCAGCAGCAGCAGCAGTAGCAGCAGCGAGCCTTACATGCTGCTTTCCACCCTGCTGCCTCAGTTGATAGCGTGCCTCCTGCGAACAGATTGGTTTTGGGGCGCCCTCTTGACCCTGTCCTAGATCTTGGGGGTCAGCGTGGCAGGGCTGGGCTGGGCCACTCAGAGCCAACTCTGATGGATCTGGACCCACAGCAGTCCAAGTCTGCTGCTCAAGTCAGCTCAGGCTCTCTGCTAACCCCAGCAGCAGCCTCTATGCAAGCTACAGATGGTCCATCAACCTCAGCTGTGCCTGCAGCGGTGGCAGACCCCGCCCTTGCCGCTGGGCCTCCGCCTGATGACACACCCATGCTGCCAGCAGTGCCTTTGTTGGTGCCCCCAGACTTTCCTGACACTGCAGTGTCCTCTGCCATGTGCTTATGGGCAGAGGATGTTGACATACCTGTTGACATTGCCAGGCAAGCAATCCTCTATGTGCATGCCAACTTTGCATCAGAGCTCAGCCAGCATCCCTCAGCAGATTGTACTTGCTTGTCAAAGCCGCTGCAGGAGCTCATGGTCACAGCAGTCAGAGCAGTCACTGGTGATGCATCGTTCCACTTATTGTATGGCTCAGACGCACAGTCGGACAGCTCAGGAGCAGATCCAGCCACAGACAGCACTGTGGCAGACAGCCCCTCCATGCCGACCACATCAGCAACAGCAACTATGGCAGCCCCCAGACGGTCAGGCAGGCAGCACAAACCAGCCGCAGAGTACTGGAAAGTGCCCCCTGCAGCCCCTGGGGGGGCTCAATGAGCCACCCCAGACCCCCCTCTCTACAGCTTCTGTCTCTCAATGTCAATGGGCTCCGAGAGAGGCAGAAGCGGGCGGCATTGTTTGCAGTCCTGCAAGCTGGGCCATGGCATGTCATTGCTCTGCAAGAGACACACCATGCCACCCAGGCAGAGGCTGCACAATGGTGTAGAGAGGGGGCAGGCCCTACCGCCCCGTGGGATGGCCCATCATTTTGGGCTGCTGGCACATCAGCCAGCCGCGGCGTGGCCTTGTTGTTCAAGGCGTGTCCCCTTCTGTCAGGGGTCTCAGCCTATGCTGCAGACCCCTGTGGCAGATTTGTTGCCGCTCAAGGCGGCCTGAGTGGCGGCCATGTCACCATGGCGTCAGTGTATGCTCCTGTCGAGAGGCAGGAGCGTGCACCTTTCTTCCAGCAAAGCCTCTTTCCTGCCATGCCAGTAGGCACTCCCTTACTCCTAGGGGGTGACTGGAACTGCGTGGCAGAGGACCTGGACCTGGTTGGGGGCCAGCCAGGCACCCGCCAGCATGGCTTCCAATCAGGCTTGCTGCCCTTCCAGCGAGCCTTGGGCTTGCAGGATGCCTCTAGGTGCCTGCATCCGCAAGCAAGGGAGTTCACGCATACAGCTACCAACAATGCATCCTCAGCCAGAATTGACAGATGGCTCGTCAGCGACAGCTTGCTTCCAAATGTCAGCGCAGCTTCAATCACAGATCTCATCCTGTCAGACCATTATGGGGTGGCAGTTGCAGTGTCACCTGCCAATGCACCCCCCCGCGGCCCAGGGCTTTGGTCAATGCCTCCTGCCATCATTTCCCACCTTGCCTTCAAAACCCTCATGACAGCTCAGATTCAGACCTTCCTTCAGGCTAATCCAGTGACCACATCTCTCAGCCGCGCAGCGAGGTGGGACCAGCTCAAGGTGCACATTCAAGATGTTGCAAGGGGCTATTGCTCCACCTTCCACGCCCAGCGTACAGGGCAGCTCAGGGTGCTCAGGGTACGAGCCAGCAGGGCTCGCGCGGCCTATGTGGCAGCTCCAGGCAATCAGCATGCCCTGGATGAGTTGCGCCATACGGCGGCAGCTCTCCTGCAGCATCGCCAGCAGCAGGCTGCCACAGATGCCTTGCGGGCTGGGGTCTTGCTGCATGAGTATGGGGATCAGTCCACCTATTATTTCCATCACTTGCACAGGCAGCGACAGCAGGCTACAGTCATCAGTCACCTGCAGCAGCAGCAGGGCTCACCAGTAGCAGACCTCTGCACCATGCATGGCAGGCAGCAAGCCGACAGCATCATTGTCAACCTCTTTTCAGCTGACAGCCCCACAGGCATGTTCAGGCAGCTGCCTACTGTCTTGTCAGCACAGCAAGCGCTGCTGTCTTCACTAGACAGGCAGCTGCCATCAGATGCCCAACAAGCATGCGAAGGTGCAGAGCAGGGCATCACGCTTGATGAGCTTCAGGCAGCTCTCAAGCTGTCTGCCCGTGGCAGAAAGCCGGGCTCAGACGGCTTGCCCTATGAGTTCTTCTCCCAATTCTGGGAGGTGCTTGGCCCAGAGCTGCTAGCAGTCTTGCAAGAGGCCTTTCAAGCTCAGCATGGCCTCTGCTTGCCAACCTCCATGACTCGAGGGGTCATCACCTTGCTGTACACGGGCAAGGGCTCCAAGGCCCTGTTGGACAGCTACCGCCCCATTACCCTCCTCAACAGCGACTACAAGCTGCTACCCAAGGCTCTGGCTACCCGCTTTGGGCCTGCCCTCCAGCATGTGGTGGATCCCACTCAGACCGCTTTTGACCGCGGGCTCAAACCAGGTTCGTTCGGTACCTTCAACATCTGACGGAGGGTGGACAATTCCCCTGTAACGCAAAAAAATAAATAAAAAAGACCGCTTTTGTGCCGGGTTGCTGGATTGGCGACAATGTGTTGTGCCATTTGGAGGAGGTGGAGTACCTGCAGCAAACAGGTCAGCCTGGCTGCATGGTTTTTTTGGACTTCAGCAAGGCATATGACCGCCTTAGCCGCCCCTGGGTGCTAGATTGCATGTCCAGCATGGGCTTTGGCGAGCGTGCTTGCAAATGGGTCAGCATCATGCTCCAGAACACCTCAGCTACAGCTGCTTTCAATGGCTGGCAGTCAGCCAGCTTTCCAGAGCGATCAGGGGTACAACAAGGTAGCCCGCTGTCACCCCTCTTGTATGTCTTGGCAGCCCAACCTTTGGCCAGTCACCTCAGGCACCAAGCCCAGCAAGGTGTCATCAGGCCAATCACCATGCCAGATGGTCAGCCAGCGCCTGTCAGCCACCAACATGCTGATGACACCACCTTGCATGTGCTTCAGCCCTCGGATGCTCAGGCGGCCCTTGACCGCAGCATAGCCCTCTTTTGCGGGGCCACCTGCAGCCAGCTCAACGTCAGCAAGTCTCGGGGTTTTCTGGTCCAAGCACAGCCCCTTGCCTCAGCCTCAGTAGCTGCCCTCCCCAGCATCAGCTTCATCACAGGCCAACAAACCATCAAACATCTTGGGGTCCTCTTGGGCTATGACATGCAGGCAGCCTCTCATCAACAATTCACAGGCATTTATCATGCCATCAGCGCCAAGGTCAGGCGCTCGTGGCCTGTCATTTCTGGGCAGAGTGCATGTGGCCAAGCAGGTCCTAGCTGCCTCGCTGTGGTATCATGCCAGCTTCCAACGGCCCTCAGAGCAGTTGCTTAAACAGCTCAGCCGACACCTACGCAAGTTTGTTGCATCAGCTCAGCAGGCCAGCCACAGCGGTGATGCTGTGGCCTTGGCACAAGGCTACTCTCAGGGCAGTGCCCAACTGCCCTCTGCTGCCCCTGGGGCTGCACTGTTCCCAGGGGAGCTCACCAGCTCCCTGCCCTTGTCCAAGCGGGGTGTGGGGCTTGTGCATGTGCCAACACAGGTCCAGGCCCTGCAGGCAAAGGTGATCTCCCGCTTGCTAGAGCCTGAGAGGCTGGCTTGGAAGGTGTTCCAGCTGTACCACCTGAGCCAAGCCTCTCAGGTTCAGCCCTTGGGCTATGGGGCTAGCATCCTGTTCAGCACGCTCAGTACAGACCAGTTGCAATTGCCAGCCCGGCTATCAGCCTACGTGGCGGCCTTCAGAGCTCTTCATCCTCACCGCCTTCAATCAGTCACTGCCATGCTGCCACCGGACGTCTTAAACGAACCGCTCTTCTTCAACAGGCAGATTTCTCAGCCTGCTGCCAGCTCAGCTACCACCAACAGTGCCTGCCCAGCTGCAGCTGCCGCATTTCTGACGCCTCAGCAGAAGCCCCTTATGCTTTCAGCGGGCATCACTAAGGTAGCTCACCTAAAACTTTCACTACAGCTACAGTAACCACAGCTGCTGGCACTCGAGTTGCGTTTAGTTTTGTTGGCACTTCCTCCAGCATGGCGCGCCATAGTCAGCTCAGCCCCAGCAGCCACGTGGTTTCAAGTTCTCTCGGCCTCCGGCAGACAGCTCATTCAAGATGCTCAGACAGGCCAGCTCCACACCGTTAGCCCACATCTGCAACTTCTACAGACCCCGTCAGAGCCTGTCTCTAATCCCAGCCCTGTCCAAGTCGTCTCTTGGGACCCCTCTAGGCCTTGGAGGGGCCCAGCGCACCAGTCAGCTCAGCTGGACAGTCCCCTCTGCCTGCAAGGTCAGCTGTGGGGCCCGCATCATCTGTCACTTGGGGTGTGGGGTTGGGGCAGTCAGCCAGCCCATCAGCTGGTGGTCAGACAAGCGGGCCAACGCTTACGGCTGATCAGGTCTTTTGCCACCAAGCACCCATTGGCCCCGAGCGGTTTGACCTGCCGCCCGCGCCTTTTGCCGCTGCCAACATCAGAGCAGTCACTAGCTGAGACCCTGCAGGCCATGGAGGTCAGGTGGGTAGCTTCCATGCAAGCCAGCTCCAGAGGCACAGCTCGCCTCAGCTCAGAAATGTCTGCCTCTTTGCCAGCGTGGATGACACCCTCGCAGACCCCTAGAATGCACTGGTCAGACCGGCGGCAACAGCGTCAGGAACAGCATCAGCAACAGACGCAGCAGCAGCCAGCACCTCAGCTGCCTTTGGAGAGGGCAGCTACAGACGACATCATTGATGTGCTAGAGGCATGTGGCAGCCACGCTCAGCAGGCACAATGGCGGCACATTATTTTTATTATTATTTTTTTCGGGAGGGAGAGATATTCATTACACGAAGCAACGATAACAACCTCAAAGAAACGTGATGTCCACGGCGGCACATTTGGGAGCTGGCTAGCGCTTCCTACCTAGACAGGCGGCACAGGGTCCTATGGTGGCGCCTGTTGCATGGCAGCTTGATGTGTGGGGCTTACAAAGCGTACATTGGCAGGGCCACGCCAGCACGGGCCAACTGCCCTTTCTCATGCTGTATTAGCCCCAGTCAGCCTCAGACCATCAGCCACTTGTTCCTTACATGCCCGGTTGCAGCCACAGTCACTGATTGGCTATGCCGCCTTTGGCAAGCTATGACAGGATATCTGCCTGTGGTCTCAGTTGCCAGCTTGTTAGCGGCAGACACACCATCTGAGCAGCTGCCGTCAGATGCGCTCCTTCAGACTTGGCACAGACTCAGGCTAGCAGTGCTGCACAGCATCTGGACAGCGTCTCAGATCGCCCAGGCCAGCCGGCCAACACAACCTTCAGATGCCTCAGAGCCAGACGCAAACCTGGCGTCATCTCCTTCGTCACAACAAGCTTCACTATCATCATCATCTACCTCACACCACGGCCACTTGGCAAGACAGCTCGCATTGAAGACTGTCAAGGCCATGATTCAAAATGACTGGACAAAGTGCAATGACAACGTCAAGCAGATTTCTGGAGTCTGCTCAAGCTGGTTACGGGGGAAGGATCCCAGCATGACTCTGGGTTTATCTTCTCTGGGTGCATCTTCTCCGGCTGGACGTCTTATGTTTGCTTGCTTCGTGTCACCTTGGTAGCCGTTGTGACTGGTGTTGGCACACACTTTCCTCTAAGTTGATGCATGAGGGAGATGCATCTTTTCTAGCTGGACATCTTTTGCTTACTTGCCGCGCATTAATCAGGGAGTTTTTGTGATTGGTAGTATGCACACCCTTCCATCCTTGTTGGTGCATGAGGGAGATGCATCTTTTCTGGTTGGACGTCTTTTATTTGCTAGCGTCGTGTCACCTTGGTAGCCAATGTGACTGGTGATGGCACACACTTTCCTCTAGATTGATGCATGAGGCAGGTGCATCTTTTCTTGCTGGACACCTTTTGCTTGCTTGTGTCATGTCGCCTATGTGGCCTTTTGACTTGTGGGACGTCTTTTGGCGTTTTTCCTAGGGGTGGTTGCAGGTTTGGATTTTGCCCTCTTGTGGGGTTGATGCATCTGCTTTCAAGAGCAAGTGGACATGTTGCTTTTTTTGATTGCTTTGTTTTGTTCCATGATGTGCTTTATAGCACTTTCATGACACATCATTTCTGGAGTACCCTTCGTGAGAGGGGTCCCTTATATTGTGGACTGATCGCCTTGTCATCTTGACAAGGCCGGTGTTTCACACAACTTAGGTTTGTCTGGTATCTTTGTCAGCAGCAGCTGGCATAGAGTGGACATCTTCCCTGTAACACAAAAAAAAGAAAAGAAAAAAAAGGCTCTGCCTCTGTCTGAATCAACCCAACATAGCTGTCAAGATCACAAGTATAATGAAGTGCCAAGCAAAGCAAGCAGCAGACAAGACTATACTCACCATCAATATGCCAAGCTCGCTTCATTTCACTAGACAAAAGGCAAGCTCATGCCTAGATCAACCCAACACTACAAAAAAGGGGCAGATTGCTCAAAAAGCTAGCAATTCAAGAGTGGCAAACCTCAACAAGAAGACACACAAACGTGCATACCCTTGCACACCGTGGCAGCGCGGTTTCGGACGTCGCGAAACTTCGAACAGCCGGCTCAGCCTAGCCCAGCGAGCTTCGCAGAACCTGTTGCAAGTGACCGAGCGTCACGAGGCACGATGTCGGCTTCAGCTGCAGAGCTTTCCAGTGGTCACCTCAGCGACAGTCTCCGGCAGCACCGGCTTCTTGCTCTAGCCTCTTCAGCCCCGGCACAGTGACAGCCAGCTTCCAGACTGAGTCTTCAGCGTGCTGTGCTGCGTAGCAGTGTCGGCAGTGACCACGTAACTCCTTAGCATAGCAAGCAGCACAGCAAAAACACATGGGGAAACTGCAGGATCTGTCTTCAGTGCTGACAGGCTTGTATGACCAACCATTGCTGGGCCCTAAGCCAGATCAGCTGCTCATCTTCAAGAGGCCTCAGCTGGCACTCAAACTGCAGGGCCTTCTGCAGCCAGCAACTTCAGCAGTAGCTAAACACAGCAACCTCAGCGTGGTCAACCAGGCCATAGCTGCAATGTATGAGCATCCTGCTCTACATGACCATGTGGCAGGCTGGGCCCCAGTGCGCAGTGGCCAGCACAACGCAGAGGTGCACCTGTCTTTCAAGGACGCCTCTGCACAGCACAGACAGCAATTAGCATCCGCTGGCACCATCCAGCTGACCATGCATGGGGCAGCAGCGCCTGTCACCCTGCCTGTCAGCACAGTTGCATCCAAGCAGCTGCCAGATGTCACCATGGTGCGCATGCACAATGTGCCTGGGGGCATCAATGTCCATGGGCTGATGGACTGCTTGCTGAAGCACTTTCAGTTTGGGCCTGAGTACACTGTGGTGTCAGAGTATGGAGGCGATGCCTCAGGTGACATTGCTGCTGCCATCCCCACCTGGTGCCGCTCAGACGTGTGCATAGCAGAGCTCAGAGCCCCTGTGTCAGATGCCAAGCTGGCCAGACTGCCATCAGCCTTCACTTGCTTTGGGCAGCAGGTCTCAGTGTCAGTCCAGCCCAGCATCCTAGCCAAGGCGCATTTGTACCAGCACAGGGCTCAATCACATGTGCAACAACAGGCAGACTCAACACCAGCCTCCTCACTGTCGCCCAGAACCGAACGTAGGCAGCAGCAGAAGGCAAGGGCTCAAAAGGCAGCTTTAAAGCAGGCACATCAGCAGCAGCAGCAGCAACAGCAGCAGCAGCAGCAGTAGCAGCAGCGAGCCTTACATGCTGCTTTCCACCCTGCTGCCTCAGTTGATAGCGTGCCTCCTGCGAACAGATTGGTTTTGGGGCGCCCTCTTGACCCTGTCCTAGATCTTGGGGGTCAGCGTGGCAGGGCTGGGCTGGGCCACTCAGAGCCAACTCTGATGGATCTGGACCCACAGCAGTCCAAGTCTGCTGCTCAAGTCAGCTCAGGCTCTCTGCTAACCCCAGCAGCAGCCTCTATGCAAGCTACAGATGGTCCATCAACCTCAGCTGTGCCTGCAGCGGTGGCAGACCCCGCCCTTGCCGCTGGGCCTCCGCCTGATGACACACCCATGCTGCCAGCAGTGCCTTTGTTGGTGCCCCCAGACTTTCCTGACACTGCAGTGTCCTCTGCCATGTGCTTATGGGCAGAGGATGTTGACATACATGTTGACATTGCCAGGCAAGCAATCCTCTATGTGCATGCCAACTTTGCATCAG
>JAABUW010006710.1_pt1 | contig 14244 bp, 23 predicted proteins | sample 5560081 | NCBI WGS metagenome assembly JAABUW01 (sample SAMN10711882, study PRJNA513363) | rock metagenome | isolation source: Antarctica rocks | place: Antarctica: Victoria Land, Knobhead sud
CCTGTTGCTGCAGGATCCCTAGTTGCAGGAGCTGTGTGGTCAGTAGCGCTCACGCCTGACAGCAGGCGAGTTGTAACAGGTTCTGAGGACTTCACTGCGCGCGTGTGGGATGTGGTCAGCGGCAACTGTGCCCATGTGCTGGACGGTCACACAGGCTGGGTGGTGCATGTCTGTACCACAGCTGATGGTCTACGCTGCGCTACAGCTTCCCATGATGGCACAGCAAGGTCAGTGTGTTGCCGTGACTGATCTGACATGGCCAAGCTGATGCAAACAAACAGTGCCAACTGCACAATTCATCTTGGTGTTTCCTGTGCTTCTACACAAGGAAGCCATACCATCAGAAAGGCACTAAGGTTTGTGGCAGTCAACTGCTGTTCAAGCTGGCTTCTCAGCCTGTCACACAAAAGCACAGCATACCCAAGTGGCTTCACATGGAGGTCATTGAGCAATGAGCCTGGATTCCATTCTCCATACTCAGATGCTGTAGGTCATGTCTCATTTTGTGTGTGTGTGTGTGTGTGTGTGTGTGTGTGTGTGTGTGTGTGTGTCCCATACCTGGTGTTGGCTGCATGCAGGATCTGGAAGTTGGTGGAGGGAGAGTGTGAGCAGGTCCTGCAAGGTCACACTGGCAGGGTGAACTCAGTCAAGCTGTGTGACGTGAAGCACACAGCAATGACAGTGTCAGATGACTTCACAGCCAGGGTGTGGGACTGGAGCACTGGTGAATGTCGGCATGTACTGCAAGGTCATGGCGGCTGGCTGTCAGATATGGCTCTCCTGTCAAATGCCTCTCGGGCTGTCACTGTGTCTGGGGACGATCTGGCAGTGTTGTGGGACCTGCAAGAAGGGATGTGCTGCAATGTGCTTGAAGGCCACAGCGCACAGGCAAACAGTGTGGTGCTGACAAGGCGTGGCAGGTATGCCTGCAGAGCGTGATGCTCTCACTGCCTGTGCCTGCATGCTGCCATGTTTAGTTCTATTTTGGTACTTGGTGCACTTGCAATTGGCCACTGATTGTCCAGCTTTCTTGATCAATTTGGTGTGGAAAGACTGCTGTTTCCAAGACGCACCCTGTATCCCCTTTGCCACTATGTATGTCTTGTGGACTGTTCTGGACGCCGCAGCCCTTACTGCGGCTGAACAACTGCAGCTGAACAAGGCAATTCAATGCTTTCCGTAAATTCGCTTCAGGTCCAACTTGCACAAGAAAGCTGAGTGGCATGTCTGCAGGTTTGCCATCACAGGCTCTGAGGACAGCACAGCAAGAGTGTGGGACTTACATGCTCCTGCCCAACTGGATGATCAGAACCATGCAGGCAAGGTGCATACCATCAGCGTGACACCAGACGGCAGCACAGCTGTGTCTGTTGCAGCAGACGGCTGTGCAATGGTTTGGGATGTGCAGTCCGGCAGCTGCCGCCATACACTGAAGGGTCATGCTGGGGCCCTGCACTGGGCTTGCCTGGCATCTGACAATAGAACCCTGCTCACCGTCGCTGGGGACAGGATGGTCAAGAGCTGGGACTGCATCACAGGCTCATGCAGTGCCACCCTGCCAAGTAGGCGTCCTCCCTGCTTTGCTTACTGTGCAACTGAGTCTGCCTGGTGGTCTCACCTTAGGTTGCCTGGTGTGCTGGTGGCATCTTTTAGATTTACTGTTAGCGTTGCAGCAAGAGCAAAAACATTTTCTTCAAGAACTCTGTCAAGCCCCTAAACCCTTGAAGTCCTTGCTTGTCTTAGTGCACCTCATCCTCGTCCAATTTTTGTGTGCTATAGGCTGAGCACACTGTTTTATTTGTGCCAGCGTGAAAGCCTTGCTGGCTGTTCAAGAGCCTGACAACCCTATGTGCTCTGATGCAGACCATGCTGGGTATCGTGTCAAGTCCTTTGCAGCCAGTGCAGACTGCCGACTAGCAGTCATTGTTCTCTTTGACAGCACAGTGGCTGTGTGGGACATGGGCAGCATGGAGTGCATCTGCATGCTGCAAAGCTGGGGTGACAGGGACGCAGCCAGGGTGCACAGCGCTGGTGTCAATGCTGCCTACCTCACCCCCAGTGGCTCCAGGGCTGTCACTGTGTCTGGTGACCACACTGCCCGGGTGTGGGACGTTGCCACAGCTGAGTGCAAATTCGTCCTGCGAGGTATGCTGCCTGCTTGTTGGCATGCGCATGTCAGATCTTGCATAAACTGTGCAGAAAGACGCACCATGAGCATAGTCACAACACATCCCTGCTATACTCTGCTGCTTGACATAATGTCAAACAATTACAGGCTACAGCTGATGACCGCGATTGTGCCTGTGCGCCCCCTGTTTGAGCAGCAGATGGTGAGAGGTTGTCTGATCTGTTCAGGTCATGATGACAGCATCAGCATGGGCTGCCTAGATGGCGCAGGGCGGCGCCTGCTCACTGTGGCCTTTGACAAGACTGCACGCGTGTGGGACATCCGCACAGGCCGATCTTTAGCAGTGCTTCAGCATCAGCAGCAGCTGGTTAGAGGCTGCATGGCTCCTCATGGACACACCGTCGTCACTGTCACTGCTGACCATGTAGCGCACCTTTGGGATGTGCGCTCGGGACAAGTTCTGCATGCATTTGAGGTGCGCAATCCACTGTTCACGGCAAAGCTGACGCGCATCACTGGTGACTCTGTCTCTACCGCCCTGCCTATCATGTGCAGGCAAATGCATGCTTCACTGGAATGTCTGACATTTCATTCGAACTCCACTGTCATGCGTTTGCTTGCCAGTTTGCTCATGTCCTCATATCATGCTCTACCTGCAATTGCAGCCCTATGTAGGCTGTCATGATATAATAATCACCTGACCGTTGCAGTATGTGTGTTCTCTTGGGTCTAGTTTTGTGCTTCCAAAACATGCACAGAATGTGCTGGGTCGTGCAGGGACACAAGGAGGAGGTGACCCATGTCACATTCTCTCGTGACTCTTTGTGGGTTGCGACATGTTCCACAGATTGCACTGCCCGCCTATGGAGCGTGCAGTCCAGTCAGCTTCAAGGCTTTTTCATGGCTGACTCATCCTTGACTCACTGTGTCTTTGCTGGGCCCCCACAGCAGCAAGATACATTGCTGGTCAGTGGAGACAATGGTTCCATCCACTTTTTGCAGCTTTGAGCTTCCCTGCCTTCTACTGTCCTTTTGTTTTTTCTGATGTGGAAGCACTCAGGCTGTTTTTTTGTTGTAGCAGTACTCAGTACTCGGCACTGCTAGACATCCTCAACATTCCAGGAGTGTTCTGTTTCAAGCTGCTTAGCTGAGCTGTGTGCCCCACCTTGCTTCTGTGTCATGAAAATATGTAGTTTTGCATGTCGTTTGAGTTATCAGTGAGTTCAAAGAAGTAGATGAGCAGTGAATGCAAACTGAATGCTGCTGTACATTGCTGCTCGCCTTGTACTTTATACCCCAGAGCCTTTGTTTTTTGAAATTGCTGTCGCCAGAACTGTCAATTGCTAGGATGTGTTGTAACGATGTGATGCAGATGCCTTTCCGAGCGCATGTCTCACAAGTCTAACAGTGAGCTTCGGCATAATATTATATACGCTAAACCAGGACATAAGTGAGGATTGTGCTGCAGCATGCCTGTTCTATCAATTATCATGTCCTGTCTTCGGACTCATCAAGGGAGTCAACAGACTACAAGGGGGGAGTCGACATATACTAAGCACTACATGTTAAGGCGTTCGACATGTCGTTTTACAAGAAAGCTAAAAGAAATTGCGGGTGTGGCTCTACTACCGCAATGCCACATGCTCTCCACTAATCTAGCTCTACATAGTTGGAAAGCCAAGCTAAAAGTGGACTAGCCAACACAGTCTGTCTTTGTGCATAGGCCCGAAAACATGGCAAAGCATTGGGCACAATCAAGGAACAACTGCCTGACACATTTTGTTGGTCAGTCAGCACGCTTTTGATGGATGCACATGTGCCACATGGAGGGCGTCCTTGAACGGTCCTCGGCAAAGTCTTCTAGCAAATTTGAAGAGCTCGCACAGAGCGAGTACAGCAAAACCACACCCTCTCCAATAGATACGTGTGCTTATAGATAGCTGCGCATCAAGATGTACACACAACGTATCCCCACACAGTGTTCTGGCCTGTTCTCCAGTCGAGTGCTCCCGCCATCAGTGTCTCGCTCATTGGTGGGCCGGTCGACCAGGTCGACCGCACCTCAAGCCCTGCGTCCAGCTTGCAGACGTAGCGCCCTCAAGACATATGCTGTCTTGGAAAAGCTGGAAAAGAAGTCAGGCACGCGCGACCTGCCCACAAAGGGACTCGACTTTAAGCCTAAGAACGACGACAATGCCGTCCAAACCGATATACTAAAGAAGTTGGCATATGTGGTTGGTGCGGATGCTCACGCTGTCAGCGATCGCCAGGCGTATCAAGGTGTTGCATTCAGCGTTAGGGAGCGCCTCATTGAAAGGTTCAATAAGACTCAGGAACACTGGAGGTGTGCTGCAAGCAACTGCTATCTCTTGCAAACCTTGTTCCTTGCTCACATGTCTTTTTGATATCTGCTGTATGATGCTTGACAGCTCTATTGGATGTCACAGGCAGAAGGACCCTAAGTTTATATACTATCTGTCAGCTGAGTTCCTGATGGGCCGATCTCTGCTCAATACAGTTATGAACTTGGGGCTGGAGGAGGAGTATGGTCAGGCCGTCAAGCAGCTTGGCTACAGCCTTGAAGAGCTTGTGGACGCAGAGCAGAATGCTGCCCTGGGAAATGGCGGTCTTGGTCGCCTTGCTGCTTGCTTCCTGGACTCCATTGCCACCCTAGACCTACCTGGATGGGGTTACGGCATTCGTTACAAGTATGGGATGTTCCGTCAGGTAATCACTCATCAACAAGCACTTTGGTCTTGTGCTGCAAAAAAATCATGCTGGAATCCCTTTCGACAAGGATGTTCTGCAGTTTGCCTGGCAAACAATCACTTGAATGGTAGCTGACATCATGCACGACATGTAGGGACTAGACAAAGGTTTTCAAAAGGAGATGCCAGACATCTGGCTCCAGAATGGCAACCCATGGGAGATTGCACGCCCAAACATCAGTTACAGGGTTGGCTTCTATGGAACTGTAGACAACTTCAAGTGGACTCCTGAGGAGGAGGTAGGCCATAGCAGTCTGATTGGTTTGACTTGAGGACATTGCTCATTGATTCATGCATGGCAGCTGCTAATGCTGATGTTATCTGGCAGGTGATTGCTGCCTGCTATGACAACCCTATTCCAGGGTATGGCACCAACACTGTTGGCAACCTGCGTCTGTGGGAATCCAAGCCAGTCAACGAGTTCAAGCTGGATGAATTCAATGAGGGACACTACGTAGAGGTATGATTTTATCTATATCAGCACACGACAGTCCCAACTACATGCAACTGTGACTTTGCTTAATATTCTGACTGGACTTCCGCTGATGCTGTGATGCCATGTTACAGGCAGTTGATGAGAAGCGCAAAGCTGAGGACATCAGCTCTGTGCTGTATCCCAATGATGCCACAGAGTACGGCAAGGAGCTGCGTCTGAAGCAGCAGTTCTTCTTTGTGTCTGCCTCCATCCAGGTCAGTTGACGCTGCATTGTAGCCAGTCGTACAGCCATAGGCAGCAGGTGTGCAGATTATCCAGGGGATGCTGTATTGCACCCTGACTTGAGTGACTGGTGTTCTGCTCAGGATGTGATGGCACGATACAAGGAGACTGGCCACAAGAACTGGAAGGACTTCCCCTCCAAGGCCTGCTTCCAGATGAATGACACCCACCCTACCATTGCTGTGGCAGAGCTCATGCGTCTCCTCATTGACCAGGAAGGCCTTGACTGGGAGGAGGCCTGGAGCATCACCACACAGGTATGCCTGCTTCACCACACAACGAGACCCTTGAGCTTTGATGTACTACACATTGATGGCAGATGGTTGTTTGTACACATCGTACTGACAAGTCAGAGGCTGCAGGCCATTGGCGCTGCTTTGTGTTGCAATCCCATTTGAGCATAGCAACACCCTGTCAAACAGCCAAGTGATGACTCAGCTGAAGCATGACCATATTTGTATCTCAAAGACATTGACTTGCTCACTAGGCCAACTATGTTTGAACTTGCACCGCAGACTTTGGCCTTCACCAACCACACGGTGATGCCTGAGGCTCTGGAGAAGTGGCCTGTCAAGGTCATGGGCAAGCTGCTGCCCCGCCACATGGAGATCATTGACAAGATTGACAGCATCTGGAAGGACTCCCTCAAGGTATGCCCTGTCTCTCATGTTGCTATTGTTAGACACGCACAGGTCTAGCATATTTTCAGCGCACAGTGTCCACACAAGAGACACAAAATTTCAAGATCGCAATTGGCTGCACAAGCATGGGGGTCAAATGTCTTATGTGCATCCCTCATTTGCCAATGTTCTGCAGAAAGCCAATGCTCTGACATACAACAGCAATGTCTTGCACATGCAGTAAATCTGGGTGTCTCACGCTGGACTCAATGAATGGGCAGCAGAAGCTTCAATCGCCAGTACTGACAGATTTGTGCATGAGTGTAGGAGAAGGTGCTAGCCCAGGTGGAGAAGGAGGGCAAGAAGCCCAAGACTGGTGCTGCCAAGCCCAAGGCTGTGGCTGCTGAAGCCACCAAGACAGCTGAGAAGGCTGAGACTGCTGACAAGGCTACTAAGGCTGAGGAGGAGGAAGAGGAGGAGGACCCAGTCACAAAGGCCCTCAACAAATATGGCATCATCTGTGAAAACCCATGGGCTAAGGGTGTCAAGTAAGCACCTTTCAGACTGTCTTACTTTGCGCAGTGGTGCAGTTACCAGTCACCTGAACAGCGTGCAAGCAGACCAGGCTGATTGGTAAAAACTAGCTGGACTGCTGTGCACATGTGTGTGTCATATATCTGTAGGCGCAGTAGCCAGGCAGATGCTGCTGATGTGCAGGCTGGTGAACATGGCATACCTGGCTGTGGTCGGCAGCAAGGCTGTTAATGGCGTGGCTTACATCCACTCTGAGATCATCAAGGAGACCATTTTCAAGGCAAGCTGATGTTGGCAATTTCCTGCTTGCACCCAGCAAGCATCCTGTACACATAGCTATGTGACTGTACTCAAATCCTCAGCATACATCCATTGCGTCTGACTCCTGCCTGCTCCCGTCAGCTGGCAATCCATGCTGCCGTGCAGATGCTGTCATACCTTTACAAGTTGCTTGCTTTCACAAAGATCACCATCTTGCTGCACTTGGGTAAACTCTCTGCACACAATGTGCAGGACTTCTATGACCTGACACCAGAGAAGTTTCAGAACAAGACCAACGGCGTGACTCCCCGCCGGTGGTTGGCTTACTGTAACCCGGAGCTGGCAAGCCTCATCACTGAGACCCTTGGCAGCGACAAGTGGATCACAGAGGCTTACCTGCTGGAGGGCCTGCGCAAGCATGCTGATGACAAGAAGTTCCAAGCCAAGTGGAAGGATGTCAAGCTTGCCAAGAAGGAAAAGCTTGCTGGCAAGATCAAGGTGAGCAACACTCAGTCTGCTTGAATACCTGCTGAGTTTTGGTCACACCACATGCGCTGTAATCTGTATTGGTGCACCAGCATTGTGTGCATTTTGAGTTTAGACAATGTCTAGAAATTGTCGGTTCATGCACAGCAGTCAGCTGCGCTGGCGGGAGAGTTTTGCTTGAGGGTCTGCTAGGCTGCCTTCACTTTTGCCATGATTTACACAGCTTGTGTAATCCCTGCAGGAGATCACAGGGATTGAGGTGCCCACAAATGCCCTCTATGACATCCAGATCAAGCGTATTCATGAGTACAAGCGACAGCACCTCAACATGTTCAGCGTCATCAACAGGTACCTTGACATCAAGAAGATGAGCAAGGAGGAGAAGAAGAAGGTCAGTCACAACATGATTTACCAACCCTCTGGATCAGTTAACATGCTTCTGGAATGCAGTGGCAGCAAATTGTTACCCCTCTGTGTGCTCTTTTACTCAGAATGCTCCTCAGGTCTTAAAGTGTTCTCCACCAGCTAGATGCGACCTACGCCAAGCTGTAGATTGTGGTGTGTCATAAGCAATCAGCTGTGTTGCCCTTGTCTGGTGGTGATGCATTCTGTAGCTGTGACTACGTGCAGCAGGACATTAACGATGTGCTTTCCATTGAAGAGATGCTGTCAATGTACAGGTGGTGCCACGTGTGGTTGTCTTTGGTGGCAAGGCTGCCTCGGCCTACTACATGGCCAAGAAGATGATCAAGCTGATCACTGCAGTCGGAGCTGTTGTCAACAATGACCCTGACGTTGGGGACTTGTTGAAGGTACACGACTGCCTTTTGCCCCACAACACACCTCCCACAGACTTCATGGATACCCTCATGCGTTATTCGCAAGTCAATGGTTTGCCGTCATTATCATCTTTGTCTGTGCATTCTCTCGACATCAAATGTTCTGGATCGCAAGCGGTTTTCATCGCAATTTTTTTTAACTGCAAATTTCTTACCTGTGACTTGTCAGCGCAGGTGGTGTTCCTGCCAGACTACAATGTATCCCTGGCTGAGTTCATCATTCCAGGAGCTGAGCTGTCGCAGCACATCTCCACAGCCGGCACAGAGGCTTCTGGAACCTCCAACATGAAGTTCCAGATGAACGGCTGCCTCATCATTGGCACCATGGATGGTGCTAATGTGGAGATTGCAGAGGAGACAGGCAAGGAGAACCTCTTTGTGTTTGGAGTGGATGCTGAGGATGTGCCTCGCCTCCGTGAGGAGCGTAAGGACTTCAAAGACTACGACCCAAGATGGGTGACTGTAATGAAAGCGTGAGTCACCCAATCTTGCAGGAAGCCTGCATTCCTATCAGTGTGCAGCTGTAAGTCTGCATCTGATGGCGCTGTCTGCTGTGTTTTGTGTGTTTCACTCTCTTCAGTCCATGCTTGCTTTTGCAAAGCCAATTGCAACACGCTGTAATCATTCAAGGTCATCTGACACTTGGTCCTGACTGTAGTGAGTGCCTGCAGGATTACTGACGGCACATTTGGAGAGGCAGAGTACTTCCAGGATCTGGTGGACAATGTCAATGACATGACCAAGAGCAATGACTGGTTCTTGGTTGCAAACGACTTTGCTAGCTACATGGAGGCTCAGAAGGAGGTGGACCAGGTTAGTACAATGGATGTCTATCTCACCCATGAGAGTGAATTGAAGAGTGCATTCTGTGTCAAAGGTGGTCCTGTCTGCATTTGCACATGCTGTCTCGGCACTCGATACATCAGAACCCATTGTAGCAGGGTTTGTTTTGGCTGTTTCTGAAGGTTTCTGCTCTGTGCAGGTGTATGCTAACCAGGATGAATGGACCAGAAGAAGTATCCTGTACACAGCAGGCAGTGGCAAGTTCTCATCTGACCGTACCATCTATGAGTATGCAAAGGACATCTGGGATGTCAAGCCAGTGCCAGTGCCCAGCAGCTAAGCCTGCCTAGCTGAGGGCACACGACATGCATTGCGCTGTACAAGAGTGCAATTTTTCATTTGCGGATGTTGAGTGTTGCTGCTGAAAGTTTATGGGGCAGCTTTCACGTTTCTGATAATAAATGAGTCGTTAAACCTTATGAGGCCTATCACTTTGCAGGACCTTCTTTGTGTGAGCTGATGTTCTGAGCGACATTCTGTGTGTCCATGAACAACTAATTCTAAGATGTAAATATCGCAGCTGCGTTGTTGCCACGGACCACCAGAGTGTATGACCCTATGTGTCTGCACCTCGATTGCATGCTTACCAAGCCATTGACAGGCACCTGCTCAGTGAGCAGCTTACGAGGTCCCAGTTGATAAGTCAAATCTATTGCAGCTGCTGAACTTGATTTAGAGAAAGGATTTCACAAACAAAACATAACGACATAATAAGCAGTTGACATGTTATACAGCAGCGTTGGCCAAGGTGTCATGTCAAGACACTAGGAAAACAATGCAATACCAGTTATGAGCAGCGAAGCAGCTACAGCACCAACAGACCAAGAGTATGGCATTCCAGTAGTATCATCTGCGCCTCCTGATTGCAGCCTTCGGTCTTGCTGGCTTAGATGTAGCAGTGACGCTGGGCATGAAGGAAGCATGCTGTTTACTTTGGCTGGCAGCTGCATCTTGACCCAGGTCCTCTGCAGGAATAGGGACTGTGTCCACATCCATGAGGTGTCCTGCATGTGATCAACAGCAAATAGCCATGCATGTGCATTGTTAAGGCTGCAATTACCAGCCAGTTGCTTGAGCAACCTCATTGCAACAGCCTGGTCCGACACATGCAGCCTGACATATGTGCACTTTTGGCACTGGTCTCACCTTCTTGCATGTTAGCATCTTCAGCAGGGTCATGCTGGGTGTCTAATGTCCCACTAGGCTCCTGTTGCAGGCTGCCATGTTGATGGGCAGGCTGTGCACTTGGGCTGGGTACCCTCTCACTATGATGCCCTTGTTCAGCTCCTCCTGAAGATCTTTCTCTTGGAGCTTGTGGACCACTGACTGCATGCTTGCTTGGTCCAGCAGCCTCAAAATCATCTACCCCCACCTCCTGCTCCTCATCATCTGAGGGGTCAGTGCTTTGACTGTAAGTGTCACCCATGTCCCTCGGAGGGGTGCCTTCGTCAGCCACCCCCTGCATGTGGGCAAAGTGTTTGGCCAGGGTCACTCTGGGTTTAGAGCTTGAGCTGCCTTATACCGCACAAATACTGGAAACAAACAACTGCATACTTGATGATACTCCAGATTGACAAGCCAGCCAACTGCACATTGCACACTATTCACTAAGCTACATAGAGCACAGTCAGAAACTTCCAGCTGTCTGTGATTACCTCAGTGGATGCTTTCTGTACAGACGCTTGTGCCTGTTCAGCCTTGAGCTTCCATTCCACTGCCTTGGCTTTCTTCTCATTAAGGACAGCTGCAAACTGCAATGTTACTCAGAAGCCTACCGTAACATTCAAACATAGAGTTGTGTCTTGAAATATCAAGCTTCAGCACCACGGCCAACCTTGACATAAAGCTCTGCTTCTCTCTTTTGCTTCTGTTGGACGTAGTCCTGCACCTGCCGCTGTGCAGTCTCTGCTTCCTTTTTGAACAGATCGCACTGCTGCTGAACTTGCTTCTGGGATGCCTGACACAGACAGAGCTTTGCAAGGTCCAAGATGGAAGGCCAGACAGCAGTGCACGTCAGCTGATTGCTTGATCAATGTTCAGACCTGTAGGCTAGACAAGTTGTCAAGGGCTGTGCCCAAGATGTTCTGGACAACTTCTGATGGACTGCTTGCATGCTCCACATCGATCTGACCTGCAAGCCGGCCCTCAAAGTCCTTCATCTCTTTGTAGTACTCCCAACGCAACTGCAGGCAGGAATGGAAGTCGAAAAGCTGCTGAAGACCTGCCTTCCCAAAACAGGACAAATGATTGTACTCACTCTAAGGACATCAGGTTTCTTTTTGGGTGTGATGATGAAGGTAAACTTGTCAGAATTTTGAGTCAAAGCCTGCTTTGCAGTAGCCATCCAGTCAGCGATCTGTGTGTTTGGTCGCCGAAGACCTGTCCCAGGTCAACAACTCAGTATTGCTACACGATCAGATGGCGACAGTAACATGGCATAGCAGGTGTCGGAGGCGAATGTACCACTCTGAGACCAAGCTGACTCTCCGTCTGTGACCTGCACGTCGAAGGCAGTGCTGTGCTCAACTTCGCCATCACTGCTGTGCATGCTTACAAGCAAATAGTATGAGGCGTCCGACACAGAGTCAACCACGCGCTTGCAGTACAGCATGTTGGATGATGGTGTACAGTTGGGAGGTTTGTGCGGTGTCGAAAATTGTGGTCAACGCGCTGGAACATCACCGTGCTGCATGCTGCATGCAGCTGCTCTGCATGCTGAGCTGCCGTCATTGCTGTCTGCAAGTCCAGTGAGTTGTGTTTGCCCTTAATTTGTGGCGCATGTGAGCTTTATGCTGCTCAAAGTTGCATTGTCCAGCCGAGCGAGCCCTTCACACAGCTTGCGCCGGTTATCCGTCGCTCACGAAGTGTCGGGTTGGGGTCTGCAGCTACAGCCATACCAACATGTCCGCCAGGTGATAAACGGGCCACTCTTCCACACCCGTACCATGTCGGAGGCACAGGCAGCAAGCACATCCGAACGACCTTTTGATAAGAGCGAGTTCTCCCAGACTCTCACCCTGAAGGCTTTAAAGGTTCAGGCAAAACAGTGTCAAGGCCTCATGAAATCCTTTGCAGGGTAAGTTTACAGGTGCCATCCTTATGCCGTCCATCATGACAAACTCAGAAGTCTTACCACCATTAACAACTATGCAGATACACCTTAAAGAAGCCTAGAACAAGGTGTATAGTTTCAGATGAAGGCAGCAGCACAGCAAGGTTGCTCTTACTGACAGATGAAGTCATTGACACAGGCAGGTGAAAGTTGCTTGTTTCCTTCTATGGCCAGCAGCACACCACATGACTAAACAACACCACAATGCGACCATTGCAGTTGCTTTAGTCAAGCACATGATCATTTTGTCATTCAGATCAACTGCCACAGCACCTGGTGGACATGATACTGGCAGAGGACCTGGCTGTTACAGATTACACCCTAAAAATTGGCTATGATCAGCTCTCAGCAGAGGACATCATCAGGGTAAAAAATTGTCCTTTCATCAGTCATTCAGAAGCCATCACCTGCTCGCTTCAGCACCAAACCCATTTTCTGATGCAGCAAAGCTGCTTCTGGTGCAGAAAATTGTTCCTCAGGATGTGCGTGAGGTACCACATGCCTTTGAGAGCGTAGGACACATTGCGCACCTCAATCTGAGAGATGAGTTGCTTCCTTACAAGCACATCATAGGCCAGGTAACACCGTTGACACGGCATCTGGTGAGGGCTGTGGCCTTTCTGTTCTTCCTTGCACTGGCTTACATTGCTGTTGAAAAGCGCAGAACTAGCGAGATTCCAAAATGCCGTACAGCTTGCCATTTTATAAGATGAAGCAAAAAACTGGCCCACTTGCTATGAAAATATTCATTTGATTATCTCACCTTAGAACTTTTTGCATCTGTGCAAGCCGCTGGTCAAGAGTGTGTATCAGTGCTTTGACAGGATGATTGATATGTTGACAGGATGCTTGTTATGTTGTAGGTAATACTGGACAAAAACCCCTCCATCAAGACAGTGGTCAACAAGGTAATGTTCATCTGAATGCCCTCTGCCCCCATCTGGAAACCATGCTGCCTTGATAAGTAGTCACCGAGTCCATTTATGCTCACACATATCGCCATGTGTTTTGCCACAGGTAGGCAACATTGAGAACGAGTACAGAGTGTTTCAGATGGATGTGATTGCTGGCAAGCCAGTGCTGGAGACAGAGGTCAAGCAGCACAGCGCACGCTTCAAGCTTGACTACTCACAGGTACAATGTGCAACAAGCAGACCTTTTTACCTTTAGCTTGCACCTCTTGACCCTGTCAGGCATGTAAGTCACAGTCTTTCATGTACAGCATGTGATTCGACCACTATCATCATGTTTTGCACTGTGCATGACAAGCAATCCATACATGCTTTCCAGCCATGTAATGGTGGTTCAGCCCTCAAGTACTTCTGTAAATCTTGACACTGTGTGTCCGTATGCACTTCTACAGATGCTTTGCGACAGCAGTCCTGGGGCCAGCTTGTGTGGGCAGCAATCTGTCGCAGCGCAAGCTTGCATGAAAGTGGTTGGTGTGCAACAGGTGTACTGGAACTCTCGCCTGGAGACTGAGCACAAGCGGCTGGTAGACAGCTTCAAGCCCGGTGAGGTGGTGCTGGATATCATGGCAGGCATTGGGCCCTTTGCCATCCCTGCTGCACAAAGGGGCTGTACAGTAAGCCTTGCCTTCACTTGCCATGTACTGCCCGACCCAGTAAATCTACCAGAAAAACACAAGGCAGGCATGTTCATTGCCAGCATCCTGTTTATGCTGAGACCTGCTGCCTCTTGAGGTGCGCATGATGTCACACAGAGGACAAGTTGATAAACTGCATGCAAGTCAGCATTTTGTCCAAGTCATCTGCTCCTCCTGCTGGCTTAGCATTTAGTTCGCGTGACACAGGGCCAAGTAGTCATGAGTGTAGCTGAGTGTGCTGCTACAGGTCCTTGCCAATGATCTGAACCCTAACAGCTTCAAGTACCTTGAGCAGAACATAAAGCTGAACAAGGTGAGCAGCAAGGTGA
>JAABUW010006715.1_pt1 | contig 14233 bp, 15 predicted proteins | sample 5560081 | NCBI WGS metagenome assembly JAABUW01 (sample SAMN10711882, study PRJNA513363) | rock metagenome | isolation source: Antarctica rocks | place: Antarctica: Victoria Land, Knobhead sud
GTGGGTGGGTGAGTGAGTGAGTGAGTGAGTGAGTGAGTGAGTGAGTGAGTGGGTGAGTGGGTGGGTGGGTGTGTGGGTGGGTAAGGACGGGAGGGAGGGAGGGAATCAATGAGGAAGTGAGTGATTGAATGGTTAGCAGCAAGTGCATAGCTGCCAAGGTGCTACAAGCAGAGACGAATTGGTTCGAGTGACATAGGCTGCTACTGCCTGACTGGACTAGTGAATATACATGTTTTAGCCTGGGTCCATGACCAATGCTGGAAGTGTGTCAGCAAGGGAGCCGTGTACAGGAGTCTTCCCATTTCTCACCGAGATTGTTCCTTGACAGGAGTTTGACAGCAATGTTATGTAACTGTACTAGCTCTGTGCAGGCAACGTGTAATGCGGACAGCATTGGAGGTGATCATGGATGTGGAATCAGAGCTTGCCCTGCACGGCTACGCAGACCCCTGCACCTCTCTCTTCAGGGGCTGCCATCTCTGCTTCTTGCCCCTGCATGACCCGCAGCATCAGCCCCAGCCTGCCGTTGCCTCTGTTGCACCCAATGCTGGCAGTCAACCTGCAGCTGTCAGCGCAGCTGCTGAGTCACGGCTATTCCAAAGCACTGTGGATGCAGTGAAGATAGGTGCTGCAACTCAGGCAGCCTTGGTGGATTGTCAAGCCAGGAGGGTGGCCTTGCAGGTGAGTCCTGATGTTTGTGCTGCTCGCTGGATGCCCACAACCAGCACACAGGATGAGTCAGTCCTTCGTAATGAGTCTGCCAAATGTTGGCAACACCTGGCCACTGCTGCAGGGTCTTCCAATGTTGATATCAGCTGTGATATCGTCTGTATCAATAGTGCTGGATCAGCTGCTGCTCAGTTGCGTTGACCTATGGTGCGTCCCAAAAACAGATTGACCCACATTTTCACATGCCACGCAGGCCACAGCTGCACAACAACATACCGCTCAAGCCCCTCAGGCATGTGAACCGTACATGCATCTATTCATCTGCATTGAGCCACCTTGCTTGCAAGCTAGGATGGGACCAGCCTCTCATTTTGCAGCACCCACAGACCCCAGTTCTGCTGCTTCACTGTGGTCTGGCCAACCCATTGCTGGTGTTCATGCTGCAGCTGTGATGTCGCAGGTACAGATTCACGGTGGCAATGTGACAGACGCCCTTGTGCCAGAAACCACCCACGTCATCATTGACAGAGGGCCAATTTCAGAGCAGGCCAGCCTGATGCCCCTTGAGGTGATGCAAGCAGTCACTAGCAAGCTAGGAGGGCTGACTGGCCTGCGCTTGTTCAGGCGCAACCTGGTTTCTGGACAGCTCAAGCTTGTGGCTCCAAGGTGAGCTTTCCAGTCTGATCCATGCTGAAATTGAGGTTGTGCTGCTTGAAAGCAATGTGCATGTCTGTGACTCCTGCCGTGTGGGTACAGGTTGCTGCCTCAGTATGTGCCCTCGTGTAGTTCTGCTTGAAATGTCATGATTCCCACCTGCCGATGAGCTGCAAGACCTAAAACATCTCCCCCATGTGATAAACTGTGTTTATTGCCCCCAGGAGTTCTTACTGTGCCCAGGTGTATCTAAGTTTGTTTGTGTTTCCACTGTAGCACGGACATTTTTGTAAAAATACAGACGTTTTGGGATTGGAAGGAGCTCTTTACTCTGCACGGTCTTGTTGCAAACCATGACTTTAGTGAAGCACAAGCTTGCAGCTTTCATGTGCTCCCCATCTGCTCCTTTTGCTGGCCACCCAAATGAAACTAAGCAACAAAAGTGCCAAAAGCAGGGACAGCTGCATCTCATCATGCCCTTCCAGCACGCAACATGAGACTGTGATTGCAGTTGGGTGGAGGCTAGCCTGTTGGCATTGGAACACCGTCTGGCAGATGCACGCAGAGCTGATGAGTCAGCTCATGCTGTGGACATAGCAGGCGCAATCCAGTGCAAAGGCTGTGAGGAAGAAAAGTATCCTACTGTACACTACAGGTAAACTCCTGTACTAATCAACATTGTACATATCAAAATCACTGCTGCCAGATCATGTTGCTACTGTGTATTTTGTAGCTGCTGCGTGTGTATCTGAGCGCCTCATGTATGTGCTTTGCTGATGTGCTGTGTGTCTGCCCCAGGGAGCTAGGCTCCTTTTGCCAGGCATGCCTGAGTATGTGCATAATAGTCGCCAAATGTGGCTGTAGTGAGCATGGTATTGCAGCGTTTACAGGGCATGAGCACGTGCCTGCATGCACCAACTTGACCGCTTAATCAGCTGTTGAAGGCATGACAATGAGTGGGTGCCTTATGAAAACACTCCTGGTCATTGGAATTACTGATGATGGTCTTCTAAACTCTGGTGCATTTGCGCAGACCTGAGGGGTGGCCTTGGGGTGAGGCTGGGCTAGTAGATGCCCCATCTCCTGACAAGCAGAAGAAGAAAAGCCGTCGTAAACGCAGTACTAGTCCAGTCAGTCAACCATCCAACGCAGACCCAGATGCCGCTGTACTGACTCAGCCACCTGCAAAGCGTGCAAAGCGCGCTGCTGCTGTTGGAGCTGCCAGGGTTGTCAAGAGACCAAACAGAAAAGGTAGAACCCTGATTGTGATGTGGTGTTTTATGAAGCTAGCACATGCCTGTTTGTGCTTGCCAGCTTTTTGAGCATCTTCGGGTCTGGACAAATGCCAGCAACAAAGGACGCTGGCACTCCATTGTTCTTGTACCACAGCAAAAGGAATCAGGAATAACTTCGTACAGACCGCCCGTTGGGCGCTGATTTTGTGCAATCAACCCAGCAGCCTCTTGTTCTTGCTGCAGAGTCTCATACTGTGCTATGGCCCTTGGCAGCAAAAATGCTTTTTGTTGAGCAGGTCAGGCGACAGCATTAGGAGAGGCTGACCCTCAGCCTGTCGCAGATGACATCACTTCCAATGATGCTGCAGCTGCAAGCAAGGGCAGCAGTGACGTGCCAAATCAGGCAACAGCTGACAGGCATGAGGCAGAAGAGCAACAGGACGATGACTGGGAGCCCAGTCCAGCCGAACCCAAGAGGAAAGCAACCACCAGGGGGCGTAAGAAGGCAGAACCTGCCAAGAAGCCCAGGAGGGGGCGCAAGCAGCAGCCTGTCGTGGAATCTGACAGCCAAGACAGTGAGAGCTTTGCAGAAGAAGAAGAGCTGGCGAGCAGCAGCCAGCTTGCAGAAGTTGCCGCTGTCAGAAAGAGTCAGCGCAGGAAGGGCCAGGTGAGAGCTGCAGCATCAGTGCAGCAATCAGCTGAAACACTACATGAGGTCAATCATCTCTGTCAGGCTTAAATTCTTCAGCAAAGTAGTAGTCATGCTCTGCGGGGAAACATATTCATCACAAGGATGTCTTTTTGAGTTGCAAAGTGCTGTCTGACAAAGCCCTGTCAAGCCAAACCCTTGAGTGATCTGTCATGTCCATCTTGCCTGCAACTTGCTTTGCTGTCTGCAGGTCATTGAGGATGACAATCTTGAAGATGTCAGGGACTCACAGCCAAGCAGCAGCAAGGCAGCTGATCAGATTCAACTCATGTCCAGCAAGGCTGAGTTGGCAGCTGCAGATGCAAACGTCAAAGCAGCGGGCGCCTCCTTGGACACGCAGGCTAGCAGACCAAATGACAGGACAGCAAAGTCTGGCAGTGTTCTGGACAGGATCGCTGGACTGAGCAGTGTGCTGGGACACCTACCAAACAAGACTTTGGATAGTACCAATGCCCCCAAGCAACACACTGCAGCAGGAGATACTGCTGATATGGCGGAGTCTGTTGGTCCCCAAAACAGTGGAAAACCCTCTTCGGTGTCATTGTTGGATGCCATCATGAATGCTGATGAGGATGACTGCTATGCAGCACCAGAACCAACACTGGCGGCGAAATCAGAACAAACCCGAGCTGCACAGGTGCAAGGCACTGGCACAGGTGCAAGCGATAGGGCAGCTGAACAGATGTTGCTCAACAGTGTTGTCACACAGCCCGATGCAGGGCAAAGTCAGCATCAGCAGCTGCCACAAGCAGAGCTGACATCGCCACCAATTGTTGTTGGAAAAGCTGGTGGCTCAAAACCCAAGGGCAGCCTGCGAGAACGCATGAAAGCCCTAGGTGTGATCAAGAGTTGATGATGAAGCCTGACCTAGAATGCGAGCATGCAGCTTGCAACAATCAGTGAGTAGTAAGTAGTGAGCGGCCAAAACTTGACCAAGTAGCACATGTTACAAGTTGCAGTCTTAGGAATACATGCCTGCGAGAATCACGCGGTTTTGCGTAATGTGTGTGAGCTGTACTGCAAGGACATGTTCATGTTCATGCAGCCCGTAGCAGTTTGCGTTTGATGTGTCTCAGCCGACCTGCGTATGTTTTACATAATGAACATGTCGGCCTGAGGGTGATCCTCATTATAGTCACCCTGACTAGCTGGCTTTCTTCTTCTCAAGGGCTTCTGTCTCAAGGTGCAGGTCTGCAAGAGCAGACCTTGCCCAAAGTTTGTGCTACAATGACATGCACTGCAAACTGGAAGCACTCAGACAAAATTTCAAGAGCTACAAAAGCTGAGAACAATAATGTTTGTGGTTCCGGAGCAGAGACAAAAGTTGCGACTGGGGCTCGAGGCCCGAGGCCCGAGGCCGACGATAACTGCTGAGTCCGGTGTGCGTGCATGTCATCGTACAGGCAGCAGAAGAGAATTGAACGCGAAATCCAGCGCTTGCAGGCTGACTTGCTGGAGGTCAGGCAACATCGACGGCAGAACCGCAAAATAAGGAAGGCCTTACGACAGACTCCATGGCTGGATGATCTCAGGGCACTAAAAGATCCATTGGAGGATGACGAACAGGCTAGCGCTTCTGACTCTTGCCTTGAAGAGGCAGAGGCTTGTCCTGTTGCGTGGGAGCTGACAGATCAACCTGGCTGGATAGTTCTTGCGACATACTCTGCGGGTTCTAGACTGTCACGACAGGGAGGCTACTTCATTGCTGTCAATCCAGCTTGCCAGCAAGTTGCTCTTGACAGATATGAGTCCCGCTGGGGCTATTGCGAGATTTGTGACGCTGGGGCAGTGTAGATATTGCCGGTGCAGATATTGGGGAAGCGCTGGGAGGTGGAAGGCCTCTGATGCAGGTTTCTTGTTACACAATGGCATACAGGGCGCGCCATCACATTGACCCCAGCATGACTGTTAGGCAGCTCAGGCCAGACGATCATGACTACAAGCCTTTAGCTTGCTTGTACACTGCCTACAGCTGGTATGACAAGATAACAAGATCAGTCAGCTCAACACATATTCTAGCACATTGGCACTGCAAGTACTATGACCCTGAAAGGTACAGGTGCATTGTCAAGGTGCAAGCCATGGTCAGGGGGTGGCTGTTTTGTCACAGAGTGTTGTACAATCCACACACAAAGATTGGGCAAAGGTTTCTCATGTACAAGGCTGGCAGCATTTCAAACTCTAGGGCTTTACCAAACCAGTTGTGCTCAGCTCACTATTGTGATGTTGGCTGGTCGCGACATGCTGCTTTGTGTGTTGACAACATGGTACATTAACATTAGCATTGCACCCATTGAACAGCATATCTTCATGCTTCCGCTCAGGAGCCACTCAGCACATGTACATGACAAGGAACGTGCAATGCCATTTGTGAGGCACTGCTTGTCTCTGGCGTATCTACTTCGCTGTTGCTTTTTGCATACATCTATGCAGACACATCTGTGGCATGTCTGGCATCTATGTAAACACAGCTGCACATACATGTGAACCTACAGCATGGGGCTCAAAGATCTGATGCTGCACTTCCATGTGACCATTGACTAATATCTGCCAACCAGTTGCAGCTTTGCCCAGTGTCATGATGACTTGCATAATGAATGTCTATCTTGTGACAATACCCAAGAGACTTCCCGGACCGACTGAGCATGCACACGTGGTTGATAGTTGTTTTGTCCTGTATGCCTGGGTATCTGTATGCTGCATTGCTTCATAGTGTGCTGCGTGCACGTGGTGGAATGTGCACTGTTTGTGTGTTTGCAGGCCTTCCCCTGTCTGCATAAGGTTCTAAACTGCCGTTGTGCTATGTATGCTGAACTGTTGAACGCCCGACTTTGCCAAGAGGGAAAGAGAGAGGCAGTTGTTGGAACCGCCAATTAGAAGAGAGAGAAAAAACTCATTTATGGTTTCGGAGCAATTTTCGGAGCAGGTGTGCTTTAAACTCAGCTACCAGCTCGACGGAACTTAAGACTTGGGCCACATCTAAGCAATGGCATAGCGTCCACGCGATCAAAAAACAACATGAGCTCTTGTCATGAAGCAAAGCAGCTCGAGCGTGAGATCAAGCGATTGCAGGCCGACTTGTTGAACGTACAGCGGCAGCGGAAGAACAAGTGTAAAGCCAGAAAACAGATGCGACAGTACAGACTTCTGGAAATATCACAAGAGCTGCCAGAGCAAATTGACATTGGAGAAGTCGACGTGACGGATGCAGAGGCCACTTCTGTTGCATGGCAGGCAACAGAAGAAGACTTGCACACCCCTGGATGGCTTATGCTTGCTAAATTTTCAGCAGGCCGCAATAGGTGGCGAGGCGAAGGCCATTTCCTTGCCATCAATCTTTTGTATCGACAAGTTGTACTGGACAAGTACAAGTCAGAGGATGGGTGTTACTCTTGTGGCTACGGCGCAGTCTACTCTCATGATGACATCCAAGAAACCCTGGGAGGCAGGAGACCTCTGGCACAGGTCTCTTGCAGCACAATGGCACACAGAGCAGAGCACCATGTTGACCCCAGCATGACACTCAGGCAGCTGCAGCATGAGGATCATGACTATGTACCACTGGCATGCCTGTACACCGTCTACAGTTGGTTCACACAAACACAAATCTTGGCCAAATCTGCAAAGGTTCAGTCGCAGTGGGCCTGCAGATATTACAATCAAAGAACCTACGGATGTATTGTCAAGGTGCAGGCCATGGTCAGAGGCTGGTTGTTTCGCCATAGAGTCTTTTACAATCCGCATTCAGAGATAGGGCGCAAGCGTTTACTGCGAGGGTGGCACAGTCTGGAGGCTGCACACGCCAACAACTGATGCACACTGCATTGATGTACAACATGTGAAAAATATGAATGTTGCCGTTGACGCGTATGCTTTCAAACGGCCGTGACATTGCAAAACCTCAGAACTGGTAAAGCAAATAAGTTATGCAGATGTTCCGGCAACTCACAGTTTGCAGTTAGCAGAACATCATCTTTGTGCAAGCTTTCTACGAAAGAAATGTTGGTGACAGTGTCTGTACAAGCAGACAGTCTATTCTTACCTGCTGCGCCTTTGTTCTTACTCAGTGACTTCTGTTCACCTACCGACAGCATATCTCCATGCTTCTACTGAGGATGGATCTGGGCACCTGTTTGACACGCATGTGCCTTGCTGTAAAGATGTTGCAATGCAATGTAATGCCCTGACTGCTCCCGTGCAGAACTGAATTCACATACATGCAGCTCTGTGGTACTACATACGCATTTCCCACAGCTGTAGAAGGTTCTTGAGCTATACTGCTCTTGTGCATCATGATGTACAAATCTGTCTTCGTCCGCAAATGGAAGGACCGTAATGACCAGTGAGTGCCAGTGACGCAAAACCCAGTGTCATGACGATGGTTGCACATGATGAATGGAATCCAAGTCTCTGCTCACATAAATCCAGAATGAGTTGTCAACTCAGTGAATGCACATCGGACATTGCATGCTGCCAAGAGCTCAAGTCGTCGTATATCGGTAGCATTCCAGGCATCCGTTCACATAACGTTCACAACTCATTATGCAATGTCAAGTTTGCAGCTCATGCAGATGCCGCTGCAGCCAAAAGCTTGTGGAGGTTTGCCAGCACTTGGCTTGCTCCAGTGGCTGTGAGTCCATGAGCATTGAGAATCTGCTCAACATCCTGCACCACAGCATTGAGCAGTGTGAAAGGTGGCCACATGCAGTGAGACAACTCACAACCATTGTAGGGTTTGCCAGTTTCCCACAGTGCTATTTCACTGTTTGTGCACTCTGCTGACCGATACTACTGTGAATATCCAGCAAGTGTAGCAAGGGCCTACTAGGTCAGTGTGGCCTACTAGGTCAGTGTGCTGGATGACCCGATGATGTATGGCAGTGCTTGACTTTTGGCAACCTTGCATGGAACCCCGGGTCACAAACTGATTGCATCATTGAGATGATGTAACATGTAGCTAGCAAACAGCTCAAGTCTTACTTGCAACCAAACAGGTTCATCAACCCACAAACCCCTGATGTATCAGAACAGTCGCAGATCATCTGTTGAGGCAAAGGGGTACCGTGCGCATAAGGAGTGAGGCACTACCTTGTTCAGGAGATAGATTCCATATGCAAATCTGGTGCGTTCGACGCCCTCACAGTACAGAGGAAACTCAACGACGCCAGCAGTGAGATGCCGATTGAACGCAGACTGAGGTCGTGCGATTGTCACGGCAATCCCTGCATTGATCTCATCCAAAAATCTGCATAAACATGAACAAGGTGCTGTACAAAAACTGCCAATGCCACTCAGCAATCCAAGAGTGGGCAGCAAGCACCTGCGCAATGCATTCAGACCATGCACTTGATGCTCATGCAGAACAATTAGTCATCCTAAGGTACAGGTTAGCAAGCACCTCAAGCACTAAGGTGCTAAGGAGGTACAATTGTAAACAACCACAACATTGTTATTTAAACACCTGTCAAGGCTACACCAATAGCGTGCTAAAGTTTGCGCAAAGATGTGCATTGACAGTAAGTTTCTGTCACGACAGGTAACACACATGTGAATGGCAGGATATACAGGCACAAGCACAAACTCTTGCCGCGCTACAACAGAGTGTCTTGGGCCCACTCGAGGTTTGCCTTTCCCACATGCTGGCATGTTGCATAGTACTGGCACTCCACAGATGGTTGGCACAACGGCGTTTAGTACATGAGCACTGCAGACGACCAAAGATAAATACAGGCAGACAGACAGACAGACAGACGGGCAGACAGACAGACAGGCGCGCAGACAGACAGGCAGAACAGCAACCTGTAGGTTCCAGCCACATCTGCATGACTCAAGATCAGGCTTTTGCAGTTGCCTGGCTTGATAGGGTAGCGCAAGGGGATGTCCAAATAGAACCCTAGACGCTCCACTGCAGCTGCCAAATAGCCTAGGGCTGCAGCGGCCCTGCGCATGTCCTGCCTGTCCCCTTCCCAATTCATGATGCCATCTAGGGAGCCCTTGCCAAGCAGGGGGTCTAAATCTAGACCCCCTATTGTTAGGAGCGCTGCCTGCCTGCACACATCACACATTCAGTTATACAATCTATGCATGACTCCTATCCTGGCTTACTATGCATACAGCGGAGTGCATGCGCTCATGCCTAGATGACAAAAAGCCTGAATGCTAAACAAATGCTGATACACCACCAATGAGAGGTCATGCAATGAAGCTAACTACCTGAAGCCGTTCTTGGCTGCACCAGCTGATTGCTTGCGTCTTGTGACGATCAGAGCCTTAGGGCTACCACTGCAACTGGAACCTGCAAGCGTCAGAGACCTTTAGTGATGATAACAATGAAGTTGCTTTCCAGCTCATGATGAGCTAGGTACGTGCAGGACAATTCTTGTCTGTCTAAAACAGTCTGTCTTGCGCATCTCTATGAGGTCTACAAGGTCTATAAGATCAGAGACCTTGGACATATGCAAGCTTTGGCAGTACAACAATGGTCTACTATTACCATTACTATTACTATTACTACTACCATTACCATTACCAGTACTATTACTGTTACAGTATGAGTGGGCAGTCTGATGTCTGCTGTGCTTGCCTGCAGAGTCATCCAAAGCTCTCCACAGCAATCAGCACAAACTCACAAAACTTGGGCTGCAGATTTCTGTCTGTCTGGCTTGCAACCCCATGCACATTGATGCGTACAAGTTATAGATTTGCGCAAGCATTTCTTATGGAGTGAACAATACTTTTTGACACGGCTTCACCAAAATAATGGAAGAGTCTTAGGCATGTTTAAGGCAAACACAAAGGTGACCACATGCAAGTCAAAAAAGGCAAAATGACAAACATCATGATAGGTGGCTGATTTGGCGCATCGAGTGGGGCTATTGGCAGACAGTACCGGAAACAATCACAAGTAGCTCAAACTCGAGTCACATTCTTTCCGATAGATTGCTCAACAGATTGATTCATCAATCAATTTGTTAACCAAGCACTAATATGCACAACATGACGGAGAAGGACCTGTTGATTGGCCAACAAAGCAGTAAGGTACAATAAGGTACAGTGAGGTACGGCAAGGTACAGTAAGGTTCAGGAAGGTACAGTAAGGCAGAAAAGGACCTGCATCAGAGCCAGCCCACCAGCCTCTTTCCATCTGATCCTCCAGAAAGCCCATTGGAGGTGCTTGACACACTGTCACTGCACCATCACAAAGCAACCTCTTATTCAGAGCAAGGGTCAGCAATGTCATGGCTTTCGGTATGACATTTTTCATGACACTTAGCAACATGTCGTGTACAAGGAAGTGAAAATGGCATTGCGCATGTCAGCCTTGAGCTTTCAATTGCTCAGACAACGCAGAAGACATCTGATGTAGCTATCAAAGGTCCACACAGCTGCAACTCCAATGCAAGGCATGCTGTTTACAGTCGACAAAATACACTAGGCTGCAATTGCGTTTTCTGCTTCTCTACCTGTTTGGAGAGACAAGACTTGTCGTGCACGTACCTAACTCTTCATGAGCAAAACATTAAAATTGTAACAACAGTCATTATTCTTATTATTATGATTCATGTTATCCTTATTATAATCATTCTTCTTCTTCTTCTTATTATTATTATTATTATTGTTATCATTATTATTATTATTATTGTGATTATCATTATCATCATCATCATCATCGTTGTCGTTGTCATTGTCATTGTCATTGTCATCGTCATCGTTAGTATCAGTATCAACACTATTATTATTACCTGTTTGGGGTCTAATGGCATAGACATGACCAAGCATGGTGGCCATTCTACAGCGGCGTCCCACCAGCTGTGCGTGCAGAGGCCGGTACTTCATGCCTCCTTCTGGGCCTTTCATCATCACATCAGCACTGTCCAGCCGCCTCTGAGCTGCCTGCATCATTATCATCACTCATCATCAGATCATGATGCAGAACTCAGAACAAAGGTTCAGCTAAGCAAGGATGAAGTCCACCAAGTAGTACTTGACATACAAAGCCCGACAGCACACGATCGCATGTCTGACAGTTGTCAAGATGTCTTTGTGGTGCTGCCTGTAGCAGTAAGTCCAGACAAGGACGCGGGTGTTGACATCATGTTCAGTGGTACATGTGGTGAAACTGCTGACACCGCATCTGCAAAGCACTGTGGTATACCGGCTTGCAAAGACAGCGAAGGACTTTTGAGACGTGAGTCAACGCAACCGCCAGACTGTGCAGCCAAGGGTACTCATGTAGCAATGAACACAACCACCTGACTATGCAGCCAAGGACCTGACAGACAGTGGCCATGCAATCACCTTACTGTGCAGCAGAGTGGGTGAGTGAGCGAGCGAGCGAGCGAGCGAGTGAGTGAGTGAGTGAGTGAGTGAGCGAGCGAGTGAGTGAGTGAGTGAGTGAGTGGGTGAGCGAATGCATGAGTGAGCGGGTGAGTGAGTGATCAAGTGAATGAGACATGCTGACCTTGAGGGCTTGCAAAGCGTGGTGCAGGGATTGCAGCTGGGCCCTGAGAATGGTTTTGGCCAGGTCTTTGCTTCTAACTGAGCCTTGTGTGGACTCCTGGCAAGCGCTGGCACGCTGCTGGTGCCTTTCTCGCCCATGCCTGAGTGCATCCAGCCTGAGGCGCTGCTGGCGAGCAGTATTGCGATGCTCAAGTGCCTGTCAAGATTCATACAAGGAGTTAATCAGCGCTGTACATACCAAACCCTAGGAGCAGACATGTATTCACTGAATGCAGAAATGTCATCACTTGACAGATGACAGTGAGAATGGTATATGATAGTAGAGGCCTCTGCTCTGCGTTAAGTTGTTGCTCAAGGATGTTCTGGTTGACATGTTGCAATGTGACTGCTCCAGGCAGCGCAACTTGACGGCTTTTATGCAACAAAAGTAGGTGGTCACTTATTCAGAACACAAACAATGGTATAGGTAGTCAAGCTGTGTGGTTGCTGTTTCCCAAGAGAGCGGCTCACTGCCAGGTGCATGCCCAAATGCACACAACATCAGCTGCAGAAGCAACATCATAACAATGTCACAACAACATCCTGCGGTCAACATTGCTGCGGCAGCTGCACATCATATGCAGCATGCAAGGTCGTACCCACTAGCCACCTGAGCAGGCTCTTGACAACAAATGGCGTAGACTTTTCTTGTTGTTTCTTGTTTGACACTAAAGGCAGTGCAAGCATGTGACTAAGAAACCAAGGACTGGAGGCAGTTTGTGATATGGTGCGAAGCTACCTGCGTCAATTGCTGGCAGAGTTCCGTCTGGCGCTGCAAAACAGCTTGCAGGCTGTTCTGCTTGCGATGCAGCGCCACCATCTGAGCATCAAGACTTTGCACATCAACCTGCATGCAAGCAACAACACATGTCTGTGCACAAAGACTAGCTTGGATGCATCAGCAGCAGCAACAGCCGCAGGTGCTGGCGCTACCTTTCATTTCACTGCAACTTGATGCAGACTCATGAGGCTCATCCATTGCCACATTTACACTGAGCTTCATGAATGCTGAGCAGGTTCATCTTGCATGACTGCAGGTGCATGCACTTCACATGGTGACATACATATTGACTGCATGCACTTCACATGGTGACATAAATATTGACTGCATGCACTTCACATGGTGACATACATATTGACTGCATGCACTTCACATGGTGACATACGTATTGACTGCATGCACTTCACATGGTGACATACATGTTGACTGCATGCACTTCAAATGGTGACATACATATTGACTGCAAGTACCTTAGAAGACCTGGATGCTCGACCACTGGTGGACGTCTGTTGAGAGGATGCTAGGCAGGGATGCTGCTCTGGGGATGCCCCGTGAGGGCTTGTCAGGCCTGCCAAATCAGGACCACTGCCAAAAGCAAACCCCAGCTTGGCTTTGACCAGTCCTCTGAGCCTGTCAAAGCCATGAGGGTGAAATTACTACAGCAAGGAGTGCAATGTATCTAGGATCATTGCCATGAAGCTGGATGTAAATCACAGCACACTTGAGTAGCCATTGGTCGTGCATCATTGGTTTGGCCGCAGTGTGATAGACTTCCTCTTTGATGCGCAATTCCAATGAACCACATGCTCCTGACCCACAAGCTGATGACATATACTCATGACTGTAAAAGGATTTGCAAAACAAAACCATGCAAAATGAGACAGCTTGACTGCAAACTTTGGCATTCACTTGGTATGTCAACACATAAGTATGTAACTCACCTGCCCACTTCTGGGGTGATGTCAGGAGTGACAGGGGTGGGTGATGGGGACTTGGCCACAGGTCTGTGCAGCAAACTCTCTGCCAATTGCTGTCTTGCTTTCTGCAGACATGCAACAGTGACACTTGGAAACTCAGGCATGGTGTCAGATGCCTAGGCAGCGTAAGTGCTTGACATCAACTGGGAAGGCATGATATAATGCAATAGACATGTGGCGGTTGCTTGCAACAGCAGCCAACTTGAAACTCAGAAGTGCCAAACAGGTGACTTAGAAGTAGGTGACTTTTGAACTTCGCTACGAACAGTGCCATTGGTACGGACTGCAGTTCACTCTGGCCAGTCAGTGATCAGTAGAGTGACATTGACAGTGTGTATGCGTCTGCAGATTGAACATAGAATGGACACAGCCAAAGAACAGATGGAGCACCATCTGTCAGATGGAAAAGATGCTATGTCCCACTTCTATCTGCCACCCAGCATTCTGGCTGTGGCTGCGTTGCTCACTAGTATGCTGCCTGTCAATATCAGATCCGTGGTCAATCTGATACCTGACATGTCACTGAGAAGTGTGGAGAGGGAGGCCAGGAAGGCAGTTGTGATGGAAAAGTCTACTGGTGACCTCACTAAGCATCTGTTCGAGTTCTCCACCGAGTGCTTTGAGAAGTGGGCAGTAGAGGTTGTTGGTGTCAAGCTGAAGGTCATGTCAGAACGGTGACCTTCAGCTTCATACCCACAACCTCTACTGC
>JAABUW010006725.1_pt1 | contig 14226 bp, 13 predicted proteins | sample 5560081 | NCBI WGS metagenome assembly JAABUW01 (sample SAMN10711882, study PRJNA513363) | rock metagenome | isolation source: Antarctica rocks | place: Antarctica: Victoria Land, Knobhead sud
ACGAGGAACTGGACATGCTGGCGCTCGAACAGCACCGCATCAATGAGTGGAAGGCTGACCAGGCGGGGGCGGTTAGGGGTCCGGCTCCTGCGGGTCTGAAGTGGTTGAGCCGGCGCAGATGAGGTGGGCAACCAGCGCAGTCCACCCTGTCTGGTGCGACGCTCCCAGGCCGGCTCCGGTGTCGCCGTTGAAGTACTCGCTAAATGTCGGGTGCTCGGCCCACGGCGGTCCTGTCCCGACGTCCCGCGGGTCGCTCGGTCGGCGCCCGTTGCCGCCGGGCCGGAAGAGCCCCACGAGCCGGTCTTCGATCCGGTTCGCGACCTGGTGCAGCCCGAGCCGCTGCCCAGACCCGGTCGGGAACTCGATGGTGACCGCCGAACCGGCGCCGGTGGCATAGGTGTGCAGCGCGTCGAGCAGCAGGGTGTTGAGCGGGAACCAGATCGGGCCGCGCCAGTTGGAGTTGCCGCCGAACAGCCCGGTGTCGGACTCCCCCGGGGTGTAATGCAGCGACATCTGCGTTCCGGCCACGTCGAGACTCACGCCGTCGCGGTACGCCGCGGAGAGGGATCGGATGCCGTGCGGGGAGAGAAACTCTCGCTCGTCGAGCAACGTCTCGAGCAGCCGGGTGACCCGGGTGGGGTCGACGACGGCGAAGGTTAGGGCTTCACGGTCGGCGGGATTCGCGGAGGCGAGGCTGGCCACTTCATCGGGGCGGTGCCGGTCCAGCCAGCGCAGCGCCTCGGCGAAGTCCGGGAGCTCGTCGCGCACCCACGCGGGGCAGTTCGCCACGGCGAGCAGCGGCAGCAGTCCGACGAGCGAGCGGATCCGCATGGTCTCGATCTGCTCGTCCGGCCCGACGAGGACGTCGTAGAAGAAGCCGTCCTGCTCGTCCCAGAGGGAGATACCCATGCTGCCGAAGGACTGCATCGCCCGGCTGATGCCAAGGAACCGCTCGAGGAACGTGGTGGCGAGATCCTCGAACGCGTGGTCATGCCGGCCGAGTTCCTGGGCGATCCGCATCATCGACAGGCACATGAACGCCATCCAAGCGGTGGCGTCAGACTGCTCGAGCCGCCAGCCAGCCGGCACCTGGCGGGACCGGTCGAAGACGCCGATGTTGTCCATGCCAAGAAAGCCGCCCTCGAACAGGTCGGACCCGTCTGCGTCCTTACGGTTGACCCACCAGGAGAAATTGAGGAGAAGCTTGGTCAGCACCCGGATGAGGAAGTCCCGGTCCCACGAGCCGTCCCGGACGTAGACCTGCCAGGCGGCCCAGGCGTGCACGGGCGGGTTGACGTCGGAAAAGGCCCACTCGTATGCCGGTAGCTGGCCGTTCGGGTGCTGAGCCCACTCACGGCACAGCAGCAGCAGCTGCGCCTTGGCGAAGGCCGGGTCCACGTGCGCGAGCGCGACGGCATGGAACGCGAGGTCCCAGGTAGCGAACCACGGGTACTCCCACTCGTCGGGCATCGAGATGATGTCGGCGAGGGCGAGGTGGGGCCAAGCGGTGTTGCGCCCCCGCGGCTCGCCGGCCAGCCGAGACGCAGGCGGCGGCGGTGACGCCGGGTCACCGGCCAGCCACTGCTCGACGTCATAGCGGTAAAGCTGCTTGGACCACAGCAGGCCGGCGAAGGCACGCCGCGCGGTGTGCCGGTCGACGTCCGGGACGCCCTCCGGAATGACGACGGCGTAGAAGGCGTCCGCGTCCGCCTGCCGCTCCGCCAGGACGGAGTCGGCTGTGGCGAACGGACGCTCTGAGACGGGCGCGGCCATCAGCCGCAGCCGCACAGTGACGCTGCCACCCGCAGGCACCGCGTCGAACGAGTAGTGGAACGCTGCCTTCGTCCCCGTCCCGTCGCCACTGAGGGCCGACCGGTCGCCATGGACTACGGCTAGGTCGACGGCGTCCTTGGGGTGCGGTGACCGGTTCGACCCGCCCCACAGTGCCGCGGCATCGGTCTCGTTGTCGCACACCATCAGCTCCGGCTCACCCTCGGCGAAGAGGACGTACCGACCCAGCTGCCTGTGCTCGGTAGCGACAGCGACGAGGCTCGCGTCGTCCGCCGCGGGGGCGTTGAGCCGGCGCAGGCTCGGTCGCCTGTCGTCACGCCCCCACGCCCATGTGTTCCGGAACCACAACTGCGGCAGGAGATGCAGCGGCGCCGGGTCTGGTCCGTGATTCGTCGCGGTGACGTCGACGACAATGTCGGTCGGGGTGGACTTCGCGTGCGTAACGACGACGTCGAAGAAGCGGTCCTCGTCAAGGACCCCGGTGTCAGACAGCTCGTACTCCGGCTCGTCACGCGATCGGCCGGCGTTGCGCTGACGCAGCTCCTCGTAGGGGAACGCCGCCTGCGGGTATCGGTAGAGGCTCTGCGCCCACGAGTGGGTCGGGGTGGCGTCGAGGTGCCACCAGTACTCTTTGACGTCCTCGCCGTGGTTGCCTTGCGGGTTCGTCAGTCCGAACAGCCGCTCCTTCAGCCGGTCGTCGCGGCCGTTCCACATCGCGACGGCAAGGTTAAGGAACCCGTAGCGGTCGCAGAGACCACCGATCCCGTCCTCGCCCCAACGGTATGCGCGTCGGTGCGCATGCTCGAACGGGAAAGCGTCCCAAGCGTTCCCGTCGGGGGAATAGTCCTCCCGGACAGTCCCCCACTGCCGCCCAGCGAGATACGGACCCCAAAGGCGCCACGGGTCCGCGTCTTCGGGTGACACGGCCAGCCTGGCGTGCTCGACACTGGGCGCGGCGGCGCGGCGACGGACGGCGTCATAGGGAAGCACCCGCCCACTCTGCCGGGAGTCGGCGGGGTTGCTGCACCCAGCCCCCTCGATGACGTCATCCAGCAGCCACGATGACGATCCGACGCGGCGCTGTTCCTGCCGAACCGACATGAGGCAAGCACGGGGGATGCTCCGTTAACCCAAACCAGTCTCCAGCACGACTGGGCCGACCAAGGGCACCACGCACGTTCTGAACCGACCAAGGGCACCACGGACGTTCTGAACCGTCCACGGCACGGACGCAGCTTCCACGGCCAGTCGGCCCATTGACCCTTCAATGGTTGACGAAGGTCTGGGATCGGGTCGACGCCAACGAGGACCGCCAGAAGCGCAACTGGGAGGAGCGCGAGAAGTGGCTCAGGCTCCACGAGAAGATCAAGAAGCGTCAGGAGGAGGCGGAGAAGGCGGTTGAAGCCGCCCGAAATGGCGAGAACGTCCCCGAGGTGGGCCCGGCCGGTTCTGAGCCCGCAGACGGGCACGCAGCAGCGGAGCCTCAGCCCGACGAAGCCCAGATACAGACCAGGGTGGATTTGGCGCAGCTCGGCACGATCTGACCCGGTACATCCCTTGAGCGTGGCCGTGGTAGACGGCAGCGAGATCAGACTCGTAGGCGATGATCGGCGCAACCTGGCTAGCCGGGCGCAACCGCAGCGAGAGTACGGACTCGGGCAAGCCTTCGCTCATACCATCTCCTCCATCACCCGGACTGGCTGTCGTCGGTGATGCCGTGGAACTTCCAGATGACCGAGACGACCTGATCGGTCAGCATCGCGTTCGGGTAGCGACCAGAGGATGAGCCGACGCCGACCTCGATCGTCAGCGGCCACGCACGGCCGTTCTGCGGCTCGCTGAGCGGCTCTGGGCCGCTGACCGTAGCCGTGGTGCGCCGCAGGGCGTTCATCGCCCTGCGGGCGCCCTGAGCCGTGTAGCAAAAGGCTCGGATCTCGTGTGTCGTCGCCATCACATCGGGACTCCGTGGTCGCGGTAGTTGATCCATCTTCCAGGTTGGCGCTCCGCCAAGCCTTGGGCTGACGTCCCAGAAGCGCCCTGAGACGACGAACGTCCTTGACGGAACAGTTGGACTTGCCCTGTCGCTGAGGCCCTTAAAAGACCGCTCAGAGGCTCTGAGGGTGTCCCCAGCACGTCGTAGGCACGCGCGTCCAGTCGGCCGTCATGGCCCTCGCCCCGGGATCGCCGGACGGGAGTTGGCCGCAGCGGTCAAGCCCCAAGCCGCCCATACCCGGCGACCGACTTGGTGTGCTCGAGCGGGCGCGTACGATCCCTGCGCCGAGCACACTCGAGGAGTCGGGCGCCCTGATCAAGATCCCTGATTACTTCCGGCCTGCGTGCCGCCGGCGACCAAGATGTTCAACCCGGCCACGACGCAGGCCTCGAGGAACTTGGCCGCCTGACGGGTGACCGTCCCGAGCCGGACCAGGTCGTCGAGGTGGTCCGCCTTGACGACGAACTTGCGGATGTTGACGTGCCAGTGGTCCTTGGTGATGTCCGGGATGACGACGTGCAGTCGCGAGCCGTCAAGGAGGGTTGCGTCGACAAACGGCGAGGACAGGTCTACTCGTCTGCCCGAGCTCCGGAGCATCCGCTCGACCAAGTCTCGGACCTCGTCCGCAGTGAGAATGGTCGTGGTCAGCTCGGCGATCCCGCCCCGCGCGACGAAGACTTTGCTCGGCTGGTTGATCCAGATTTCCTCGATGCTCGGGTTGTCGAAGCAGCGTTGCAACGGTCCATAGCCGGCCACCACGTCGAGGACCGACTTGACGGTGTCCTTGATATTGGCCAGCGTTGGCAGCCCGCCGTGCACGGAGCGTTCGTCATAGTCCGACACGGCGTCCCGGACCAGCCGGTCGATCTCGAGCGGGTGACGGGTCGGATCCAGGCCGGAGCGGCGGATCAGCTCGCGGACCTCGTCCTCGACGTGGCGGACTGCCTCGGACACGCCGTTCTCCCTCCCCTGCAGCATCTCCCTCGGCGACACGCCTTTCATGCTAGACGGAAGGTGGGCCGAGGCAAGTCGACGCGATGGACCCTGTGGACAAGTTCGGACCTCTCGGCTGTTGTGGCGATGGAATGGCTGCAGGGGAGGGACTCATGCAGCTGCGGATCACCGTCATCGACGCTGTCCGAGGACACCGATCGAGCGACCTGCTCGTGGATGCGGTGCCGGGCGGCACGGTGGCCGAGCTCGGCGTCGCCCTGGTGCGCGAGACGGAGGTCGACCAGACCGAGGACCAGCAGGCTCCCAGCCTCTTCGTCGACGGACGCCGGCTGCCGCCCGAGCACCTAATCGGGAACCCCCCCCTGCTCGACGGCGCAGTCGTCGTGATGGGCGGAGCCGGAGCGGACTCTCGGCGGCTTGCGCCCGGGGTGCTCGAGCTTCACGTCGTCGCCGGCCCCGACGCGGGGAACATCTTTCGTCTGCCACCGGGCGAGCACCGGATCGGGCGTGCAGCCGAGGCCGCTGTGCGCCTGGGGGACCCGGACGTGTCACGCCTGCATGCCCTGATCACCGTGCACTCGACGCACGTCACCGTGACGGATCTCGGCTCGACCAACGGGTGTCTGCTTGACGGTGTGCGCGTCATCGGGACCGCATCGATGTTTCCCTCGGCGACGCTCAGTGTGGGGAGGTCGGCCCTGAGGCTGCGCCTACCAACCCGAGCGCCGGCGTCGACCCGGGCTGACGGCGTCGGACACCTCCTTGTCAACCGCAGGCCGAGGGTGCCCGGCCGACCAGAACCCGTCACGGTGACCTTCCCGGACCCGCCCACCACACCAACGCGGTCCCGGCTGCCGCTGCTGGCTCTCGTCGTCCCACTGGTTCTGTCAGGGACCCTGGCCGCGGTGATGCGCTCACCCACGATGCTCCTGTTCGGGCTGATGAGCCCGCTGATCATGATGTCGACGTGGATCAGCGAGCGTCGCGGTGGCAGGGGCAGTCGACGTCTGGTGAAGGCCGAGCACGAGGAGGCGACCGGACGAGCTCGCACAGAGCTCGAGGAGGCTACCCGCGCCGAGCGGCGTGAGCGGGAGCGGTGCGATCCGGACCTGGCCACGGTCCTCGCGATCGTCGAGGGGGTTCAGTCGCCGTTGTGGCAACGGCGCCCCGACGACTGGGACAGCCTCGTCGTCCGGCTGGGCACCGCAAACCTGTCCGCCACGACCCGAGCGCGGGGAGGGGGAGCCGCCGACCTCGACCTCCGGCTCGAGGTGGTCCCCTTTCTTCTCGACCTGCGCGCGCGAGGTGTCGTGGGGATCGCCGGCGCGCGCGAGGGTGTCCTCGGCATCGCCCGGGCGCTGCTCGGCGGGCTGGCGGTGTGGCACTCACCGCTCGACCTTCGCATCGTGCTCCTCCTCGACGGTCGGGCCCAGGACACCGACTGGGCCTGGGCCACGTACCTGCCGCACACGGAGGTCGGGAACGGCACCGCCATGCGTTGGGTGGCAAGTCTCGGTGGGCTCGCACCAGGGGCTCCCTGCCCGGTCACGACGGCGGTCGCGACCCTCGCCCAGCTGGTCCTCGACCGGGAGCGCGACCGCGTCGTCGCAACGCGGGGCGGGCAGAGGCCGGACGTCGTCGTGGTCCTCGACGGCTCCGCCCGGCTGCGCGCCGTGGCACGGCTGAACACGGTCCTCGAACGGGGACCTGCAGTGGGCGTCCACATCCTCGCTCTCGACGACGCCACGGAACGCCTCCCGGTCGAGGCCCGGTGTGTCGTGACCGTGGAAGGGCCGTCGCACGCCCTCATTCGACTCCCGGAGCATGGTGAACCGGTCCCGGTGGTGCCGGATGTGCCAGGTGCGCGGTGGGCGGTGCGGCTGGGGCGGGCCATGGCCCCCCTGCGTGATGCGACACCGGACGCCACGACGCGACGGATCCCCACGTCGGTGCGCCTCCTCGACCTCCTCGACGCCGACACCACCCAGCCCGTCACCCTCTCCGCGAGGTGGACTGCGCAGCCCCGTAGCACGAGGGTGCTCATCGGCGTCGGGGCCGACGGGCCACTGACCCTCGACCTGCGTCACGACGGGCCGCACGCGCTCGTTGCCGGGACGACCGGAGCTGGCAAGTCCGAGCTGCTCCAGAGCCTCATCGCCTCGCTTGCGCTCGGAAACCGTCCCGACGAGCTCGTGTTGGTCGACTACAAGGGCGGCTCCGCCTTCCGCGAGTGCGCCCAGCTGCCCCACACGGTCGGGGTGGTCTCCGATCTCGACGGCCACCTGACCCAGCGCGCCCTCACCTCCCTCGGCGCGGAGCTGCGCCAGCGTGAGCGCCTCCTCGCCGATGCTGGCGCGACCGATCTGGAGGACTACCAGGCGAAAGGTGCCCGGCCATCGGTGCCCCGACTCGTCCTCGTGATCGACGAGTTCCGCCTGCTCGCGGAGGAGCTGCCGGACTTCGTCCATGGCCTGGTGCGCATCGCCGCGGTCGGACGCTCGCTGGGACTGCACCTCGTCCTCGCTACCCAACGACCCGGGGGCATCGTGTCGGCTGACATCCGCGCCAACGTCGGACTGCGAATCGCCCTGCGGGTTCGGGACCGCGTCGACTCCACCGATGTCGTGGAGTGCCCCGACGCCGCCGCGATCCCCGAGGCCACGCCGGGTCGGGCCTTCCTCAGGAGCGGCGCCACCCCGCTGCTCGAGTTCCAGACCGCACGCGTCGCCGGCGTCGCGACAGCTCGCGAGCGCGTCAGCGTCCTCCCGTGGCCGTTCTCCGACCTCCCCCGCCCCGCGGTAGCCGCCTGCGAGGCACCCAGAGTCACCGACCTGCAGCACGTGGTGCAGGCGACCCGGGCCGCCTCCCCCGGCTGCACGGCATACCGGCTGTCCCGCCTCCGTGGCTGCCGCCACTGCCCGACCTGCTCACGCTCGAATCGCTGGGTTACACCGGGGCGGTACCGCTCGGCCTCGCCGACGACCCTCTTGGCCAGCGCCAGGACGCATTCGAGTGGGACGTCGCCGACGGTGGGCACCTGGGCGTCGCCGGCGGCCCGCGCAGCGGTCGGACCACCGCCCTGCGCACCCTTGCCGGCGCCCTGGCAGGGCGGTTCGGACCCGACGAGCTGCACCTGTATGCCGTGCATGCCGGTGGTCTTGCGACGCTGGCTTCCCTGCCTCACACCGCCGCCACCGCAGACCGGACGAGCATCGAGCACGTCGACGAGGTCCTCACGCGGCTCCGCGAGCTGGTCGCGGCGCGGCAGGCGACCCTGGCCCGCGCCGGCCTGGCGAGCGTGGCCGAGCAGCACCGCGAAGCGCAGGCGACCGATGGTGCGCGGTTGCCCTGGCTCGTCCTCCTCGTCGACGGATGGGAGTCGCTCGGCGAGGCACTGGGCGCGATTGACTACGGCCGGCCGGTGCACGACCTGCTACAGCTGCTCCGCGACGGCACGTCAGCCGGCTTGCGCGTGGTCGTCACCGGGGAGCGGGCCATCCTGGGCGGCCAGCTCTCGGGGCTCCTGACGACCCGGCTCGTCCTACGGGTCAGCGACCCGATGGAGCTGGCCCTGGCCGGTATCCCGGCACGGGTCGTGCCAACCCGGCAGCCGCCCGGGCGGGCAGTCCACGCGCGGGACCACCGTGAGGTCCAGATCGCGGTTCTGGGCGGCGACCCGGCCGACAGCGCCCAGTCGGCGGCACTGGAGCGGATCGGTCGTGACGCGCACGACCACTGTCGCAGCGTCGATGCGCGCATGCTGCCGACGCCACTCAGGCCGCTCCCGAGGCAGGTGTCGCTCGCTGTGCTGGAGCAGGACCCGCGCTGGCGAACCCACCGCGGCCACGTCGCCTTCGGCGTCGCAGCCGGCGACCTCGCCCCGGTCGCCTTCGACGTCGCGGCCGGGCAACGACGCATCCTCGTCGTCGGCCCGAGCCGCAGCGGCCGGTCCACGGTGCTGGCCGTCCTCGTCCGCTCGCTCGCCGCCGGTGGGCGTCCCGTCGCCGTCGTCGGCGGGTCGCTGGACCTCACCGTCGTGACCGCGGACGCCCGGGGGTCGGTGCATGCACTGAGCACGGGAGAGGTCGAGGCCCTCGTCGCCCTCCTTCACCGGCACCAGGACCTGGCGGTCGTCGTCGACGACGCCGAGCGACTGGTCGGGACGACGCTCGAACCGGTGCTGCGAGAGATCTCCCGACTCGTTGACGAGGACGACGGCGTCGTGGTGGCGGCCACCTCCCCGACGGGCGTAGCAACTCAGCCGAGGGGCTGGCACACCGAGCTGGCGAGAGCTCGGAACGGAGTCCTGCTCTGGCCGACGTCATCGGACGGAGACCTCCTCGGCATCCGGGTCGGCAGGCCGGGTGAGCGGCTACCCGGGAGAGGACTGCTCGTCACGGCAGGCGAGTCCCGCAGCATCCAGGTCGCCCACGTCTGACCGCAGGCAGCCCTCGCAGGGACCAGCTCTCACATCGTGAAGACGACCTTGCCGAAGACGTCGCCGTCGACCATCCGGGCGAACCCTTCGCGCGCTTGGCCCAGCGGTCGCACCGAGTCGATCACCGGCTCGATGTGGTGCTGCGCAACGAGCTTCGCCAGTCGCTCCAGTTCTCCTCGGCTGCCCATAGTCGAGCCAACGACCCGGAGCTGCTTGAAGAAGATCTTCGTCAGCTCGGGCTTGGTCGGAGCGTCACCTGAGGTGGCACCGGCGATGACGATCGCGCCACCGGGGTTGAGCGAGTTGACCGAGTGCGACCATGTCGCTGCGCCAACCGTCTCCATGACGGCATCGACCCGCTCGGGCAACCGCTCGCCAGAGGCGAACGCCCGGTCGGCGCCGATCACCACGGCCTTCGCACCCCTGGCCTCCTCGCGCGACGTCACCCACATGCGGTAGCCCGCGGCCGAGCCAAGCTGCACCAGCGCGGTGGCCACTCCCCCACCGGCGCCCTGCACCAGGACCGTCGCGCCCGGCGTGACGCCGCCGTTGGTGAACAGCATCCGGTAGGCGGTCAGCCACGCGGTGGACAGGCAGGCGGCGGTCTCCCACGACATCCCGGCCGGCTTCGGCACGAGATTCGACGTGGGGACGACCACCCGCTCGGCCAGCGTGCCGTCGTGCAGCTCCGAGAGGAGCGTCCGCCTCGGGTCGAGCGTCTCGTCGCCCGTCCACCCGTCGCTGCGTACCACCGCGTGGACGATGACCTCGTTGCCGTCGGGGTCGACGCCTGCCCCGTCGCAGCCGAGGATCATCGGCAGGCGATCAGCGGGAAGGCCTACGCCACGCAGCGACCAGACGTCGTGGTGGTTGAGGCCAGCGGCCTTGAGGGAGACCGTTGTCCAGCCGGGCCGACCCTCCGGCTCGGGTCGGTCCGCGACCTCGAGGCCGCTCAGCGGGTCGTCGGCGTCGATTCGGGCGGCGTAGGCAGCGAGCATGTGTCTCACCCTAGCCACCGCCTCGCCGCCGTCCTCCCCACCGGCCCGTACGCGACGGCCCTACGTCCCGGCGACCTCGGCTGCGGACGCAGCGATGGCGCGGCGCCAGTCGCGGATGGGCTCCACGCCGACCCGGATCCAGGCGTCGTGCCCGAGGACGGAGTATGCCGGGCGGGGCGCCGGGCGGGGGAAGGCATCAGTCGTCGTCGGCGTGACCTTGGTGGGGTCGAGCCCGAGGGCAGCGAACAGCTCCTGGGCGAAGGTGAACCACGTCGCCGATCCTGCGGACGTCCCGTGGTAGGTCCCCGCTGGCGCCTCGGCCCGGACCAGGCGCACGATCGCCTCGGCCAGGTCGCGCGTCCAGGTGGGCTGGCCGCGCTGGTCGTCGACGACGGAGACGGACTCGCGCTCGCCGCCGAGCCGCGCCATGGTCCTGACGAAGTTCGGGCCGTGCGCGCCGTAGAGCCACGCCGTGCGCACGACGAGGCTCTCCGGACACTCTGCCCGGACGGCCCACTCCCCCGCTGCCTTGGTCCGGCCGTAGGCGGAGCGCGGGTCGACCGGGCCGTCCTCCGCGTAGGGACTCCTGGCGTCGCCGGCGAAGACGTAGTCCGTGGAGACGTGGACGAGGCGGGCGCCGTCCAGCCGACAGGCCCGGGCGACGTTAGCCGCACCCACCGCGTTCACGGCATACGCCTCAGGCTCGTGGCTCTCGGCGTCGTCGACGGCAGTCCAGGCCGCTGCGTTCACCACGACGTCGAACCCGGAGACGACCGACCGGCAGTCCGCCTCGCGGCGCACGTCCAGGACGTCCCGCCCCACACAGGTGACGTCCTCACCGTCTCCGGCAAGCACCGTGGCGAGATCCGTGGCGAGCATCCCGCGCCCGCCGGTCACCAGCCACCTCATCAGGTGAGCGCCATCGCGACGTCGCCCATGGGGCCCACTGTACGGCCCCCGCCACCGCGGCCGGTGACACGCGAGCCGGAAGATAGGCTGCCCGACGTGAAGGGAATCGTGCTCGCCGGGGGGTCAGGGAGCAGACTGCACCCCATCACGCGGGGCATCAGCAAGCAGCTGATGCCGGTCTACGACAAGCCGATGGTCTACTACCCGCTGTCGACGCTGATGATGGCGGGCATCCGCGAGATCCTCGTCATCACGACGCCGCACGACGTCGAGCAGTTCGAGCGACTGCTCGGCAACGGGAGCGCCTGGGGCGTCGACATCTCGTATGCCGTGCAGCCGAGCCCCGACGGCCTCGCTCAGGCGTTTGTCATCGGGGCCGACTTCATCGGGAACGACTTCGTGGCACTGGTCCTCGGCGACAACATCTTCTACGGGCGCGGCCTGGGCACCTCGCTCAAGGGCAACACCGACCTCGCCGGGGGGCACGTCTTCGCCTACCACGTCACCGAGCCCTCGGCCTACGGCGTCGTGGAGTTCGACGCCGACGGCAGGGTGCTGTCCATCGAGGAGAAGCCGACCACGCCGAAGTCCAGCTACGCGGTCCCTGGCCTCTACTTCTATGACAACGCGGTCGTCGAGATCGCTCGCACCCTCCGGCCCAGCGCTCGGGGCGAGCTCGAGATCACCGGCGTCAACGACGCCTACCTCAGGCAGGGCGCCCTCAGGGTCACCGTGCTGCCCCGCGGCACGGCGTGGTTCGACACCGGTACGTTCCAGGGGCTGCTCGAGGCAAGCCAGTTCGTCAGCGTCATCGAGGCCCGTCAGGGCCAGAAGATCGGCTGCGTCGAGGAGATCGCGTGGCGCAACGGCTGGCTCAGTGACGACGAGCTCGACGCGCTGGCCGAGCCGCTCATCAAGAGCGGTTACGGCACCTACCTGAGGGGCCTGCTCGCCGAGGGGACCGGCCGCGGCTGATGGACATCCGTCCGCTGGCCATCGAGGGTGCCTGGGAGATCGCGCCGAGGCAGTTCCCCGACCCCCGGGGCGTCTTCGCGGAGGGCTTCCGCCTCGACCACCTCGCGAAGGCGATCGGCCACGACCTTCGGGTGCGCCAGACCAACATCTCGGTCTCCGTGGCCGGCGCCGTTCGCGGCATCCACTACTGCGACGTCCCACCCTCACAGGCGAAGTACGTCACGGCGACGAGCGGCGTGTTCATCGACTTCGTCGTCGACGTCCGCGTCGGCTCGCCGACGTTCGGGCAGTGGGACAGCGTCGTGCTCGACACGGTCGACCGGCGGGCGGTCTACCTCTCCGAGGGGCTCGGCCACGCTCTAGCCTGCCTCGAGGACGGCACCGCCGTCTACCTCTGCTCCGAGGTCTTCAACCCCAGCGGTGAGCACGGCGTCACCCCTAGCGACTCGGAGGTCGCCCTGCACCTCCCTGACGGCTTTCGTCCGATCCTGTCCGAGAAGGACACCGGCGCCCCCACCCTCGCCGAGGCGGCCGAGCGGGGTCTCCTCCCGGCATACGAGGACTGTGTCCGCTATCGCTCCTCACTGGCCTGACGCGTCGGCAGGAAGCTGCAGCGGTGCGATGGATTGCCTTGCGCGGCATCAGGTGGGCGATGATGTCCACGTGCGGTATCCCCTTTTCGGCATCGCCACAGTGCATGGTCGGTCCATGGAGCCGACACTGCACGAGGGAGACCGCGTCCTGGTCCTCTACGGCGCCCGCCCCCGACCGGGCCGGATGGCGGTCGTACGTCTGCCCGACGACGAGCGCGGCCCCCGCCCACTGGCCATCAAACGGGTCACCGGACCCGCTCCCGGCGAGCCGGGTCACTGGTGGGTCGAGCGCGACAACCCGGCCGCCGGCATCGACTCCTGGCACGTCGGCGCCATTGCAGGGACGGATGTGAAGGGGGTGGTGATCGGCCGGCTTCCCGCCCGCCTTCCCGGCTGAGTGGGCGCGGAGGTAGGTTGAGAAGGTGCTAAAGGCACCAGCCGTCTCAACGAAGGGATCACCACATGCTCTCCCGATTCTTCGCTCCCTCGGTCGAGGTCAGCGCCCACTGTGACCTCCCGTGCGGGATCTACGACCCGGCCCAGGCCAAGCTCGAGGCCCAGTCCGTCAGGGCCTGCATGACCAAGGCCCTGGAGAGCGACGACCCCGACTTCAAGGCTCGCGCCCTGACGATCAAGGAAGAGCGCTCGGACCTCGTCAAGCACCACCTGTGGGTGCTGTGGACCGACTACTTCAAGGCCCCGCACTTCGAGAAGTACCCCAACCTGAACCAGCTCTTCAACGAGGCGACCAAGCTCGCCGGTGGTGGCGGCGGCACCAAGGCCACGTGGGACGTCGCGGTCGCCGACCAGCTGCTGGCCAAGATCGACGAGATCGCTGACATCTTCTGGGAGACGAAGAAGGCTGCTGCCTGACCTCGCTCAGGGCCGAGTCACAGACCGGTGCTGCACCGCGGGTCAGTTGTCAACGCCAGAAGGTGAGCAGACTCTCGTATGCCGCCCGGTGCCCTGCCGTGCTCCGAGACGCCATGCCAACGACGGCCGACCTCGTCGGCATACGGGAACCATGGTTCCTCACGCGCAGCTGACCTGCGGGTTCCAGTCTTCGAAGGTCCCCTTCAGGTTCGCCCGCCAGATCCACGCGTGCAGCTCGTAGAAGTCCGGCAGTCCGTAGCGGTTGCCGGCCGGTACGAGCTCGAACTCTTGGCCGAACAGCTTGGGGGCCCGCTTGTGGTTCTGCTCCCACGAGGTACGCAGGACGAGGTACTTGACAGCGACCAGCCGTGAGCCGCCCTCACTCTGCGGTTCGTAGATCATCGCCTCGGGCCTGAGTGCGTCGATCTCGCCGTCCGTCAGCAGGCCGGCGTTGACGTAATGGACCCCCATCCCGCCAGTGCTCTCGGGATCAGCGATGCAGGCGATCCCCGCGAGGTCGACGACTTCCGTCGAGTAACCGCCCGCGGTCACCGCCACAGCGAGGTCCCGGAAGTCCGGGTGGCCGCCCGGACGGCGTCGAGGTCGTGTCGGTGAGCCCGCGACACGCTGCGCTCCGCTGCGTTCGCACTCGCCTGCGGAGCCGCGGAAAGGAACGTCGTCAGGGCAGCGGCCGCGGCGATG
>JAABUW010002819.1_pt1 | contig 14225 bp, 8 predicted proteins | sample 5560081 | NCBI WGS metagenome assembly JAABUW01 (sample SAMN10711882, study PRJNA513363) | rock metagenome | isolation source: Antarctica rocks | place: Antarctica: Victoria Land, Knobhead sud
TGGGTGCGGACGGCGTCGCGGTCGGCGGAGGTGGGCGCGGACTGCGCCAGCGCGGTGCAGGCAGCACGCTCCGCGCCGGGCGGCATCGCTACGCTGATCATGCCGTCCGATACTTGCTGGGACGATGGTGGCGTGGTGGGTGTTCCGCTGCCTGTGCCGGCCGCGCCCGTTGCATCTCCGGATGCGGTGGAGGGCGTGGTCCGTGCCCTGCGCTCCGGTGAGCCTGCGATGCTGATCCTGTCCGGCCCGGCGCTGCGGGCGGGTCCGTTGGCAGTTGCCGCCGGCATCCTGGCCGCGACAGGCGCGCGCATGATGGCGCAGACCAGCAACGGCCGGATCGAGCGCGGGGCCGGGCGCACGCCGATCACCCGGGTGCCCTATCCGGTGGACCAGGCCGTTGAGTCGCTGGCCGGGGTGCGCCACCTGATCCTGGTGGGCGCGGTGGCGCCGGTCGGGTTCTTCGCGTATCCCGGCAAGCCCGGCCGGATGTATCCTGGGGATTGCCAGGTCCATGTTCTGGCTCGGCCGGAGCAGGACGGGCCTGACGCGCTGCGCCGGGTCGCCGACGCGCTGGGTGCGCGCCCGGCCGAGCCGCCGGCGACGCCGCCCCGCCCGGACCTGCCGCGCGGCGCCGTGACGCCGGAGGCGGTGGCGCAGGCCCTGGCGGCGCTGCTGCCGGAGGGGGCCGTGGTGGTGGATGAGAGCATCACCGTTGGGCGCTGCATGTATCCGGATACCCATGGCGCAGCGCCGCATGACTGGTTGCAACTGACGGGCGGCGCCATCGGTGGCGGCATCCCGATGGCGACCGGGGCGGCGGTGGGGGCGCCGGGGCGCCGGGTGGTGACGCTGCAGGCGGACGGGTCGGCAATGTATACGCTGCAGGGGCTGTGGACGCAGGCGCGGGAGCGGCTGGATGTTACGACCATCATCCTGTCGAACCGCAAGTATGCGATCCTGCTGGGGGAGTATCACGGGGTCGGCGCCAACCCGGGGCGGGTGGCGATGGACATGATGGACCTGGGCAACCCGGATTTGGATTGGGTGGCGCTGGCGCGGGGAATGGGGGTGGACGGGGCGCGGGTGGATACGATGGAGGGGTTCTCGGACGTGTTTGCGCAGGCGAATGCGCGGCCGGGGCCGTTTGTGGTGGAGCTGGTGGTTTAACATTGTTGCGTGAACGTCACTATCTGATCTAGTCTCCTGCTTGCCGGCGTCCACGCCGGGGGGGCGTGGCGGATTCCGGTTCACGGGAGGACAACCATGATGCTTCGCGCGCTCATGCCATCTGCCTTTGCAGTCTGCCTGGCAACTGGGCCGGTCCTAGCGGAAAGCCCTACGGTCTCTGAGCAGGACGCTCGGCAGGCAGCCGATTCTTTGGCCAAGAAATTCGAAATGAACTACAACGAGGGAAATGCCGCCGGCATAGCAAACCTTTTTTCTGAAGGTGGGATTTACCTTACGCCGGGCGGCACTGCCCTAACGAGTCGCAACGACATGGAAAAAGCCGTCGCGGGTCGAATGAAGGCGGGTTGGACGAAGGAAACGGTCAGGGTCACAGAAGCGCACGCCGCTGGCGACTCTGTGTGGGTTGTCGGCGAGTACTTGATCGCGGGCACGGGGCAGGCCAGCGGCAAGGAGATTGGCGGCCACTACGCAGAGGTACTGACACCGAGCGGAAAAGACTGGCACATCCGCATGTTGATCGGCAACTTGAAGCCAACGCAGGACGTGACAGGGATGGCGACCGCAACGACTTCGGGCGCAGCCTCACCGAAATAGTCAGTTTCGGCACTTGCCGAAGTGTGGGCTTACAACAGAGGCGACGGAGGTCGCACAAACTTCAGATGGATTTGACTTCGAACAAGCTGTCGAAGACCTGCTCGAAGTCATACGCGGGCATTGGCTACCCCCGTGCGGCATAGCCGTGCGGGGCGTGCGCGGTGGAACGGACCCGATTGGGGCCGGGCACCCAGCGCTGGCGCTACTTCGCACCAGGTGCAGGTGCGACTGTTGCACTCCAGGATGGAGGTTATTTCTTCTCTTCAGCCTGCCCCTGCGTCTCCGGCGCCCGTGTCGGCGACCCCTTGGCCGCGCCGCCTGCCGGCGTGTGGCTGTAGTCCAGGTAGGCCAGCCGCGTCACCCGGAACGGGTTGCCGGCCACGAGTGTGGCGCCGATGATGCCGATCAGTAGCGATCCGCCGATGGCGACGGCGGTCGGGTTGAACTGGACCTTCTTGGGATTCGGCAACGCGCCGGGCTTCACGGCCATGGGGAGCACTCCTGACAGGGGGACGCGGCAGGCATAGCGCATCCCGCACCACTCGTAAAACCGCTAGACGCGCCGGGTTGCGTCCGCTATAGGCCCGCCTTCATTCACCGGAACGCGGAAGGCCGAGGGCTGCGCATTGGGCGGCCCGGCCGTTATTACCGCGGTCCCCGCACCTTAGGGGCATGGCCTTGGCCAAGAAGATCGTCGGCTACATCAAGCTGCAGATACCGGCAGGGAAGGCGAACCCGTCGCCGCCCGTCGGCCCGGCGCTCGGGCAGCGCGGCCTGAATATTATGGCGTTCGTCAAGGAGTTCAACGCTGCGACGCAGGGCATGGAGCCGGGCACGCCAACGCCCGTCGTCATCACCGCCTTCGGCGACCGTACCTTTACCTTCATCACCAAGACGCCGCCCAACACCTACTTCCTGAAGAAGGCGGCCGGGATCACCAAGGGCACGACGACGCCGGGCAAGGGCGCCGCGGTCGGCCGGGTCACGACGGCGCAGTTGCGCGAGATCGCAGAGACCAAGATGAAAGACATGAACGCCAACGACGCCGAGGCCGCGATGCGGATGCTGGCCGGCAGCGCCCGCTCGATGGGCCTTACCGTGGTGGAGGGCTGATACCATGGCACATGATAAGCGCCTGAAGGCTGGCTACGCCGCGTTCGACCGTGCCAAAGCATATACGCTGGATGAGGCGGTGAAGCTCGCCAAGAGCAACGCCAATGCGAAGTTTGACGAGACGATTGAACTCAGCATGAACCTGGGCATTGATCCGCGCCACGCCGACCAGATGGTGCGCGGCCTGCTCAGCCTGCCCAACGGCACTGGTAAGACCCTACGCGTGGCCGTGTTCGCCCGCGGCGCCAAGGCGGAGGAGGCCACTGCCGCAGGCGCCGATATCGTGGGCGCCGAGGACCTGGCGGAGAAGGTGCAGGGCGGCGAGTTCGCGTTCGACCGCTGCATCGCCACCCCCGACATGATGGCGCTGGTGGGCCGGCTGGGCAAAATCCTCGGCCCGCGCGGGCTGATGCCCAACCCGAAGCTTGGCACCGTCACCATGGACGTGCGCGGCGCGGTGTCGGCGGCGAAGTCCGGTCAGGTGGAGTTCCGGGCCGAGAAGGCGGGCATCGTCCATGCCGGTATCGGCAAGGCGTCGTTCGACGAGGACAAGCTGCTCGGCAACATCCGCGCGTTCGTGGATGCGATCCAGAAGGCCAAGCCGACTGGCGCCAAAGGCACCTACCTGAAGACGGCCAGCCTCAGCAGCACGATGGGGCCGGGCATCAGGGTGGACATCGCCACCCTGTCTGGCTGATGGGGGCTGGCTGAATGAATTCGCCGGCGCCTTCGGGCGCTGGTGGCTAGGGGCGGCGCAAGCCGTTCCGAACCTGTCCGAAACCGCACGTCGTTCCCCCAATCCTTAAAAGAAGGCGGGGACAGTAAAGGGCTAAGGCCCGCGCGCGATAGACGGGGAAGCCAAGATGATTCGGACCCGGCGCAAGCCTGGTTCCGGCGCCCTGGCGGTTCCGGCTACAGGTCCCACGGCGCTTCGGTGCACGGGGTTCCGGACAGGCGCGGCATGGCCAGGTGGTCATGCCGGGGCAACCCGGCGGCGGTGCGGTCCAAACGCGCCGGCGCCACGAGGAGAGTGAACGTGGACCGTACGGAGAAGCGAGAGTTCGTCTCCACGCTCGGTCAGGTGTTCGCAGAAACGACCATGGTCGTCGTCACCCAGAACAAGGGTATGACGGTGGCCGAGGTATCGAATCTGCGGCGCCAGATGCGCGCGTCGGGATCAACTTACAAAGTCGCGAAGAACCGACTGGCCGTACTCGCCCTGGATGGGACCCGGTTCGAGGGTATCAAGCCGATGCTGAAGGGACCGACCGCGCTTGCGTGGTCAATGGACCCGGTGGCAGTGGCGAAGGCTGCCCTCGACTACGCCAAGACCAACGAGAGGTTCGTCGTGATCGGCGGCGCCCTTGGCACCCAGATGCTCAACGCGGATGGGGTCAAGGCGCTGGCCGACCTGCCGTCGCTCGACACGCTGCGCGCCCGGATCGTGGGGATGATACAAACCCCCGCGACACGGATTGCAAGCGTGCTGCAAGCGCCGGCCGGACAGCTCGCCCGGGTCTTCGGGGCCTATGCCAACAAGGACAGTGCGGACACCGGTGACAGCACCCCGGCGGAGGCGGCCTGAGCCGCCTTGCCGAACCGAGCCGCAGGCCCGGCCCAGAAAACGGCATTGGGCTTGCATGGAACCAACCAAGGGTTAAGTAAGGACTAAGATTATGGCTGATATGACGAGACTGGTTGAGGAGCTGTCGGCTCTGACGGTGCTTGAGGCGGCTGAGCTGTCCAAGATGCTGGAGGAGAAGTGGGGCGTTTCTGCGGCGGCCCCGGCCGCGGCTGCTGCGCCGGCAGGTGGCGCTGTCGCCCCGGCCGCTCCGGTCGAGGAGCAGACGGAGTTCACGGTGATCCTGGCGAAGGTCGGCGATAAGAAGATCAACGTGATTAAGGAAGTGCGTACGATCACGGGCCTCGGGCTGAAGGAAGCCAAGGATCTGGTCGAGGCCGCGCCGAAGACCGTCAAGGAAGGCGTGAACAAGGACGAGGCTGCGAAGCTGAAGAAGCAGCTTGAAGAGCAGGGCGCCGCTGTCGAGATCAAGTAGTGCATATGGCCCGGCAGTGATGCCGGGCTGCTGAGGTGAAAGCGGGCGGAACCCATGCCGGGGTGCCGTCCGCTTTCTCGTTGCCAGACGGCGCGGGGCGCTTGGCGTCTCGCGCAGGGGATTGAACGACCCGGGCGGCCGGGGGTTCCGGACCGCAGGACGTGCCGAAGCTGTTGGCGGCCACTATCGCGCCGCCAAAACATCAGGGTCAAGGACGTGCGATGAACGCGATCACCAAGTCGTTCACGGGACAGAAGCGCATCCGCAAGAGCTTCGGGCGCATCCCCGAGGTTGCGCCGATGCCCAACCTCATTGACGTGCAGCGCGCCAGCTACGAGGCGTTCTTGCAGATGAATGTTGCGCCGGACAGCCGTACGCCGACGGGGCTGCAGGAAGTGTTCAAGTCGGTGTTCCCGATTGACGACTTCGCCGGCCGTGGAAGGCTGGAGTTCGTCTATTACGAGCTGGAAGAGCCGAAGTACGACGTTGAGGAGTGCATCCAGCGCGGCATGACTTTCGCCGCCCCGCTTAAGGTAATCCTGCGCTTGATCGTCTGGGACCTGGACGAGGATACCGGCGCCCGCTCGATACGCGACATCAAGGAGCAGCCGGTTTACATGGGCGACATGCCGCTCATGACCGAGAACGGCACCTTCGTCATCAATGGGACCGAGCGTGTCATCGTCAGCCAGATGCACCGCAGCCCCGGCGTGTTCTTTGACCATGACAAGGGCAAGACGCACAGCAGCGGCAAGTATCTGTTCACTGCCCGCGTTATCCCTTACCGCGGCTCGTGGCTGGACTTCGAGTTCGACAGCAAGGACCTGGTTTACGTCCGCATTGACCGCAAGCGTAAGCTGCCGGTGACGACCTTGCTCTATGCGTTGGAGGGTAAGGCGACCGAGGCCATGCGCCGGGAGCGCGTAGCCCAGGGTGAGACCGTGGACATCGGTGAGATCCGCGGCATGGATCCTGAGGAGATCCTCAACTACTTTTACACCCAGGTCGTGTTTACCCGCACGCCCAAGGGCTGGGCGCGCCCGTTCGAGGCCGACGCCTACCGTGGCATCACCCTGGCCGAGGCCCTGGTGGACGCCGACACTGGCGAGGTCGTGGCCGAGGCCACCACGAAGCTGACCGCTCGCGCCGCTCGCAAGATTGGCGAGGCCACCAAGACCGTGCTGGTTGGACGTGCCGACCTGCTGGGCCGCTACGTCGCCGTGGACCTGGTGAACGAGGACACCGGCGAGATTTATGCCGAGGCTGGTGAGGAACTGGCTGAGGCCCGCCTGACCGCGCTGGAAGACGCTGGGATCACCGCCCTGCCCACGCTCGCTGTGGATCAGAGCAACGGTCCCTGGCTGCGCAACACGCTGGCCGTGGACAAGAACAGCAACCGCGACGATGCGCTGGTGGACATCTACCGGGTGATGCGTCCCGGTGAGCCTCCGACTCCGGAAACGGCAGAGGCCCTGTTCCGTGGCCTGTTCTTCGACGGCGACCGCTACGACTTATCCGCCGTCGGCCGGGTGAAGATGAACATGCGCCTGGGCGTGGACGCCGAGGACACGGTGCGCGTTCTCCGCAAGGAGGACGTCCTCAAGGCCGTCAAAATCATGTGCGAGCTGAAGGACGGTCGCGGCACCATTGACGACATTGACAACCTGGGCAACCGCCGGGTCCGCTCGGTCGGCGAGTTGATGGAGAACCAGTATCGCGTCGGCCTGCTGCGCATGGAGCGGGCGATCCGCGAGCGCATGGGCAGCGTGGACATTGATACCGTCATGCCGCACGACCTGATCAACGCGAAGCCAGCGGCGGCGGCGGTGCGGGAGTTCTTCGGATCGTCCCAGCTCAGCCAGTTCATGGACCAGACCAATCCACTGTCGGAGGTGACGCATAAGCGCCGCTTGTCCGCGCTTGGCCCGGGCGGTCTGACGCGGGAGCGCGCCGGGTTCGAGGTGCGCGACGTGCATCCGACGCATTACGGCCGTATCTGCCCGATCGAGACGCCGGAGGGGCCGAACATCGGCCTCATCAACTCGCTGGCGACTTACGCCAAGGTGAACAAGTATGGCTTCATTGAGACGCCCTACCGCCTGGTGAAGGAAGGCCAGGTGCAGGACGGGTGGAAGTATCTGTCGGCGATGGAGGAGGAGAAGCTGGTCGTCGCCCAGGCCGACGCGCCGACCGACGCCGAAGGCAACTTCACCAACGAGTTGGTGTCGGTCCGCCGCCAGGGGGATTTCCGCCTGGTGAAGCCTACGGATGTCACGGCGGTGGACGTCTCCCCTCGCCAGTTGGTGTCGGTCGCCGCGGCGCTGATCCCGTTCCTGGAGAACGACGACGCTAACCGCGCGCTGATGGGCTCCAACATGCAGCGCCAGGCGGTGCCGCTGATCCGCGCCGACGCCCCGCTGGTGGGCACGGGCATGGAGGCTGCTGTTGCCCGTGATAGTGGCGCCACCATCGTCGCTAAGCGTGCTGGGATCGTGGACCAGATTGATGGCGCCCGCATCGTGGTGCGTGCGACCGCCGAGGACGGCACCACCCACGGCGTGGACATCTACCGGCTGCGCAAGTACATGCGCAGCAACCAGAGCACCTGCATCAACCAGCGCCCGCTGGTGAAGGTCGGCGACCGCGTCATGCCCGGCGGCATCATCGCCGACGGGCCGAGCACGGAGTTGGGCGAGCTGGCGCTGGGCCGCAACGTGCTGGTCGCGTTCATGCCCTGGAATGGCTACAACTTCGAGGACTCCATCCTCATCAGCGAGCGGATTGCGCGCGACGACGTGTTCACCTCGATCCACATCGAGGAGTTCGAGGTCATGGCCCGCGACACCAAGCTGGGCCAGGAGGAGATCACCCGCGATATCCCGAACGTCGGCGAGGAGGCGCTAAGGAACCTCGACGAGGCCGGGATCGTCTATATCGGCGCCGAGGTGAACCCGGGCGACATCCTGGTCGGCAAGGTGACGCCGAAGGGTGAAAGCCCGATGACGCCGGAGGAAAAGCTGCTCCGCGCCATCTTCGGCGAGAAGGCGTCGGATGTGCGCGATACCTCGCTCAAGCTGCCGCCTGGCGTTACAGGCACCATCGTGGACGTGCGGGTGTTCAGCCGCCGCGGTGTGGACAAGGATGAGCGTGCGATGGCGATTGAGCGCTCGGAGATTGAGCGCCTGGCCAAGGACCGCGACGACGAGAAGGCGATCCAGGAGCGGTCGTTCCTGGCCCGGATGCGCGAGAAGCTGATCGGCCGTAAGGCGTCTGGGGGCTTTAAGGGCATCAAGGCCGGCACGGTCATCACTGAGGAGGTGCTGGCCGAGCATCCCCGCGGCACCATGCGGAACATCGGCGTGTCCGATGACGCCGTCATGGCGGAGATCGAGACGCTGAAGCGCGAGTTCGATGATGCGGTGAAGCGGCTGCAGGCGCGGTTTGACGGCAAGGTGGAGAAGCTGCAGCGCGGCGACGAACTGCCGCCGGGCGTGATGAAGATGGTCAAGGTCTTCGTCGCGGTGAAGCGCAAGCTGCAGCCCGGCGACAAGATGGCTGGGCGGCACGGCAACAAGGGCGTCGTCAGCCGGGTCACCCCGGTCGAGGATATGCCCTTCCTTGAGGACGGTACCCATGTGGACTTGGTGCTGAACCCCTTGGGCGTGCCGAGCCGCATGAACGTGGGCCAGATCCTGGAGACGCACCTGGGCTGGGCCTGCGCCACGCTGGGCAAGCAGGTCGGCGAGCTGGTGGACGAGTATCGCCGCACCGGCGCCCAGCGCGACGCCTTGCTGGAGATGCTGCGCGATATCTACGGCGACGAGGAGTTCAAGGCCGAGATCGAGCCGATGAGCACCGAGCAGCTGATGGAGCTGTCCGACAACCTGAAGAAGGGCATCCCCATCGCGACCCCGGTGTTCGACGGCGCGCGGATGTCGGATATCGAGGGAATGCTGACCAAGGCCGGGCTAAACACCTCCGGCCAGGTCGTGCTGACCGATGGGCGGACCGGTGAGACGTTCGAGCGCAAGGTGACGGTGGGCTACATCTACATGCTCAAGCTGCACCATCTGGTGGACGATAAGATCCACGCGCGCTCCATCGGGCCGTACAGCCTGGTTACCCAGCAGCCGTTGGGCGGCAAGGCGCAGTTCGGCGGCCAGCGCTTCGGCGAGATGGAGGTTTGGGCGCTGGAGGCGTATGGCGCCGCCTACACCCTGCAGGAGATGCTGACGGTGAAGTCGGACGACGTATCCGGCCGCACCAAGGTCTATGAGGCGATTGTGCGCGAGCAGGACACCTTCGAGGCCGGCATCCCCGAGTCCTTTAACGTGCTGGTCAAGGAACTGAAGTCCTTGGGCCTGAACGTGGACCTCGAAACCCGCGCGACCTGACGATATTTCCCGCATCACCCGGCGACCGGGCACCGTTCCGGTCGCCGCATAGGGGCATTGCATGAACGAGCTGATGAAGATCCTGGGTCAGGCCGGCGCGACCGCGACCTTCGACCAGATCAAGATACAGATGGCCAGCCCGGAGCAGATCCGCTCCTGGTCCTATGGCGAGATCAAGAAGCCCGAGACCATCAACTACCGCACCTTCAAGCCGGAGCGGGATGGGCTATTCTGCGCCCGCATCTTCGGGCCGATCAAGGACTACGAGTGCCTGTGCGGCAAATACAAGCGGATGAAGTTCCGTGGCATCATCTGCGAGAAGTGCGGCGTCGAGGTGACGCTGGCCAAGGTGCGGCGCGAGCGTATGGGCCACATCGAGCTTGCCAGCCCGGTCGCGCACATCTGGTTCCTAAAGTCGCTGCCCAGCCGCATCGGCCTGATGGTGGACCTGACGCTTAAGGAGCTGGAGAAGATCCTCTACTTCGAGAGCTACGTGGTGCTGGAGCCTGGCCTGACCGACCTCAAGCAGCACCAGTTGCTGACCGAGGACCAGCTGCTGTCCAAGCAGGACGAGTTTGGCGATGACGCGTTCAAGGCCGGCATCGGCGCCGAGGCGATCAAGGGCATCCTGCACGCCATAGACATTGACGCCGACAAGGTTGAGCTGCGCGCCGAACTGAAGGCGACCACCAGCGAGGCCAAGCGCAAGAAGCTGGTCAAGCGCCTCAAGCTGATTGAGGCTTTCGGCGAGAGCGGCGCCAAGCCCGACTGGATGATCCTCGACGTAGTGCCGGTGATCCCGCCCGAGCTGCGTCCGCTGGTGCCGCTGGACGGCGGTCGCTTCGCCACGTCCGACTTGAACGACCTGTATCGCCGGGTGATCAACCGCAACAACCGTCTGAAGCGGCTGATCGAGCTGCGCGCGCCCGACATTATCGTCCGCAACGAGAAGCGGATGCTGCAGGAGAGCGTGGACGCGCTATTCGACAACGGACGCCGTGGCCGGGCCATCACAGGGGCGAACAAGCGTCCGTTGAAGAGCCTTTCCGACATGCTGAAGGGCAAGCAGGGCCGGTTCCGGCAGAACCTGCTGGGCAAGCGGGTGGACTACTCCGGACGGTCAGTGATCGTCGTGGGGCCGGAATTGAAGCTGCACCAGTGCGGGCTGCCGAAGAAGATGGCGCTCGAGCTGTTCAAGCCGTTCATCTACTCCAAGCTGGAGAAGTACGGCCACGCCACCACCATCAAGGCCGCCAAGCGCATGGTGGAGAAGGAGCGTCCGGAGGTCTGGGACATCCTTGAAGAGGTAATCCGCGAGCATCCCGTGATGCTCAACCGGGCGCCGACCTTGCATCGTTTGGGCATCCAGGCGTTCGAGCCGGTGCTGATCGAGGGCAAGGCGATCCAGTTGCATCCGCTGGTCTGCACCGCGTTCAACGCCGACTTCGACGGCGACCAGATGGCGGTTCACGTGCCCCTCAGCCTTGAGGCGCAGTTGGAAGCGCGCGTGCTGATGATGTCCACTAACAACATTCTCAGCCCGGCGAATGGCAAGCCGATCATCGTCCCTAGCCAGGACATTGTGCTGGGGCTGTATTATCTGAGCCTGGAGACGCCCGAGTTCCGTGAGGCGCCGGATGCCGCTGTGTATGACGGCGACACGTTGGTGAAGGCTGGCCCGACTGCCTTTGGTAACGTGGGCGAGATCGAGTTCGCGCTGAACGCGAAGGCGATCAAGCTGCATGACAAGATCCGTGCGCGTTACGAGACGGTGGACGCTGCCGGGAAGAAGGTTCGGCAGATTGTCGTGACCACGCCTGGCCGGATGCTGATGGCGCAGATCCTGCCGCGCAACCCGAACGTGCCGTTCAGCCTGATCAACCGCACATTGACCAAGAAGAATGTGTCTGACGTGATTGACGCGGTTTATCGCCACTGCGGCCAGAAGGAATGCGTGATTTTCGCCGACCGGATGATGGGCCTGGGCTTCGGCCAGGCGGCGAAGGCGGGTCTGTCCTTCGGCAAGGATGACCTGATCATTCCTGAGAGCAAACCCGAGCTGATCCTGAAGACCCAGAACGAGGTCAAGGAGTTCGAGCAGCAGTATCAGGACGGCCTCATCACCGCTGGTGAGCGTTACAACAAGGTGGTGGACGCCTGGTCGCGCTGCACGGACGAGGTTGCCGGCGCGATGATGAAGGAGATCAGCAAGCAGGAAGTGGGCGTGCAGACCAACTCGGTCTGGATGATGAGCCACTCCGGCGCGCGTGGGTCGCCGGCGCAGATGCGGCAGTTGGCCGGCATGCGCGGGCTGATGGCCAAGCCGTCCGGTGAGATCATCGAGCAGCCGATTATCGCCAACTTCAAGGAGGGGCTGTCGGTCCTTGAATACTTCAACTCCACCCACGGTGCTCGCAAGGGCTTGGCGGACACGGCGTTGAAGACTGCGAACTCCGGCTATTTGACCCGGCGCCTCGTGGACGTGGCGCAGGACTGCATCATCGTCGAGAACGATTGCGGCACCCAGCGCGGCCTGACCGTGCGTGCGGTGATGGATGGCGGTGAGGTCGTCGCCGGACTGAGCGAGCGCACCCTGGGCCGCACCACGGCTGAGGACCTAATGGACCCGGTTTCGGGTGCGGTGATCCTGGCCGCCAACACGCTGATCGAGGAGCCTGAGGCGGACCTGATCGAGTCCTCCGGCGTGGAGTCGGTCAAGATACGCTCGGTGCTGACTTGCGAAAGCCGGGTCGGCGTCTGCGGCATGTGCTATGGCCGCGACCTGGCCCGCGGCACGCCGGTCAACATCGGTGAGGCTGTCGGCGTCATCGCCGCGCAGTCCATCGGTGAGCCGGGCACGCAGTTGACGATGCGTACCTTCCACATCGGCGGCGCGGCGCAGCGCGGCGCCGAGGTGAGCAGCGTCGAGGCAAGCCATGACGGCACGCTAACGGTCAACAACCGCAACGTGGTGCAGAACAGCGCCGGCGTTCCCGTGGTCATGTCCCGCAACTGCGAGATGGTACTGCACGACGAAAAGGGCCGCGAGCGCGCCCGCTTCCGCGTGCCTTACGGCGCCCGCCTGCTGGTGGACGAGGGTGCTGCGGTCAAGCGGAACGACAAGCTGGCGGAGTGGGACCCCTACACCCTGCCGATCATCACCGAGCGCGCCGGGTCGGTCGAGTATCTCGACCTGCTGGACGGCGTGACGATCGTGGAGCGGGTGGACGAGGTTACTGGCCTCACGTCCAAGGTCGTGGTGGACTATAAGCAGTCCTCCAAGGCGGATCTGCGGCCACGGCTGCAGCTCAAGGACGAGAAGGGCGAGGTCATCAAGCTGGGAACCGGCGCCGAGGCCCGCTACTTCCTTAACCCGGACAGCATCCTGTCGGTGGAGAACGGTGCGACCGTGGCCGCCGGCGACGTGCTGGCGCGCATCCCGCGCGAAGGCAGCAAGACCCGCGACATCACGGGTGGCCTGCCGCGCGTGGCAGAGCTGTTCGAGGCCCGGCGGCCGAAGGACCACGCGATCATCGCCGAGATGGACGGACGCGTAGAGTTCGGCAAGGACTATAAGGCGAAGCGCCGCATCGTGGTGAAGAACGACGAGGCCGGTGAGGAGTCTGAGTATCTCGTTCCGAAGGGCAAGCACGTCAGCGTGCAGGAAGGCGACTTTGTGCGCCGGGGCGACCCCCTGGTGGACGGGCCGCGCGTTCCGCACGACATCCTCAAGGTGCTGGGGGTGGAGGCGCTGTCGGACTACCTGGTGAACGAGATCCAGGATGTGTACCGGTTGCAGGGCGTGAAGATCAACGACAAGCATATCGAGGTCATCGTGCGCCAGATGCTCCAGAAGATGGAGATCATGGAGCCGGGCGATACGACGTACCTGATCGGTGAGCAGGTGGACCGCCTGGAGTTCGAGGCAGAGAACGAGAAGCGTCTGAACGTGGACGAGAAGCCGGCCGTTGGAATGCCAGTTTTGCAAGGCATCACCAAGGCCAGCCTGCAGACGCACAGCTTCATCAGTGCGGCGTCGTTCCAGGAAACGACGCGAGTGCTGACGGAGGCCGCGACGGCGGGCAAGGTGGACAACCTGCTGGGGTTGAAGGAGAACGTCATCGTTGGGCGGTTGATTCCGGCGGGGACCGGCAGCGTGATGAACCGGCTCCGTGCGGTAGCGGCTGGGCGTGACCAGGCGCGCCTGCGCCCGGAGGTGCCGGCGTTGCCGGATCGTACTGCGGCTGAATAACTGATAATCTCCTCACCCCGCTCCATCCCTTTTTGGGAGATGGGCGGGGTGAGGAAAACGGGACAGAACAGGGCCTAGACGGAATGCTGCAACCAAGCAGCGAGATGCCCAGTGCCAGAGCCGCAAGCCTGTCACGTCATAAGTCTTTCCCTGAGGGCGACGGAACTCAGGCAACTCAACCCAACACTTGTAGAACTACGCTTGACTAGCCTTCGTCCTGGACGTAGGTAACGGCCCCTAGACCAACCCCGGCCTTGCCGGGCTGGCCACTACCAAAGGCACGTGCATGGTGCCGCCCCTGTGGGGCAAAGGCCATGTACAGCACTCCAAGCGCGGATGGCTCGCTCCATTCCGCGCGGGGTCGTTTGGAGGATGGCAGCCTGGCGGCACCGGGGTATACATCAAGGATCGGAAGACCGGGTATGCCGACCATCAACCAGTTGATCGCCAATGGGCGTGAGCCCGCCGCGAAGCGCAACAAGGTGCCCGCCCTGCAGGGATGCCCGCAGAAGCGCGGCGTCTGCACACGCGTCTACACGACCACGCCGAAGAAGCCGAACTCCGCGTTGCGCAAGGTTGCCAAGGTGCGCCTGACCAACGGCTACGAGGTGGTGAGCTACATCCCGG
>JAABUW010006727.1_pt1 | contig 14224 bp, 13 predicted proteins | sample 5560081 | NCBI WGS metagenome assembly JAABUW01 (sample SAMN10711882, study PRJNA513363) | rock metagenome | isolation source: Antarctica rocks | place: Antarctica: Victoria Land, Knobhead sud
TCCACTTAAATGCAGCGTGACCCACTAGTGGGTCACGCTACAAATAAAGCGGGAATGATCCACCGGCTAAACAGGCGTGATCGCGTCTGTGGAAAGGCCGCATCAATTGCGGCATGACCCACTAGGGGGTTTTTGCATATCCCCCCAAAAAGGTGCAGTAAGAGTGTTGACCGCGCCTGCGGCGTCTCAGAATCCTTGAGATGCTATGAGAAAGGTATTTTGAGATGACTTATGCGACCTGGCAAGCCGACGGTCTCGGAAAGTACACCTTTTGAGACCGCGTCGCCCGTCGGCGCGCCCGCCGCTGTAGGCCCCGCGTGACCGAGACCGTCCCCAGGCGCGAGTAACCCAGGAGCTAAAGGATTACATTTTCCAACCGGTGGCGGGTGACGCATGAGCCGAAGGATTACATTTAGGGCGAGGATTAGGGTCATCGTCGGGTGTGGGCCCTGAACGCCCGGATTAGGCACGTATCGAGAGTCGAGAAAGGATAGGTCACATGGCCAGCATCGCGACGGAGCCGCTCACGCCCGCCGACCGGGCGTGGGTCGCCGACTTCTTCATCGAGCACTGGGGGTCGACGACGATGGTCGCGCATGGTGTCGCCTACGAGCCGCACACGCTGCCGGGCTTCGCCGCTACCGCCGCGGGCCGGCGCGTCGGCCTGGTCACGTATCGCATGGGCGACGACGGCTGCGAGATCGTGAGCCTGGACAGCACATTACCCGAGCGTGGCGTCGGCACGGCCTTGGTTGCAGCGGTCATCAAGGAGGTGCGCCGGGGCGGCTGTGCGCGGGTATGGCTGGTCACGACTAACGACAATCTCAACGCCCTGCACTTCTACCAGAAGCGCGGCTTCGCCCTGGTCGCGGTCCATCGCGACGCGGTCGCGGCGGCGCGGGCGCTCAAGCCGGAGATCCCGCTCATCGGGGACGACGGCATCCCTATCCGCGACGAGATCGAGCTCGCACTCACCGTGGGGCGGCCCTGATACTCAAGGCAGCCCTGATACCCAACAGGACGCGCCAGGTGCGCCGGGACGCGAGTAATGCTGCGGGGCAGTGTTCGCGCGGCGCGTCGTGAACGATCAGAGCATCACGCGTGGGAAAGTGCACCTTTTTGAGGGGATATGCAAAAACCTGTAGTGGGCAAAGACATGTTGCACAGCTACCCTCCCGTCTACGTGCCAGCCGCAGGGACTGCTGACCGCGGCGTGTGTGTGCCACGCGGATAGACGTGAGGCCCACGCGCTCTAGCTCGTGTGCAACATGTCTTTGCCCACTACAGGATATGCAAAAACCCCATCTAGAATGAGACTCCAGCTCCTTCTACAATTGTAGTTTCTCGAAACGCTGTCGCGCGGTTTTGTCATCTTCAGAGGTAAATGGCGCTGTTTCCTCACCGATATTTGGCGCGATGCAGGCTCGTTCTCAGAACCTCCCAACCTTCTGTGAAGTGAAATTTTGCTGTTATCCCGCAGTTAGCATGCCTGTTTAATGGCTTCCAGGCACGATTCACTACTCAGAAGAGACCATCTGTGCAGTGTTTTGGCCTACTCATGCCGGCGACACTACGCCATTTATCTCTGAAGAAATCGGGCCGAATAATTCTGAAAGTGACACCCCACGGTTCCGCGTCATGGCCGACGCTTTGAGCATCGCCCCGCAACCGGGGACAGAGGCTGACCTGGCGACGCTGCGTGCCGTGCTGCACAACCCCGGTCCGTTCCTCGCCTATACCCATGGCGACGCCTGCCCCGACAACTGCCTGCGCATCGGCGGCACGGTGCGCCTCTTCGATTTCGAGGGGGGCTACCTCAGGCATGCACTGATCGACGGCGTTTTCGGCCGCCTGCACTTCCCTTCGTGTTGGTGCGTCGGTCGCCTCCCCGCGCCTATCCCGCCACGTCTGGAGGAGGCGTACCGCGCGGCGCTCACGCAGGGGTGCCCCGCCGCGGCCGACGATACCCTCTTCGATCGCGCCGTCGTCGAGGCGTGTCTCTATTGGCTGATCAGGTTCGACCGCGTGTATCCCCTGACCACGATCCTGGAACGGGACGAGGAGTGGGACCTGGCGACGATCCGGCAGCGCCTCCTCTTCCGTTTCGCCATCGTCGCGCGGACGGTGCAGGAGAGCGGCCACCTCGAGGCGCTCGGGGCAACGATCGGGGCAATGGCCGCGCGGCTCCAGTCCTTGTGGGTGATCGACACGGCCCCCATGCCCTCCTATCCCGCCTTCCATGTGCCGGGGAACGTGGGGCGCTAATGGCATCAAACCGCGTCAAGCCGCCGCCGACCTTCGCCATCGAGCGCGCGTGCCTGGTGGCAGGCTATGGGCTGATCGCGGGCGTCGATGAGGTCGGGGTGGGGGCCATCGCCGGGCCGCTCGTCGCGGTGGCGGTTGTCCTACCCTTACCCCACCCTGGCCCCGGCCTGGATCACGAACTCGCGCGGCTAGCCTCCTCCCTCGCGGAGGTCCGCGACAGCAAGCAACTCAAGCGCGATCAGAGGGCACGCCTCGCGGCGCTGATTAGCGTCGCGGCGGCCCCGCACATCGGTATCGGCGTGGTTCAGGTCCCAGAGTTAGGCCGGATTGGCAATCAGGCGCGAGCGACCTCGGTCGCCACAACCCGTGCACTCGACGCGCTGCCCACACCGCCCGACATCGTCCTCCTCGACGGGACGACGGCCATCGACACGGGCGGATGGCTCTCGGTCGTCGTGGGGAAGCGGTGGAACGGCACGACGAGCGTGTCGATCGCGGCCGCCTCGATCATCGCCAGCGTGACCCACGATCGCATCATGGTCGAGTATGGGACACTGTACCCGACCTATGGTTTCCAGAGGCACGACGGCAACCCCAGTCCAGCCCATGTGGCCGCACTCGCGCACGACGGTCCGTCTCCCGTCCACCATCCGCACCATAGGCTTGTGCGAGCGGCACGACGAGGCGCGGGCAAGGATGTGGGGGGGCACTGAGCGTGGAACGCGGTGTAGCCCGCTCGTATATCAACCAGAAAGGGAATGAAGATGTCCAGCCGCCTGTACAACGTCACTATTGATGCCCGTGACCCCCGATGCTCTCGCCGAGTTTTGGCGTCAAGCACTCGGCTACCGCGTTGCCTTCACTGGCCGCTGTTAGCTAGGATCGACGGGTATCGCCGTGGGGATCGCGCGGCCGCGCACGGGCGTCGGAAAGCCGAGTTACCGCGCGTAATTGGGTAATATTACTACTGGGAAGATCGCCTGTCCCGCCCGCGAGGCGGCCATTCTCGTATGCACGACGATCGGTGGGACGCGATACGCGGGCCGCTCGCGGGTCGTTCAGCAATGCTTGAAGGGGGTCGTCGATCATGGCGCAGAGCGATCCTGAACTCGACGCGCTTGATCGCGCGACACTCACCCCCATTGTGAGGCGTGCCCTCAAGCGCGACGCGGCCGACCTCCTCATGTGGCGGTGGTCGCCTCTCGCCTACGACGTGTATCTGCCGGGGCGGACGCTCGTGCGCTTCATTGGGACGGCGACCGTCGATGGTGGCGAAGTTCCGTGGTCAATCGTGCTCAAGAGGACACGTCCACCACAGGACATCGACAAGGCGAGCGATGAGGGGTGGAAACGCGAGGCGAGCGCCTATCAGTCTGGGCTGCTCGCGGATATTCCGGGCCAGTTGACGGCGGCACGCGCCCTCGCCGTGACCGAAGACGACCAGGGAGCCACCTGGCTGTGGCTCGAGGATGTCGTCGATCGCTTCAGTGGGGCGTGGCCATTGGCCCAGTACAGCCGGGCAGCGCGCCACCTCGGACAGTTCAACGGCACCTATCTCGGTGATCGTCCCCTTCCTACCTTCCCGTGGCTGGCGCCGCATTGGGCGGAACACCAGGGCGAACCCGCACAGATCCCTAAGGCCTTATCCGAGATCGACACGCTCACGTCCAATGGACAGGTGCGGCGCTATGGTGGACCCTTTTGTCAAGACACTGGGGAGGGGCACTTTAAGGTGGAGACCTCTCCTTTCTCCCGCCGGCTGGCGGACCTGTGTGAATCGTCGGTGGCGTGTGGGGTCGCAGCCGGGGCGACGTAAACCTCGGCCGGTGTCTGGTAGCCGAGCGCCTGGTGGGGGCGTCGGTGGTTGTAGAAGTCGAGATAGCGGGTCAGCCCCTGGCGGGCCTCCCTCGGATTGGCATAGTCGTAGCGATAGACCTCCTCATACTTGACGGTGCGCCAGAGCCGCTCGGTGAAGATGTTGTCGAGCGCACGGCCCTTGCCGTCCATGCTGATCTGGATGTCCTCTTGTCCAAGCCGGTCCAGGTACTGCGGGCTGGTGAAGTGGCTGCCCTGGTCGCTGTTCCAGATCGTCGGCGTCGCCTGGGCCAGGGCCTGTTCGACGGCGACGAGCACGAAGCCCAACTCCAGCGTCTGGTCGAGCTGCCAGCTCACGACGTAGCGTGAGTACCAGTCCAGGACGGCCACCAGATACATCCAGCCGGCGTGCAGACGGATGTAGGTGATATCGATGCCCCAGACGTGGTTCGGGTACGCGCTCGTCGTGTGCCGCAACAGATACGGGTAGACGCGGTGCTCCAGGCAGCGTTTGCTCGTGTTCGGCCCTGGGGCGATCCCCGCGATGCCCATCTCGCGCATGTGCCGCTGCACGGCCTTGCGGTTGAGTGTGATCCCCTCGCGGCCCAACATCGCGGCGATGCGCCGAGAGCCATAGAACGGATACTCCGTATACAGCGCGTCGATGCGATGCTTGAGCGCCACCTCCTCCGGCGACGGCGCGACAGGTTGGTAGTACAGGCTCGATCGACTCACCCCGAGCAGGGCGGCCTGGGTCACCAGTGGCACGTCCGGGTGGCCCCGCTCGACCAGGGCCACCCGCTCCGCTCTAGGCAGGGTCAAGGCCAGATTTTTTTTTGAGCCAGGCCACCTGCGTGGTCAGCTTCCCGATCTCGGCGTACAACGCGGTCATTTCGTGCGCGTGTTTGTCCTTGAGGCCCTCGGCTGCGTCGCGCCGGTCGAACAAAGTGGGCAACCCCTGGATTGCCGTGCTTTTCCAGCGCCCCAACTGGTTGGGATGCACCCCACTCTCGGCGGCGATCTGCACGACGGTCTTCTCCTCGCGCAGCAACTCCTGCACAACGCGGGCCTTGTAAGCGGAACTGTATTGCTGTCTCATCGTGGTCTAGTCTACCACCTATAAGTGCCCCCTTTCACTGTCCAGATTCCTGGGTCCACTATAGTTCCCGATGGCGCCGATCTACTGCACGGAGACGACCCTGCTCCTGATGCGCCTCCTCCTCTCCGACAGCGTGCGCGTCATGGAGGCCGAGCACCTGGCGCAAGAGGGCGAGACGCCCCTCTACACGGCCGAGGTGGTCGAGCGCACGCTCGCCCGCGTGCGGCCGATCGAGTGGGCACAGCCCATTGCGCCGACCGCCGATCCCGCCATCACGGTGCGCTTCCTGCACGCCGGCCATATCGCCGGGGCCGCCATGCTGCTCATCGACACGCCGGCCGGGCGCGTCCTGCATATGGGCGACTACTCGGTGACGGCCCAGCGCACCCTCCACGGCCTGGACGTGCCGGGGCTCCCCCAGGCCGACGCCGTGATCACCGAGGGCACCTACGGCGACGCCATCCATGCGAACCGTAAGGAGCAGGAGCGCGCGCTGGTGGCGACGGTCGCGCGCGTGGTCGGGCGCGGGGGACGCGCCCTGCTGCCGGCGTTCGCGGTGGGCCGTGCGCAGGAGGTGGCGCTGATCCTGCGCGCCGCGCGCACCGCGGGCGAACTGCCCCCGGCGGCGATCCATCTCGACGGCATGGTGCGCGGCGTGTGTGACCTCTACCAGGCGCAGGTCCACGACCTCAACCCGCGCCTGCAAAACTACGTGCGGAACGCACGGCGCCCGCTCTTCGCCGACCCCTCGCTCGCGGTGTACGCCGTCACGGCGGGCCGACGCCGCGCCCTGCTCGACAACCCCGAGGCGGCCATTGTCATCAGCTCGTCGGGCATGATGACCGGTGGCCCCGCCCCGCTCTATGCGCGCGCCTTCGCGGCGGACGAGAAGAGCGCCATCGTGTTCAGTGGCTACCAGGACGACGAGAGTCCGGGGGCGGCGCTGCTGCGGGCGCGGCAGGGCACGACCGTCACGCTGGGCAAGGAGGATCTTACCCTGAGCTGCGCGGTGGAGCGGTACAGCCTGTCGGCCCACGCGGACGCGGGGCAGATCGAGGTAGCGGTGGCGCGCGCCCAACCGCGCACGACGGTCCTGGTGCACGGGGAGCCGGACACGCTGCGCGCCCTGGCCAAGCGCGTCGCCCGCCACCATCCCCACATCGCGGTGAATGGGGAGGCGATCACGCTGATCGACGCGCCTGCGCGGGCCGCGTCGGCGACAACATCCGGGCGGTTGGCGACCGTCGCGCCGTCGGGGGATGGGGTGCATCCGTCGCCTACGGCGGCGGCGGGATCGGCTGCGACGACGGAAGGCGCGCACCAGAGAGACGCCGACCCCTCCCTTGCTGACCTCAGCGCGGTCCACCGTGCGGCGTGGAAGGCGGCCGGCGCGCACCGCCCGTGGACGACGGTGGAGTTGGCGCGCCTGGCGACCGGCGCGCGCTACACCCCGGCCACACGGGTCCACGTTCAGGGGCTGCTCGACGCCGATGTGGCCCACTTCGCGCGCAAGCGCCTGGGCGCGCAGGACGTGTACCTCCCGCGCGCGCCCGAGGACGTGGCGACGCGCCTGGCCACGCACGTCGCCCTGGTGCCGGGCGATCTCGTCATCGCGCGCATGAACGCCGGGCAGGGCGAGGCGCGCCTCGGCGTCATCACGAGCGTCGTGGAGCAGGGGACCGTGAACGCGACGATCGTGGGGTGGAAAGGGGAGCGGTTCCCGCTGGCCGTGATCCAACTCCCGACGGGGGTACGCCGCCCGGCGTATGTCGCGCTCTCGCGCGAGGAGCGGAAGGCCGCGCTGGCCGCCGACCAGGAACGGATCGACGCCGCCACGCGTACAGGCGTGATTGCGCACGACCTGATGGCCCTGTGGGCGGCGGCCGGCGCGGGCCAAACGACAGCCGATCTCCTGGGAACACAGGAGACAGACGATGGGCGCCTCGCGCTGGCACGGGATCTCGTCATGCGCGGCGGTGTCCTGTTCACGCGCCATGGCGATGTGTGGGAGCCGAAAGCGGAGCGGGATCTTGCGGCTCCCGAGGCGGTGACGCGCCACCTGGCGCTCCTCGCGCTCGGCCCGAGGACTGAGGTCGTGTATCGGGACGGTCGCCAGGGCGTCCTATCCGGCCGTGGTCGCTGGGGGCAGGTCGAGGTCGTCCTCGACGACGAGACGCGGGTCTGGTGGCAGGATAAAGACGTGCAGACCGTCGGGTCGTCCGTGCCCGAGCGCGCCACCGGGGACGGGGCCGACGACGCGGTGGTCGCCACCGCTGATGGCGTCGATGACGACGAGCGGGCGGGGTGAGGCCGGCTTTTCTCGCGCGCCGCGCGCCTGTGTGGCGCGTCCCCTCGACGCCGTGCGTGAGAGGCGCAGCTGGTCACACAGGACCGGCCCAGGGGCCGGGAGAAAAGGAACGGACGGCAGTGACGACAGTGACGACAGCGACGACAGCGACGACACCGTGAGCGAGCAGCCGGCGTGCCCGCGCGTGATCGAGAGGCAGGGGGGTGTGGCGATGAGCGAGGAGGCGTGGGACCGCGTGCTCGGCGACATCTTCGCGGCGCTGGACCGGGACGCCGCGGCGGAGGGACGGCTCATCGCCATCGCGCCCCTGCTCTCCGATGAGCAGATCTTGCGGGCGTGGGCGTATCTCGGCCATGACGACGCGCTGCGGTGGCGGGCGCGCAGCGCGCTGGCGCACGAGGCCTTGCAGCGCGTCGTGGGCCGGGCGGAACGCGACGGCTGCGGGACGGCGGCGGTGCGGCAGCTCGCAGCGACGTTGGGGATCGAACCGGGGCGGGTCCACCGGCTAGCGCAGATCCACGGGGTCATCGCGGGCGGCGGTGTGGAGGCCGACATCGTCGAGGTGCTGCCGGAGATGGTCTGGTACGACGAGGCGCTCGCCGCGCCGGACCCGACCGCCGCGCTGGGCTACGCCGCCGACCAGGTCACCGCGGGGCGGCCCTACCGCCCCGCGGACTTCCGGCGCGACGTGCGGAAGGTCGCGGCGGCCCGAGGACAACCGACGCGGGAGCGGCCGCCGTCCCCGCAGGTGCGCCTCCGCGTCACCCGGCGCGACGGGTCGCACTGGCCGGCGGCGGACGCCGTGGCGTTCGATCTGGTCGATATTGCGGCGATCGAGGTGGAGACACCGTGGGGGCGGGCGGTGCTCGCGATTGACGGGCAGGGCCACATCGGCACCGACGTACAGCAGGAGGGGTGAGGGCTGGTGGGCGCGGTAGGTTCTCACCCCCGTCGTGAGAGCCGCGGGGACGGTCTGATCGTCGACGCGCGTGAGCACAAGTGGTCGGGTAGCCGGATGGCATTGCTGTTGTAGGTTGTCAAAAGGGTTGATATTGGTGGCGAAGTCCTGCACCTCGCCGCTTATGCGGTGAGTTGGTGGCCGACGGCTATAAGCGACGCCGAGAAGGGGCGTATCAGGATCGCTTATTCACCCCTCCTCGGCGTCTCGCCGACTTCGCCACCACTATCATCTAATGTGAGAACTTACAGCCCCCCAGTCTCCTCTCCCGTGGTTAAGGAGAGGGGGCTAGGGGGGCGAGGGCGAGGGCATCTCCACGCTTGACAATGGCGCCCTCTCTGTCTATAGTAGGTGTATCCATACCGAAACGTTTTGGCTGTGTCAGTAGCACAATTAATTGCTCTGTATTCCCATAGTAAAGAAAGCAGTCTACGATGGCGACGATCAAGGACGTGGCTCGCGACGTTGGGCTATCCATAACGACGGTGTCGCGGGCGCTTAACAACTACGATGACGTCGCCGAGACGACACGCTTGCGTGTGCAGGCTGTCGCTACCCGGCTCGATTATCACCCCAACGCCGCCGCGCGCAGCTTGCAAGGCAGCCACACCAATACGATCGGGTTGGTCATCCCGCTGGCGCTGCACCGCTCGTACGACGCCTTCTGGTCCGAGTTCATCGGCGGCGTCGCGGGGACGTGCGCGCGCCGTGGAGTCGACCTGCTCGTTTCGGCGACTGACGCGCCTGACGCGCCCGACGCGCTCGAGCAGGGTTTCCAGCGCTTGGTGCGTGGGCACCGGGTCGACGGACTGCTCATCTGCGACGTCCGCATCGCGGATGAGCGCATCGCCTACCTGCAGAAATGTCACCTGCCGTTCGTGGCCTTTGGCCGCACCACGGGCGCGTGTGCCTACTCGTATGTGGACGTCGACGGCGCGCTCGGCGTCGCACGGGCCATGGAGCACCTGCTCCGCCTGGGGCACCGCCGCATCGCCTACCTCGGCGTTGACCCGCGCTTCGGCTTCTCGCACTTCCGCCTCGCTGGCTATAGGACGGCCCTGACGCAGGCTCGGGTAGGCTGCGACGAGACACTTGTTCGCCACGGCCTCGCCGAGGAGGATATCCCCGCCGCGCTGGCCGCCCTGCTCAACCTGCCCGACCCACCCACCGCCATCCTCGCCGCCGCCGACATCCTGGCCCTGGCCGTTCTCAGGGCCGCGCGGGCCATGGGGCGCGCGGTGCCCGACGATCTCTCGCTCATCGCCTTCGACGACACCCTGCTCGTGCAGCACGCCGACCCGTCGCTCACGGCCATCGGGCAGCCCAATCGGCGCCTCGGCGAGGAGGGGATGACCCTCCTGCTCGAACGCGTCGCCGCCCCTGCGCTGCCCCCGGTGCAGCGCCTCATCGCGCCCACGCTGGTCGTGCGCCAATCGACCGCACCACCCCGCCCTTGACATCCCTACCCTTTTGCTCTACACTCGAACGTATCGGGGCTCGAAACGTTTTGGATACGGGCACCCCGACTATCACCGATAGGACCCCTAGCGGCCATATAAACCGGAGGGCAAGAAGGAGGGTTGGCTGCCGCACAGTGGTGTGCGGCCTGGCAAGTTCGCGTGTGACGCTTTTATTACGCACGCAATGTATGTGCGACATCTAGTGGAGGATCTTCACATGAAGCTTATCAATCGGGCACTCATCGCTGGCGCTGTCGCCGCGACCGTGTTCCCACTCGGCGCGGGCATGCGCGCGAGCACGGCCCACGGCGCGGGCTGCCTGACCGTCAGCACTTTGCAAGCGGCGGGCTGGAGCGGCGCGGACCAGGAAGCGACGTTGGTCCGCTCGGGCATCAAGCAATTCGAGGCCGCCAATCCCTGCATCCGGGTTCAATATACGCCTGTTCCCTCGACCTACCAGCAGAAACTGCAGACCGAGTTCGCCAGCAAGAGCGAACCCGACGTCATGTACATCAGCCCGGATATGATCGCGGCCGAGGGCCGCGCTGGCCTCTTGCTCAAGCTCGATCCCTACCTGGTCAAAGACGGCGTCAGCCTCAGTCAGTACATCCCGTCCTTGCTGCATACCTTCCAGATCAACGGCGCTACCTATGGACTGCCCAAGGACTGGGGTACGCTCGGCGTGTTCTACAACAAGGCTGTCTTTGACGCGAAGCACGTCGCCTATCCATCGAATAACCTGACCTTCGCCCAGTTCCGCGCCCTGGCCATGAAGGTCTATACCCCCAACTCCAACCCGTCCAAGGTCGTCTACGGTACGATGACGCCCGAGGATAACGGCCGCTTCATGGCCTTCGCCTACGGCTACGGCACCAACGAGTTCGACCCGGCCACGGGTAAAGTCCTCTTCAACAACTCTAAGATGGTCCAGGCTCTGGACTACTACACCGGCCTCACGCTTAAGGACCACTCAGCTACCATCCCGTCGACGGTGGGTGACGGCTGGCAGGGCGATAGCTTCGGCAAGGGCCGTGCTGCCATGGTCATCGAAGGCGGTTGGCTGACCCCGTATCTCGTCAGCACCTATCCCAAGACACGCTTCGGCGTCGCCGAGTTCCCGATTGGGCCGGCCGGCCGCGCCGACCCCGTGTTCACCAACGCCTGGGGAGTCTCAGCGCGCACGATAAGGAAGGACGCAGCGGCGAAGTTCGTCGAGTTCATGACGGGCACCACCTACCAGCGGCAGCAGTTGCACGCCGGCTTCGCTCTGCCCACTGTGCGCACCCTGCAGGACGATCCGTACCTGAAGTCTCACCCAGAGGTCGCCAACCTGTATGCGGCTTATAATGTTGGCAAGCGCGGCAACTTCCTGCAGTACGACACCGTCGTGAACAAGGCGCTCGGCGACGCCATTACGGCTGTGATCCTCAAGAAGTCGTCGCCGGCGCAGGCTATTGCCAACGCTGCCACGACGATACAGGGTCAGACCTCCTCTATTCCATAAGGACGTCTGGTTCCGCGTTCTACGCTACGGCCAGTTGGAGTAACAACGTAAGGGAGGCTGTAGAGCCTCAGTCTACGGGGACAACGTAGCACAATGTAGAGTAGAGGGCCATCGGCGGCGAGGCTAGCTCGCCGCCGATGGCCCTGCTAGTGGAGGGCTATTATGAGCACGACGATGCCCACGCGCGCGGACACAATAGCACGGGCCGCCCAACGCCGCAGGGGTCGAGGCGCGGCAGCACGCCGGAACCTGACGGCCTATCTCTTCCTCGCCCCGTACCTCTGTATCCTGCTCATCTTCACGCTAGGCGCGGCCTGTTTCGGGCTGGGGCTGAGCTTGTTCCACGTCAACTACGGCATCGACACTCCGCGCTTCGTCGGGTTCGACAATTTCAAATATATCTGGGACCAATTCCGTACCAATGCGGGCAACTTCGAGTTTGCGATCGGCCTGCGCAACATCGCCTTCTACGCCGTGGTCGTCATAACCGGGCAGACAGTGCTGGCGCTCACCTACGCCATGTTGCTGAACCAAAAGATCAAAGGGCGCTCCTTCTTGCGTACGGCTATTTACCTGCCGTCGGTGACGTCATCGGTGGCCATTTCGCTCATATTTATCTACCTCTACAACAAGGGCGGCGCGATCAACGCGTTCCTCGCCATTTTTCACATCAACGGGCCGGACTGGTTGGGCGACACCACGACAGCGTTGCCGGCGATCATGATCCTGAACATCTATACCACAGCCCCGACGTTTATGATCCTCTTCCTGGCCGCACTGCAAGGGCTGCCAATGCCCGTCTACGAGGCGGCGAGAGTCGACGGGGCGACGGCGTGGCACATCTTCCGCTACATCACGCTGCCGCTGCTTCGCCCCACCGTGTTCCTGGTCGTCGCGGTGGGCACGATCGGGGCGTTGCAAACGTTCGACCAGATCGCGGTGATGACACAGGGTGGGCCGTTGAACGCCACGCTCACGCCCGTCTACACGATCTATGACATCGGGTTCAAGCAGTCGCATTTCGGGCTCGCGGCGGCCATGGCCGTCATCCTCTTCGTAATCATCCTCATCGTGACGCTGATCCAGCGCCGCTTCATCGACACCACAATTCAGTACTGAGGAGACATACGATGGCAACCGCGGTCCCACACGTTCATGACACGACGACGACCGGCGCGCGGCGTCCGCCACGCTGGCTGCTCACGGCCGGGGTGATCTACCTGCTGCTGCTCGTCTTCACCTTCTTCGCGCTGGCCCCGTTCGTCTACTCCGTGCTCTCCTCGTTTAAGACGCCGGACAAGGTCCTGGAGTATCCCCCCAGCTTTATCCCGCATCCCTGGACCTTCTCAAACTTCACCGACCTTTTCACGAAAGGCGGCGCGGATGTCCAGTTCGCCCGCTGGTTGGGCAACAGCTTCCTGTTTGGTGTCTCCATCGCGGGGCTCAACCTCTTCTTCAGTTCGATGGCCGCCTACGCGCTGTCTCGGCTGGATTTCGTGGGCAAGAACTTCTGGATGATCGTGACTCTAGCGGTCATGATGATCCCCGGCGAGATCAACTGGATCAGTGTCTACATCATCCTTAACCACTTCGGGCCGTTTAACCTGATCGACACATACTGGGCCGTCATCCTGCCGGCCGCCGCCCAGCCGTTCTCGGTCTTCCTGATCTCTCAGTTTCTCAAGGGGCTGCCGATAGAGATCGAGGAGGCGGCGACCATCGACGGCGCGAGCAGGTTCCGCACCTATTGGCAGATCATTCTGCCGCTGGCGCGGCCAGCCCTCGTCGCCGCCGGTATCTTGAGCTTCCAGGGAGCCTGGAACTCGTTCACCGCGCCCTTGCTCTACCTGAACTCGACGAGCAAGTTCCCGCTCACGGTCGGGCTGAACTTCTTCAACGGCCAGTACAGCTCGCACTACAACTTGATCCTGGCCGGGGCAATGTTCAACACCATCCCGATGGTGATCATCTTTTTCGTCTTCCAGCGCTACTTTATCCAGGGCGCCGCCACCAGCGGCCTCGGCGGCCGCTAGGACGGTCGGCCTTTGCTCCGTGTGCATGACTGCGATTGAACCTTAAAAAGTAAAGTAAGGACGGGGACAGTCGCTATGGGACATGTGCTGGGAACCCTCGTGTCATCGTGCGTCGCGCGGCCCTTGGAGCGGGACTCTCCCCGCTCCAAGGGCCGCGCGGGGCTATCCATCTCGCCATGACTCCCGACCCCGCCGCAGACAACCAGGCGGTCGCCATACGTTCACTACCCTTATGCCGACCAACTCACGGTCTACCCCGGCGCGGGGGCACTTTATCGAGCTGCCTTATCTGTCTACGGCGGTCGCGCTCCCGTACGACGATGGCGACGCCCAGGATCAGACCAACGCGGACGCGGACGCATGGTCCCGCACACGCCGGACGCTTGATCGGCGGCTTGGCATGGGCGAACGGACGGCAGACAATGGCCAACCATCTGGGGGCACGCATCCGTGCCCGCTACAGCGGGTCCCGCACACGCCGGACCAACACGACGATGAACATGAGCTCGGTGCCGACGCCGCTGAGCCAGAACGTGGTCGTCGCGCAAATCAGCAGTTAGGAAGAGAGAGCAACCCTCCGCACAGGATCATGACGGCGACGTACAGGGCCGTCCACGCCGACGGGTGCAGGCGTAGGTTGGCAGCGCACACGAGCAGAATGACGCAGCCATTCAATATAGTGGACCCAGGAATCTGGACAGTGAAAGGGGGCACTTATAGGTGGTAGACTAGACCACGATGAGACAGCAATACAGTTCCGCTTACAAGGCCCGCGTTGTGCA